>Ga0164313_10006286_pt1 | contig 10485 bp, 15 predicted proteins | sample GuaBasSedimGuay4_FD_113735 | JGI IMG/M metagenome (GOLD analysis project Ga0164313, IMG submission 113735) | Subseafloor sediment microbial communities from Guaymas Basin, Gulf of California, Mexico - Guay4, Core 4569-4, 0-3 cm | ecosystem: Environmental > Aquatic > Marine > Hydrothermal vents...
CAACACAACAAATTGGCCAGAACAAAGGTTGTTAACTAAGGACGATTTGTTAGTTGTACTTGGTGATATGGGCCTAATGTGGGAGCAAGATTGGGACAAAGAAGAATTATATTGGGCTAAGTGGTTTACCAAAAAGAAAGTAACGACTTGCTATCTTGATGGAAACCACGAAAATCACACCAGATTACTAGCTTTGCCAATAGTAGATTTCCATGGTGGGAAGGCAGGTGTAGTCTATTCAGATAAAAACGGAACTATATATTATCTCAAGCGTGGAGAGATTTACGACTTTGGTGGTAATAAAGTATTAGTTGTTGGCGGCGCATCCTCTTATGATAAAGCTTACAGGGTTGTTGGTAGAAGTTGGTGGCCTGAAGAAGAGTTATCTAAGGAAGATGAGGAAAACATCATAAAAAATCTTGAGTTGGTTGAGTACAAAGTCGATTACATACTTACTCATGATTGTCCTTCTAACATAGCTAAGCAACTTATACACTGCGAATTGCGTAAAAAAGGTGAGACGGTAGCCATGCTGGACTTTATACAAAAGCATGTTAGCCGTAAATCTTGGCATTTTGGCCACTGGCACACCAGTAAAGGTTTTGACGGCAATTACATATGCCACTACAACTGGTCACCTTATCATTTAATCTAGGAGGTAATTGTGGAAGATCAATTAAGAGTAAAAAGTCCTACAGGTTGCGTACACATTGTACAAGATGCTTATCGAGAGGGTTTTCTGCTTGCAGAGTACACTCCCTTATGCAACCATGTAGACTATTACCGGTCGTATATAAATAATACGCACGCTTGGGAAGAAACCTCAGAATCTGCTACATGCAAACGATGTATAAAAGCTCACAGATTGTTGAAAGAGGACCAAACATTAAAGGGTGCTTCTTTTAAAGAGTTAAGATTGTGGGACTTCAATAGAGATACTACATTCATAGAAGCAAAGAAGCAGATGACTTGGGGCACCTACGGCAAACATCGCAGTGAACCTCTTAAGTATGTAAGGTTAATGGATTGTTCTACAGAGCATCTAAAAGCCATTTTACGCACTCAAGGGCAAATCGTTGATTTAACCAGGCTCGTTATAGAGTCTATACTGGAGGATAGAGAGTTATGATTGGTACAAGATGGTGCCGACCTGACTATGACCCTGTAGAGGGGGAATATAACGGTTATACAGTAATCGGTATATCTAACACTGAGCACGAGCACCCTAATCACCCGAAACAGGTAATTTATGAAGGTGACAACGGCCACATATGGAGTCTTCCGCTGGATAAATGGCCTGGTAATCTAATACCTGAGACTGTTGTTGATGTTATTGACGATGAGTTTGTAGACGAAATCGTAAAAGTTATGATTGACAAATATGAATTCAAGGCTAATGTTGAGAACATGAAAGTTGATATGGATAATTTTAGTGGCGCTCTACTGGATGCTATGGAAGACTTGTGGAAAGTTGAGTCAGCAGTTCATGCAAAACTAATGTCTATAGCTATGGCGGAGGAAGAAGAATGAAACGGCACTATATTTTTCTAATGGTATCTTACATCATAGTAGGTCAAGTGTCTAAGTTTATATCATTTAAACAAGCTACAGGACAGCCGCTGGATGTTGTAGACGCATTAATTTCAGTATGTGCTGCCAGCGCAGTAGTTGGTTTAGTCGTCATAGCTAAACTTGATATACAAATTGATTACATGAAAAATCGCATACACTGGAAGAGGAAACAAAATGAAACTTGCAGATGAGATCATCAAACGGCTAGATGAAGCGGGGTTTGAGGTCTACCTTGTGGGAGGGGCAGTTAGAGACATGCTGCGCGATGTACCTCCCAAAGACTATGACTTTGCAACCAACGCAAAACCAGAAGAAGTTCAAAAAGTATTCTCCGATAAAAAACTTACCGTAGTGGGGAAACGGTTTAAAGTCACAATAGTAGAAGGTGTTGAGGTCGCTACATATCGTAAAGATAATCAGACCAAACTATTCAGCGCCAAATACTGTGAGCCTGTATATGCAAATACGATTCAGGAAGATCTGGCTCGTAGAGACCTTACTATCAATGCGATGGCTATAAATGCTGTCACTGATGAGTTTGTTGATATTTATGGCGGGGAAGAAGACCTTCGTAATGGTATTATCAAGTTCGTTGGTACTCCTATTAATAGAATTCAACAAGACCCGAACAGAATAGTAAGGGCTTGTAGATTTTTAGCTGAGCTGAAAGGGTCTTTCGATATAGATACACTTAGAGTATTAATGGAGTGTTCTACCTACGTGAAGAACCATGTTGAACTTGACGTAATACGGAAGGAAATAATGAAAGCTTTGGGTACAGAAGAGCCTTCTATCTTCTTTAGTGCGTTACACCTCATAGGAGCGCTTAAATACATCTTTCCTGCGATGGAACTATGTTTTGGTCATACTGGTGGAGAGCATCATCCAGAGACCATAGGCGAGCATTTAATGATGACAGGGGACAATGTATCTACTAAGTTTCCTCTAGTACGTTTAGCGGGGTATATGCACGATATTGGTAAACCTTCTGCGTATCAGCAAGGCCTTGACTCTGAAGAATATGCTGATGGTAGTTTTATAAATCATGAGCACATCGGAATAAAGTTAACGGAGAAGTATCTCAAAAAGTTACGCTTCTCTAACAACGATATTTCAACTGTCAAAGAATTGGTGGGCGCACATATGCGTACAGTACTCCATCTAAGTCCTAGAGGTATAAGACGGTTAAAAAAGTTTCTTGCTGATAGAGGCATAGACCCGGCTGACTACATCAGACTGAAATTGGCGGATAGATTAGCTAACTTAAACAACACAAGTTTTACAAAAATTTCCTTAGTAAGGGGGATGATTATAAACTCAGGTATTAGACACCAGGAAGAAGAGCTGCCTTTATGTTTGGCAGACCTTGCAGTTACTGGCGGAGAGTTGATCGTAAAATTCGGGTTGAAGCCAGGTCCAGTAGTAGGTGTTCTACACAGAATGCTTTTGGACTTTGTTGTAGAAGATGGCGAGGAGTTTAACACTTATCCCCGTCTGGTAAACCAAGCTGAGGTTTATTTAAAAGAATTGTAACCATGGGGCCGGAACAGTGGCCCCTATAATTAGGAGATAAAAAATGGTAAGAGGAGGAAAGGTTCGTCAGGGTAAAATATTTTTTACTGCTGACGAGCATTAGTTATTTTGGTCATTATAACATAATAAAATATTGCAACAGGCCGTATTTGACCCCAGATGAGATGGATCATGATATCATCACTAAATTTAACGAAGTCGTTACACCGCAAGACCATACTATACATGTAGGCGATTTTACCCTTAAAAGTACATCTTTTGCTAAGAATATTATCAAACAGCTTAATGGTACACATACTTTTTTACTGGGAAGTCATGATCGCTGGATGAAGAAAAAAGGCTTACAGATATGGAAGAAAAAGATAGAAGATAATTATATCGTAGCTTGCCATTACGCATTACACACATGGCCTAGAAGTCACTTCAATAGTTGGCATGTATTCGGCCACAGTCATGGTAACTTACAACTTTCAGGAAAACGCCACGATGTAGGTGTGGATAATAATGACTTTTATCCCGTGTCTTACGGTAGTCTTGTAGAGATAATGGACGGAAAGAGCGATAACTTCAATCTTGTTAAAAAATAATCTTGGTGGTTCGGCTTGTGGGGAGTAGTGGTCCTTGGTTGTGTGGTTCTGGGGATGGGAATTAAAATTTAGGGAATTAAAAAATGGTAGAGAAAAAGAGGTTAAAGAAAAAGAGGTTAAAACTTATATCAAATGGGAAGTTGACCTATGGTACTCCTGGTACTGGCTACTGGGCTTTCGTAAAAAGGACACGTGGTGGCTACGAGTTATTAGCACACCCGATGTCATGTAAGGACTATATTCATGAAGCTATTTGCAATAATATTCATGGCCGCGAAATTTTTTATTCTACTGGCCATGGGGATGGGCGCCGCATTAACATGGAGAAGTTTCAAATAGCCATGTTTTTTAGTAGTATGGCCTCTGATTTCAAAGCTAACCTGTATAGCGTCAAGAAGTATATAAACGGTTTAGAGAACGCAGCCGGTATATCACAGACTTCTATTATAGAAATTGACTCTGGGTGTACAGATTGTCGCGCATTTGTTATAACTGCTCCTAAAGAGTACATCGAATCTCCTGTACTACATCATGGTTTGGTAGCAATGTTGAGAACACTTCATTACGCTGAGCAAAAGATTACAAAAGTAAATGTTGTTAAAATATTAAGCAATATTCAGAATAAAGATTATAAAGTATTACGTTTTATGATTAAACATAATGTTTATGGTTTGATGCTTAAACACCACAAACGTATAATGAGAGATGTACCTCTTAAAAAGATATACCCTGTAGATGTTACAAACACATCTAAGGGCAACAACGTAAGCTCTTTTCACAGTGGTTACGGCATGGTAGCTATCTGTTCACGAAAAATAGCCAGCAAGGCATATTCTGATAAGATTATCAGAGTACTGAAAGAGGAAAAAGTGCCCGAGTACAAAGGGTGAGGTTAATATGTTTAAAAAGAAACTGAATTTCAAGAAATTACCGGCAGTATTGAACAAGGTACGTTTTTATCTGTATAAAGGCACTAAATATAAGTGGAACAGTATCAATTTTCCGCCAAAGTTTAAGTCTGAGAATGAGTATAAGAAGAATGGTTTCGATATCAATACCTCTGAAATATGTTTCTCTTCTTTGAATCAACAGATTGGTAGCAACAAAAACAGTGATCGTATGGTGTTTATCTTTGAGAAAAGCGAGTGTATCACTGACAATGAGATGCGTAGATGGTTATCGTTGTGTAAAAAGAACGGATTTCTGCCTAAATACGCTAGTGTTATAAACATCATGAAGCATAAGTCATTGGTATTAGATGTTACAAAACACACTAGAAACCTTATTTACACCTACTTGACAGTTTGTCGGTTCCCCCAAGAAGACCCTTGTATGGTAAGAAACACTTTAACCTTGGTTGAAAACTTCAAAATGGATTTCTTTGTGGCATTAACATTTGCAACTCAGATACTCATGAACAATATGGGTCACCATTTTTTACCAGGACAGACTCCTTACATGAAGCCGGCTAATGTGGACAAACTTGACGAAACCCGTGTTGACCACATGATTGGTCTTTATCGTTTTATACAGAAAGAAGGACCTCAGCAGGGCTCTAAAACTGGCTTTAATGCTAATTCATCTGTAAGTTCTATGTGTAAGCTCAATCTTGAAATTAAAGCTAAGCATATGCTACACCCCGCCTTACCTGCTATTGTACGGGCCAAGACAGACAAAGAAGCCGAAAAGTTGATTAAAGCGGCAAAGTTTGGAGGTTAACTATGAGATATGAAGAGTTTAGCAGCATAGTTATTCCGGGCAAGACTTGTGTGGTGGTACCGAAAAAAGCATTGAAGATGGATGAAGGTTGGGACCAAGCAATGGATAGTATGGTAGGAGTACCATTACTAGTCAGAGAAAAACTTGCCGAGAGCGTGACGCTGACAGCCAATGATGGTGGTTGTTACTCCTTTGGATATAAATATATAGAGTTGGCCAACCATAAACGTTCGGAAGTATATCTTGGAGATTATAAGTTTTTAATCTCTGAGGAAGTTAGTTACCATAGGATCAAAGAAAGTCTGCTTAGGGTAGATATTGAAAAATTATTTAACACAAAACTCCGCATACTGCCTAGAACACATATGATAAAAATCACCTCGGATCACTTGGAACAAATCCAAACTAAGTGTCCTAGAGTTATTGGGGCATTACTAAGTAATAATATAATGGAAAGAATAATTTAATGGCACGAGAAAATTTTAATCGTTACGAAAACGATAAGAAGAAGCGACAACCTAAGCAAGATAAGAAACTGCGTAGTCCTGTAAGTAAAGGCAGTAGAAGAACGCGAGATAAGCAAAACTTGCAGAAAGCTATTGACCACTATGAATACGGTGGAGAGGACAACGAATAATTATGAAACAATTTCTAGTCTTAGCAACAACTGAGGTCTGTTTCCAAGAGCTAGTAGATGAAAAGCTCAAGGAGGGGTACAAAGTTATTGCGGGTTCAATGTTTGTTAAGTCCTTGCCTTGGGATATATCTATTCCTGAAGGAGAAATGCTTAATGACACTGACCACGTATTAACACTAGCTATAACGGGCAAGCATGATTTCCTAATATATGCTAAAGAGGTTAATGTTTTTTTGATGGAAGTTAACTCTAAACTACAACAAGATGTCTATACGATGGTCGTGGGGTCATTATCAGCCCATTTGGCTAAAGATGATGGGTTTGATGAAAAAACTGAAAGAGCTTATACAACATACTACAGCTGTGGGCTGTATAAGGAGTAGCACATGTTATTTCGAATTGTTATGAAACCCCACAATGAAGAATATAAACAGTCTTGGAATACTGTTATTATTTGCACAAAGTGTGGTCAAAAGAACAAAAGTTCTACGTTCAAGTCAGAAGCTCTGACAAGTATGACTGTTATAAGATGTTTTAATTGCGGAGAGAATTTGGATAATCAGGAGCATCTTAATAAGAAGTTTGCTGCTAGAATATCCTATCATGAAAGTAAGTGATATATGTATATAACATTTGATTTTGAAGAGCAAGGACTCTTCTTCGAGGAAACTGAAACTGTTATAAGTATGCGTGGTCAGTCAGCTATGCATGGTCAAGTAGCTTCTATGGACCTAACATTGCGTTACTTCGAAACAGTTGTTAAAGATTTATCAGATAAAACAGCTGAGTTTGAAGCTTACACAGGTACATATACTATTGATCCGCGAGAGTTGATTGTTAGAAAAATACGGCTTATTAAAAACACGGTTCTTGATGAGTCTGGAGGATTGCAGCTGATAATAAGTGCTGCGTCTATCGAAAGATTTATTAAACTAGCTAACGCTAATCACTGTAAATCGTTGGTGATATTCACATGTGATCCGATAGTAGCAGAATCACTATTCATAAAAAAGTTTCGCATGTGTAAATTAATTAACGCTGAGTACGAAGTTCGTGCAGAGTTGAAATTATGATCAAAGCAGTTGCAAGGTTAAAAAAGACAAAATCACCTGAAAAATTAGTATTGTTGCGTAATGGTGAACATGAACTTAAACCACATATACCTTCTATGGAAGTATGTGGCTGGTTCGTGACGCATGTAACAAAACGAACAGACAAAACAAATTTAGTATTAACGTCTGTAGAAACCGAATATACATTGCGCGATGAAGGTGTTCAAAAAGGATGCTACTTACTAAGTGGTCACGGATATACCTGCGCAGTATGTAAGAAAAATTTTATATTAACTACATAATGAAAAAGCCAATTATTAAAGAGTACGATAAGCCATTTGATTTAAGTGAAGTGTACCAAAAATCCGGCCTCAGATATGCTTTTATCTCGGCCCCAAAAGCTGGGAGTGCTATGTGCCATCCTTTTGTAAAGTGTAGAGATTTTTTGCACGATGCTGTAAGAGCTATGGTAACAAAGTCTTCTTGCCAAATATATGGGTTTAAGTACGACTCCCAGGTAGATCCACCTATTGACTTAGCACGTATTCGTATGCGTTTAAAATATGATAACAAGTCTAAGAAAGATTTCGCTACCGTCGTTGAAGGCGGCCTGAAACTCATAAATTATTATGAGGCTGCCATGGGTGGAAAAATACGCAGTAAAGCTGTATTATGTGCAGATGGTAAGTACATAGTATCAGGACCGAGCGCGTGGTTGCGTACACCTGTACTGACAACTTTGTATACCTTGTTGTTCCGAATCGCCGAGCATTCCCCTAATTGGGACTTAGCAGAGAAGGACAATCTTGAAAAGATGTATAAAGAATTACTGATTCGCTTCAAAGATAAGTTAAACAAAGCAGAGTTCAAGGACCTGGAGTACCTGAAGCAAACCTACAAGCAACTCCAAGTTGTTGTAGAAAATTACCACTCCTTGTGTGAAATGTATACGGGTAAATATGACCCTGTTGTAACCAATGGCAAATTCACCATTAATAAATATCATAATTCTGGTGGTATTGTATCACTGTGTACTGGTAGTTACATGATGAAGGGACGTTTGGACATACTCAAAACTCTTATAGAAGAGCAGAAAGAAGGAAAAGCTCTCCTAAGGGTAAAGGGTTATGGGGATTTGGGACCTTATGTGTCTTATCAACCCAACAAGCTCAGCTTCGCATTTGTACATAGTGAAGAGGATGTACGTACACAATGCACCGACTTTACCGACTGCAGAGAGCAGGTTGTTAGCATGTTTAGAAACAGACATGTGGACAACAATCATCAGGACGGCTGGCTTTTAGAACAGCAGAATAAAATTACCGCTCCACATGTAGATGACGAAAAGTTGAGGTTATTGGTGCGGGTTCCTGGAGTACTTCGGGACCGTGTAAGAATGGCACAGCATAAGAAAGAATTGTTCTTTGCCAAACGTGTGATTAACTACTATGAAAAGTACCTAGGTATGAAAAAGTCTGTGATTTCTACAGTACTTATTAAATACAAAAATGGGGTTCAGTATGGTTGGTTGTTCACAGCCAATTCAGAGTGGTTAGATAGTCCAGTATTATTGAGTTTGTATGTAACTCTCCTACGTTCTGCAAAATCTTACATGTACAACCACATCAGACTACCAAAAGCTTATCCTTTACCTGAGAATATCAATGGTAAAGCGGTGAAGAAATTATGGGCCACGATGCACGAAACAGGTGGCTTTGCTAAGAAGCATGATAAAGATATCCATACCCACTCTACTATGGTACATAAAGTACTTAAGAACAGAAAAACATTGTTTTCTGCGGGTACTGTCCAGGAAAGTTTCTTCATTGGTAAAAAGAACCTGATAAAGAATGTAACACCCCTGTCCTATTCCTTACGAGTAGGGATATCCGCGTTGATTAATCATTCACACATTGACAAAAAGCTTGTCAGTAAATTTAAGGAGCTGGAGAAGTAATTATGGTTAGAAATACAATCGGCACAGATCCGGAGTTTTTCATAGTAGATAAAAACGGCAATTATGTAAATGCTGAGACAATGTTCCCAGGTACTAAGGAGCAACCCCACATTATGAAGAGCGGTGCTGGTCTACAGACTGACAATGTTGCTGTAGAATTTGCAAGCCCTGTCGGTAAAACAGGTGAAGACTTCGTTGAGAAGCTTCGTGCTACATTTAACGAGTTGTTTAAAATGATTCCTGAGGACCATGTGATGGACTTTGCCCCATCCGCAGTCTTCCCTGACGCAGAGCTTCAAACAGAACAAGCACAACTGTTCGGCTGTTCAGCAAGTTATTGTGCGTGGGCTCTTAAAGAAAACGAGCAGCCTTGTGCACTAAACAGTAACTTGCGTAGTACAGGCGCACATATACATATCGGGCGGGTAAAAGGTGATGGTAACTCGTTCCTGCATGACCCATATGGAAAAGTTAACACAGTACGTATGTGTGATTCTCTCCATGGTATTATCAGTGTAATGTTTGACCAAAGCGACGCAAGTATAAAGCGCCGAGAGTTGTATGGTAAAGCTGGTGAACACAGACCTACCGAGTATGGGGTGGAATATAGAAGTTTGTCTTCCTTTTGGCTGAAAAGCCCTAATCTTGTTATGATGATTGATTCATTAACACAGGATGCTTTGCGGTTGGTTCGTGAGGAACAACACGACAAGCTTATAGAGAGATTGGGTGGCCCTGATGAAATACAATTGATTATTAATACTGGTGATTTTAAGCGTGCCGAATCAGCTATTGACGAGGTACTACTCAATACAATGTCTAAGGACTCCAGATATTTCTTTGAGGAATGTCGAAAAGTCATCGACAAATATAGTTTTACAAAAGAATGGTCCATTGGCCAAAACTAAAGAGAGAGAGAACAATGATGATTGCAATTCCAGTTTTTGCTGGCGAGACCTCCTGTAGTATTAATACCGCTTACTTGAATTATGTGAAGAGTGCTGGGTATGAGCCTGCAACTTTTTCACAATTCAATGACATCGAAGCTATCGCAAGTGAGTGTGACGGTCTGTTGTTACCAGGCGGCATTGATGTAGAACCGACCTTTTATGGTGACTCCAATTACGGAAGCCATAACTGTAAGCCAGAGAAAGATGATTTCGAGCGCCGTGCATTCCGTGCATTCTTGGCCGAGGGAAAGAAAATCTTTGGTATTTGTAGGGGTTTTCAGCTCATGGTGAGAGAATTCATCAAAGAGAATGAAGAGGCCTGTAAGTTCACAGCATTTTACCAGCATGTCAATAGTCATACCTTGGCAAGTGATAGAAATGCCTTAAGAAGCACTCCTACTCATTCCGTTGATGCTCAGGTAGATAAGTTGTACGGCGCTGCAAAGAAGAAAGGTAGGATGTTTGTAAATTCTATTCA
>Ga0164313_10006287_pt1 | contig 10485 bp, 12 predicted proteins | sample GuaBasSedimGuay4_FD_113735 | JGI IMG/M metagenome (GOLD analysis project Ga0164313, IMG submission 113735) | Subseafloor sediment microbial communities from Guaymas Basin, Gulf of California, Mexico - Guay4, Core 4569-4, 0-3 cm | ecosystem: Environmental > Aquatic > Marine > Hydrothermal vents...
TATTGGTCAGTGAGTATTTTTTACCTGATTTGCTTAAATAATTATTCGAGCGAGTGTAGAGACAAGGCATGCCTTGTCTCTACAGCCGTTCAGTTGTCTACTTTATCTCAGTTATCTTTTCAATGATAATAGGCGTTTTTGGTACGTCTGTTGAGAACGGACCGCCAGAGCCTGTGGCGGCACGTGAGATTGCGCCGGCAACATTTTCACCTTCGACAACTTTGCCAAATACAGTATAACCCCAGCCACGCGTTGATTTACCGGTGTGGTCTAAAAAAGCATTGTCCGCAGTATTGATAAAAAACTGATTGCTTGCTGAGTGGGGCGCATTAGTGCGTGCCATGGCTATGGTGTATTTCAGATTTTTCAGGCCATTATCGGCTTCATTTTGAACCGGATCTTTAGTATCAACTTTTTTATAGTCTGCAGTGAAGCCACCACCCTGATTCATAAAGTTTTTAATAACCCGGTGAAAGATCGTGCCATCATAAGTGCCAGCGTTAACGTAATCTAAAAAGTTAGCAACAGTTTTCGGTGCTTTTTCCGGGTAGAGTTCGAAAACCATGGTTCCTTTGCTGGTTTCTACTTTAACTTTAGGGTTTGCCGCGAGTACTAACTGGACCTGAAGGGTTAATGCCAGGGCTGCGATGCTGAGTAATAGTTTTTTGAGTGTCATGTTTAAGTCTTCTTTTAGTAAAAGTGGGGGGAATTTACCGCATATGGTTTACTTTGTCAGCTTTTTGTAGTGTTTCATTGTTTGCTATTGCGGCTGCCTTGTATTTAGGCATTGCTGGTCTGAATGATTGTTATGGGTCGACTTTGCCCTGTCGACTAATACTCCCGAATGTGAATATACGGCCATTAACAGACGTTGTTCGTTATTCGTCGTTCGTTATTCGTAAAAAATAACATACAGCAGAAGCTGCATAGCCATTGTTTTTTTTATGTTTTTGCTTTTAACGAATAACGAAAGACGAACAACGTCTCTTTCGTGTCGCTTTTACCTGGTCGTGTCCAACTAAATCAGTTAATAAAACTAACCGGCAATAGTCGCTTTACGTGATAAATGGGTTTTGTTGATACCGATGGAGCGCAGGAACAGTGTGACTAACTCATAGCTGAGTTCATGAAGACTGACATCAACCAGTCTGTCTTGTGGTTGCAGGCATTTTTGTATCAGTGCTTCACGTACCATGCCCTGAAACATTAATCCTGCGCTTAAGATGGTTATTTCACGATGCGGGATATTGTAGGGCAGGGTCTCATTTAAGCCAAATTCGATGTAGTCGGTAAAGCTTTTCCAGCGATTCTGGAAAAAAGCCAGTGTTGCTGGATTGCCTTCAAGCAGGCTATGCAGTTCGATTCTTAAAATGTCCGGGTTTTTAGCGATGTTTTCAATGTAGACCCAGGTCATGCCGGCAAGCACATCCTCAAAGTTTGTGCCGTGGTTCACCACGGTGTCGACATAACTCTGCCGCTGACCGGCAAATTTTTCTAATACGGCAGTATACAGGGTTTGTTTGGAGTCAAAATGCCGGTAAATAATAGCCGGACTGACATTCGCTGCGCGCGCGATTTCGTCGACCGAAACGCCATGAAGCCCTTTGCGGGCAAAAAGGCCCTGAGCAGCAGAAAGAATGCTTGCTTTGCGCTCAGGGCCTGAAAGTCGATGAATCAACTTTGCTCGTCCGCTAAATGTTATTGACGGACTTAGGCAGCTTTTTGAATCAAAAAGACGAATTTACCGTCTTCTTCACCGCTTGATTTCAGCTCATTGCCAGTTTGCTTGCAAAAAGCTTCGAAGTCTTTTACAGAGCCCGGGTCAGTCGCAATAATTCTAAGTGTTTGGCCGGCATCCAGTGCTGAAATTGCTTTTTTAGCGCGCAGGATAGGAAGTGGGCAGTTTAAACCGCTAGCATCTAATTCTGAATCAAAGTCACTCATGGTGATCTCCTCGTTTTAGGTTGTGGTTTTACTAAATGAAACATTTAGTGGGTGTTTTATATAAGGCAAGACTATTTATATAAGTAAACGCTCACTAACTTAGCGGGGAATCGTGCTGGTGTCAATGATAAATATCAAGTTTATTGCTTTTAAAGCAGGACACGCTACTTATCCGGTTTAAATATCAAGATAAATTTCACCCGTTCTGATGGACAATGTTATAGCCTGCAATTTTTCACCTGTGCAGGGGCCGGCAATGCATTTTCCGGAATTAATCATAAACAGGGCATCATGGGTGGCACATTGAATTAGGCTTTTATCCAGGTCAAGAAACTGATCTTGCTGCCACTCAAGACTGGCACCCGTATGTGGGCACTGGTTGTAATAAGCAAAAAACTCACCATCCTTGTGTACGACAAAAATTGACTGTATTTTGCGTTTTATTTTAAGTTCAAAACTTTTACTGCCGGGGTCTTTGATATCAGTGGTTTTGCAGAGAAGATGTGACATGACGTGTGTTAGAGTAGCATTGCCTTGAAATTTTGATTATATCGTAGTAACGGCTGGATGTTATGCAATTAGGTGATGTACAAATTAGTGAATGGGAAATGCTTGTAATTGCCCTGTTAAGCATAATAACAATTTTATTAATAATGTTAGCGCTGCGTTTTAATAAAAAGTTCAGTGAACTGCATTATAAATCTGATGAGCAGTCAGAACATTTTCATGCATTGCAGGATAATTTTCAGCGAAGCAGAAATGCATTGATTGAAGCACAGGGTAATATGCAATTAAAAATGGAGCAGCGTTTTGGTGAGGTGCAGCATACTTTAGAAAAAAGGCTGGGCGAAATGTCGCAAGCGTCGGTTGAGCGCCTGGCTAAATCAAACGAGAATATGCAGCATGGCCTGCAGGTGCAATTGCAGAGTCTGCAGAAAATAAAATCTGATTTTGAACAGCGTTTTGGTGATATGCAGCAAAGCATTGAAAAACGACTGGGTGAAATGTCCAAACACAGTATTGAAAGTTTTGCCAAATCCAATAATGAGTTGCATGAAATCCTGCAGAAGCGCTTGAGTGAGATCAGCGGGCAGGTAGAGCAGCGTCTGGACAAAGGTTTTGAAAAAACCACCGAGACATTTACCGATGTGGTTAAAAGACTGGCTTTGATCGATGAGGCGCAAAAACGAATTACCGAGCTTTCCAGTAATGTGGTGAGTTTGCAGGAAGTATTAACCGATAAGCGCTCACGTGGTGCTTTTGGTGAAGTGCAAATGGCAGGTTTGATCAGTAATGTCATGCCGGAAGGAAGTTATGCCTTACAGTGTTCACTAAGCAATGGTACGCGTGTAGATTGCATGATGTTTTTACCGGATCCCACTGGACATATTGCAATTGATTCAAAGTTTCCGCTCAATTCGTTTCAGAAAATGATGGATAATGAAGCCAGCGGTGCTGAGCGAAGCCGTGCAGAAAAGCAGTTCCGCCTGGATATTAAAAAGCATATTAAAGATATTGCCGATAAGTATATTATTGAAAATGAAACTGCCGATGGCGCCATTATGTTTATTCCGGCAGAAGCGGTGTTTGCAGAAATACATGCGCATCAGCCGCAGCTGGTTGAAGAAGCGCAGCGTGCCCGGGTCTGGATGGTATCACCAACGACTTTGATGGCGGTGTTAACCACGGCAAGAGCCGTATTAAAAGATTCTGCCACACGTAAGCAGGTACATGTCATACAGGAGCACCTGGTAAGCCTGGCCAAAGATTTTGATCGTTTCAAAATGCGTATGGATAACCTGTCAAAACACATTAAGCAGGCGAATAGAGATGTTGAAGATGTACATATTTCTGCCAGCAAGATTAGTAGTCGTTTTGAAAAAATAGAAAAGGTAGAACTCAAAGAAGAAGACGTTGAACTGTTAGAATCGGATTCTAACAGTCAATGAATAATGAATAGTTAATTGTAAAAGGTCAAAGTAATAAAGGCCTAAAGACCAACAACAGAAGACTGTTTTATCATGACACAATCATTTTCTCCGGCATCACGTGCAATCATGGTCAGTGCTGCACTGGTTATTGTTATCGCTGGTATGAAGTATGCTGCACCGTTACTGGTACCGTTTTTGCTCTCGGTTTTTATAGCAGTCATTTGCTTTCCAGCAATGAGCTTTCTACAGCAAAAAGGTCTGCCTAAAGGCCTGTCACTTACGCTGGTTATGTTGCTGGTGGTATTTGTCGGGATTGGTTTGACGTTTCTAATCGGCAGCTCGTTAACAGATTTTAGCCGGACTTTACCGGAGTATCAGCAGAGAATATCGGCCGAGTGGGGTCAGTTGATACATTGGCTGAATGATCACGGTATTTCTGTTGCAGATAGCATAAAAGAGATAGCGGACCCGGCGGCGGCGTTAGGCCTGGTGTCGTCAATATTAAAAGGTTTTGGCAGTGTTCTAACAAACTCCTTTTTGATTATTCTGACCGTGATTTTTATCCTGATGGAAGCAGCAGGGTATATACAGAAAATTTCAAGTTTAAACAATGTCGGCACAGAGTCTTCGCGGCCTGCTGGGCAGGTGTTTTCACGGGTGTTCGTAGAAAAGTTGCGCAGTTATATGAGTATGAAAACTATCATCAGCATGATGACAGGTATTGTCATTGCTATGGCTATGTGGCTGGTTGGTCTTGACTATCCTGTGTTATGGGGTGTGCTTGCGTTTATGCTCAATTTTGTTCCCAATATAGGTTCGATAATTGCGGCGGTTCCGGCGGTGATGTTGGCCCTTGTGCAGCTGGGATTTACCTCTGCATTGCTTGTGGCTGCGGTTTTTGTCGCAGTAAACATTATGATCGGCAGTATTATTGAACCAAAATATATGGGCAAAGGCCTGGGCCTGTCTACTTTAGTGGTGTTTGTCTCTCTGGTATTCTGGGGCTGGGTATTAGGGCCGGTAGGTATGTTATTGTCGGTGCCGCTCACCATCACTGTCAAGTTGGCGCTGGATAGCAAGCCTGAAACGCAGTGGCTGGGGCATTTGTTAGGCCCGGTTGAAGACTGACCTTTTCTAATTTCTCAATGATGGTATTGGTAAAATGCTGTTTTAAAAATCTTCCATTTCTATGTAAGCAATAGCAATGCCTTTGCTGGAATGACGTACGATTAAGCCATCTTTTTCTGTTTCTTCTGAATTATTCAATGGGTTTTTAAAGTGCAGGTTGACCATTTCTCCCATAGTATAGTGGTCAGAATCCTTTAACAGTAAAAACATTCCCCCATCACTCAAATTACGTGTAGTAACTGTGCGTGCTGTATCCTCAAGGAAGCTAAGCACAACTTCTATCTGTATTTCCTGACGTGGAAACTGACGTTTATCTGCAGACATAAAATACCTGTTTGAACTAAAAATAATAATTAGGAGAAATCTCCTTAATAATAGACCTAACATTAGAAAATACTAGATAATCTCCAGATTAATGTTAAATTGAAAACCATGGTTATAACAAACACATAAATACTTATCTGATGAAATTTTTAAGCTCCACCGCCTGTTCTTTAGCATTGCTCTTTTTTTCACTGTCATCTGTGTCTGCCGCTGATCTGAATCGTGAAAAGCGTATGGCTGATGAGATAGTTGATGCCATACTTGATGGTGATGCGGTTTTCTTAAAGGCGTATGAGCATGAGTTTCTAAGCATCTATACTGAAGCAGATGAACCCTCTGAAGCGAGGGGCACCGCCATTATATTGCATGGTCGAGGTTTTCATCCGGACTGGCAGGATGCGATTAACCCGCTACGAGTGGGGCTGGCAGAGTCAGGCTGGAACACGCTTTCGATACAAATGCCGGTATTAGAAAAACAGGCAAAATACTATGATTATTTGCCCCTGTTTCCTGAAGCCATTCCCCGGATCGAAGCGGCAATAGCTTATGCGCGTGAGCAAATGGAAGCTGATAAAACTAGTAATAAGAGCGGCAATAAAGTGGTGCTGATAGCGCATAGCTGTGGTGCGCATATGGCGATGGCATGGGCGGATACTGAATCATTTGAGTCGATAGATGCTTATGTTGGCATTGGCATGGGTGCGACTGATTATAAGCAGCCAATGAAACATCCGTTTCCGCTGGACAAAATTAAAGTCCCCATGCTGGATGTGTATGCAGAGAATGATTACCCTGCAGTTTTAAAAATGGCAGCGGAGCGACTGCGTTTAATTAAAATGGCCGCTAATAAAAAATCCGATCAGGTCGTTGTTAACGGTGCCGGACATTATTATGTTGATAAAGGTGAAGAGTTAACGCAGGTGATTAATAAATGGTTGCAGTCTTTATAAACAGGATAGATGTAAATTATGGCTGATAAGAAACCTGCCGGGCAGTTTGAGCTGCTTACACAGAAACGTTTTTTACCTTTTTTTGTGACCCAGTTTTTTGGTGCGTTTAATGACAATATTTTTAAAAATGCATTAATTATTCTGATTGCATTTCAAGGTTCACGTTTTGTCAAAATGGACGCGGATTTATTAATTAATATTGCCGCCGCTGTTTTTATTCTTCCCTTCTTTTTATTCTCAGCCACTGCCGGCCAATGGATTGATAAATATGAAAAGTCGAAATCAATAAGAATAATTAAATTAGTAGAAGTTTTTATTATGTCGATAGCGGCGTTCGCTTTTGTCCAGGGTTACATCGTCCTGTTGATCGCACTGTTATTTTTAATGGGAACACAATCAACATTTTTTGGTCCGGCTAAATACAGCTATATTCCTCAGCATCTAAAAGTCACAGAGTTAATTGAAGGCAATGCCCTGGTGCAGATGGGCACCTTTGTGGCCATTCTGGCAGGTACTATATTAGGTGGGGTGATGATTGGCGAAGAGCAGGGCAGGTTGTATGTGGCCTGTGCCATTGTGTTTTTTGCTATAGCAGGTTATGTATCAAGCCGTTATATTCCTGTTACACCTTCGCTTAATCAAGGATTAAAAATAAACTGGAATTTTTTTGCTGAAACTTATCGCAATATTAAATTTCTTAAAAGCAATCGCACAGTTTTTCTCTCGATACTGGGTGTTTCATGGTTCTGGTTCTTGGGTGCAACCTACCTGGTGCAGCTGCCTAATTATACAAAAACAACGCTGGGCGGTAATGAGCAGGTTGTTACCCTGTTACTTGCCCTGTTTACTTTAGGTATTGGTAGCGGTTCATTATTATGTAACTGGCTATCGGGGAAAAAAATAGAAATCGGGCTGGTACCATTTGGTTCGATAGGCTTAACTTTATTTGGCGTTGATATGTATTTTTCACAACCTGATAGTTTGCCTGCCATTACTATAGGTTTAAAAGAGTTTTTATCTCTTGAGTATTTGCGTTTGCTTATCGATGTTGTTCTGGTCGGTTTTTTTGGTGGTTTATATATTGTGCCATTAATGGCATTGGTGCAGCAGCGCTCGGAGCCGGAGCATTTATCCAGGGTGATTGCCGGTAATAATATTATCAATGCTTTATTGATGGTGTTGTCAGCGGTAGTCGCTATTGCTGTGCTTTCATCGGGTTACTCTATTGCACAATTGTTTTTACTGGTGGCGATATTAAACGCATTAGTCGCTTTATATATCTATTCACTGGTTCCCGAATTCCTCATGCGTTTTCTGGTGTGGTTGCTTATCCATAGTGTTTATCATATTAAAGCTAAAGACCTTGAAAAAATTCCTGATAATGGTGCAGCGGTACTGGTATGTAATCATGTTAGTTATGTTGATGCGTTAATTATTGCAGGTTGTATCCGGCGCCCCGTCCGCTTTGTGATGTATCACAAAATTTATAATATGCCGGTATTAAATTTTATTTTTCGCACCGCCAAAGCCATTCCCATTGCCGGTAAATATGAAGATGAAACCCTGTTGAACAGGGCATTCGATGATATTGATAAAGCCCTGGCAGACGGTGACCTGGTCTGTATCTTTCCGGAAGGAAAGTTAACTGCTAACGGTAGTATAAGCAGCTTTAGAGATGGTGTAGAAAAAATTATCAAACGCAGGCCGGTGCCGGTGGTGCCTATGGCTTTGCGGGGCCTGTGGGGTTGTGCTTTCAGCCGCCAGCAATCCAATGTTTTTTATCGCTTGTATAAAGGTCTTAGCTCCAGTATTGCTTTGCTGATAGGGGACAGGGTCGAAGCGAAAGATGCTACTGCGAGTATGTTGCAGGATAAGGTGCAGGGTTTGTATAATAGAGAAAAAAAAGTATAGTCCGCGAATAACGCGAATAACGCAAATGTAAAAACCGTGTCATCCTGAGCGGTGGCGAAGGATCTTGAACCTCTGCGCTTAACAGATCTTGCTGGAAAAGATTTTTCGTCACTGCACTGGATTTTAAATATAATTAAAGTTTTTATTTGCGTCTTTCGCGTTATTACTTCGCGCTGTCCTGCGCTACACTCTACGAGTCGCACTATCGTGCGTTCAAAATGCTCCCGGCATTTTAGTCGCGGACGGATTATTGTCTTTTTACAGCAATAAAAAAGCCACCTTAGCAGGTGGCTTTTTTTGTTTGATTTTACAGGTATCGCTTTAAACGCGACCCATAGCACCAAAGCTCTTAATAAATGGACCTGCCATACGCGGGTCTGAAATCATGGCTTTAAAATCGCCTGTTTTGAATTTCAGTTTACCGGTAGTGAAAGCCAGGCCTAAACCGGTCATACCGATTTCTTTCTTCAGCCATTTTTCCCAGTTTTTCTGCTCAGCACGCATGTCCCAGCTCAGCTCGCGACCGTCATAAGCGCCTGCTTCCTCTACTTTACCGTTTACAACATTGATATAACCCTGACAGGTATCATCTTTTGGGTAACCGTAACCGATAACAGAATTAAAATTAATTTTTTCTAATGCACCAGAAAGATCTGCTTGTGAATTCCATTGTTCCTTAAAACCTTTCATCCACTCATCATCAAATAAAGCCATTTTATATCTCCGAATTCTTGTTGTGTGTAACACATCTATGTTTCAGCAGTATAAACATGCAAGTTTGTCACGTTTATCTTCAGTTTAGGCAGCGTGTAAATTGTTATTATTAAGCCACTGCTGCGAAATCGAAAGGGATAATAGCATAAGATACACTATATCGAAAGGGATATCCTTGTCTGGATAGGCTGGAGGTGTGGTTATAAGCTATTTCAATTCCATGGAAATGGAATTAATGTCATTTTGTTTTAGCAGTTTCTGGTTTTTATATAACTGCTGTTTATTCTGATAAGGGCCTGTTCTGACGCGGTGCCATGCCTGTTTATTAACGGTCACATGTTGTATGCCAGCTTCCAGTCCTAAAAACGCCAGGTTGGCTTTTAATCTTTTTGCGTCGCTAAGGTTTTGAAATGAACCAACCTGTAATATATATTGTTTTTTTGTCTTGTGTTGTGGTTTGCTTGCCTTGTTGTTATGGCTAGTGACGGGCGGGCGTGTTTCGCTTTCAGGAATAAGCACTTCCAGTTCTGGCAACAGGGTGTAGAAATTAAATTTGGGTTCTTTTTTGCCTGTAGCAGGCGCTTTTGATGTTGATGATGCTGCTCCGCTATTTTTCTTTTTTGCCTGTTGTTTTAATTTTTCCAGTTCAGCCTGAACAGCGCTGCCAAAGCCTTTGTTGGTGTCAGGTTGTTTGTCCAGGTAAACAATAAAGGCGATAAACAGGCCGATGGCAAGACCGGATAATAACCAGATATAACCAGGCAATGACTTTTTATTTTTACGGCGTGTTTTGTAATCTCTTGGCATTTTTTCTGTTTTTTTAATGATATTTTCAGTCCGAAAAATTCGCAAAACTTGCAAATAAAAAACCTTTTTTGTATAAAAAAATTGCGTTCTTTGCGTTCTTTGCGTTCTTTGCGTTTTTCGCGGACTGAACTTTTGAGCTTATATATTCCCCGCCTTTTTGTGGCGAGGTGTTTTATGGGATATTTGTTCCTGGTTACATTTTTATTGGTGCACTCACGCCCAGTAAGGTTAGTCCATTATGCAGAATCTGTTTAGTTGCGATGATTAAATTAAATCGTGCATCATGCAGGTTGGCATCCTCATTAATAAACTGGTGTGCGTTGTAATAAGAATGCAGCAGGGTGGCCAGTTCACGTAAATAATGAACCAGTAAATGCGGCTCAGCATTAAATGCGGATTTATGAACGATGTCGGAGTAGGCGTCCAGCTTGCTGATAAGCTCGGTCTCATGTTTTTCGGTTAACAAGTTTAAATTTTGAAAACCATTTTCAATATCATGTTTGAGCTGCTTTTCTGACAGTTGCCCGATAACGCTGCAGATTCTGGCATGGGCGTACTGAATGTAATAAACCGGGTTATCGTTGTTCTGTGATTTAGCCAGGTCCAGGTCAAAATCCATATGCTGTTCACATTTGCGCATCACGTAGAAAAACCGTGCGGCATCATTGCCAACCTCATTACGCAGTTCGCGCAAGGTGACAAACTCGCCGGAGCGTGTGGACATCTGCGCCTTCTCGCCATGGCGGTAGAGGATTGCGAACTGCACCAGCAGCACA
>Ga0164313_10006288_pt1 | contig 10484 bp, 9 predicted proteins | sample GuaBasSedimGuay4_FD_113735 | JGI IMG/M metagenome (GOLD analysis project Ga0164313, IMG submission 113735) | Subseafloor sediment microbial communities from Guaymas Basin, Gulf of California, Mexico - Guay4, Core 4569-4, 0-3 cm | ecosystem: Environmental > Aquatic > Marine > Hydrothermal vents >...
CAGGGGTTGCGCTGGATTCTGGCGGATATGGCCACGGAAATCGAAGCCGCCCGGCAGCTCATGCTTTCGGCGGCAGCCATGAAGGACCGCGGCGAAGACTACACCCTCCAGGCTTCCATGGCCAAGCTGTTTGCTTCTGAAATGGTGAACCGGATTACGGCGAAGGCCCTGCAGATTCGCGGCGGATATGGGTTTACCAAGGATTATCCGGTGGAAAGATACTATCGGGATGCCCGGGTATTTACCATTTACGAAGGCACGTCGGAAATTCAGCGCGTGGTCATATCCAATCACATCCTGCGGGACAAGCGTCGCCTGCGTTCCGGCACAGCGCGCTAAATATTTTGCAAGACCATTCTCACCGCCCGCTTCGCTCGAGACACAGAGGACGCAGAGAGATTCATTTTTTCCGATCGGGGGACGGTAGGTAGCTTAAAGATTAAGGTGACGTTTGTGTAGAAAGTTCTGTAAGAACCAAAAAAAAATCAGTGGGGATAAATCCCGGCACTACGAGGTTGAGGATCTTGTGCATAAATTTGAATTCATCCAGCTCTGTAAGTAGCTATATAAATTCAAACTATGATGAGAAAATCTTGGCTGCCAGATCGATGTCTGCCGGGCAAAAAACGAAAAGGCATTTCGCATCCGGCGAAGGAACGGATCCGTAAACATAGTTGATATTAATGCCTTCCTCACCGAAACGGGTGGTGATCTTGGCCAGTTCACCCGGCGAGTTGTCGAGTTCCAGTGCAATGACCGGCATCATGTCAAAGATGTATTCGTGCTTGGACAGAAGGTCGATAGCTGTGTTGATCATGCCGTCCGCCGGCAAAATCCGGATCAGCGCGAACATGGCCGAATCCTTGCGCATGGAGTTGTAGCTGGCCGGCGAGGCCACGCGTTTGAGCGATTTTCCCCGCGCCTTGAACAGTTCCTGAACGTAGCTGGATGCATCCTGAATCGTAATGGCATCGATGTTAATGCCCGCCTCACCGAAAAACGTCGCCAGTTTTCCCAGTTCCCCGGGTTCATTCTTCATAAACAGAGAAATTTCCGTTCTTACCATTTTAAAGCTCCTTGAATTTTATGGTAAAAAAGCCTAACTGTTTTTCCATTTCACTACTTACTGCTCTCCGCCGTACATCTTTTTAACGGCATCCCTGTCCGGCGTTCCGTCTTCCAGCATTGGCATCTCACTGACGAACTCGACATAACCGGGTTTCTTGAAGCGCGCAATGCGTTCACCCACAAATTCGATAAGGTTTTCAGGCGTCAGGGTTTCACTGGCTTTAAGCCGACACACCGCCTTGATGCCCTCCTTCCACTTGGGATCGGGCACGCCGAAAACAACGGTTGCTTCGACAGCCGGGTGCTGCAGGATCACTTTTTCCACCTCGGCGGGGTAGACGTTTTCACCACCGGGCTTGATGAGCTCCTTCTCTGGTTTACGCCCGGCATACCACAGAAAGCCGTCTTCATCGAAGCGCCCCAGGTCTCCGGTGTGATGCCACCCCTCACGAAAGGTGTGCGCATTGTCTTCCGGAAGATTCCAGTATCCTTTGAACACCATGGGGCCCTTCATGGTGATTTCGCCGGTCTGCCCGGGGGAAACCGGCTGGTCATAATCATCCACCAGTTGTATTGCCCCCAGGGGAACCGGTTTGCCGGCCGACCCGGGTTTATCATTATAGCGCCCCATGGTAGCGACGCAGGAGGTTTCGGTCTGGCCGTACAGGCAATAAAAGTTGCCCCCGGTCAGCTGCTGATATTTTTCTATGGTCTCCGGAGCGTCCAGTCCCCCCACCGATTTTAAGGATGGCAGGGTCTTACCGGTTTTTTCAGCAGCCTCGATAATGGAAGAGAGTATGGGGGCAAATTCAAATAAAATGGATACGCGCTGTTTTTCGATGAGTTCCACGGCCATATCCGCATTGAATTTATGCATGTTGACATTGTTGGCCCCGGCCTGAAAGCTCGCGGTGGCCATGAAGAGACCACCGACATGAAAAAGCGGCAACAGGCTGAGGTGCACGTCCACAGGCGAAAGTTCAAAGTAATAATCGATGGTGAGATTGGCGCACAACAAATTTCCGTGACTCAACAAGGCCCCGCGTGGTCTCCCGGCTACGGCGGCCGTGTGGATGATGACGAATCCGTCGTCAGCCGATACATCGGCCGGCTCGAACAGTCCGGGATTGTCCAGAATGGTTTCGATACCGCAAAACGCGCCGGCGTTGATTTCAAGGTTGTAAATCTGTTCCACACCGGCAAGTCTCTCTTTGGCTTCGTTAATCATTTCTGCGTGGTCACTGCCCACGAACAGGGCCTTGGGTTCACAATCATTCAGGTTAAAAATGACTTCTTCCGTTGACAATCGCCAGTTGACAGGCAGCACGATGGCACCCAGGGCCGCGGCTGCACCGTAGATAAGAAAATACTCCAGACTGTTCTTCCCCACGACACCGATCCGATCCCCTTTTTCGATGCCGCTCTGCTGCAGGCCGCTGGCCAGACGATCAACCGTTTCTTTGAACTGGCCAAAGGTCAGCGACCTGCCGTCGCCTGCTTCCAGCCAGGCCGGTCTGTTGTTGAAGGAGCGTGCGTTACGGTTTATCAGATCATAAAAAGTGAAATCATGCAGTCCCATGGTCGGAATGTTCTCCTATTTTTTGGGGGGTGTTTGCGTTTGATGTTCGTGGTTGATTTAAGTGCTATTGGAGACAGTCATCGTAATGCGTTGATAAAAGTAGATGGATTTCTGGCACAGCGGCGAAGTCGCGTCGAGTAATATCGCGCAGCGATGTTACTATTTGACGGAGGTAACCGGGCACTTGGCTTTCAGAATTATGTATTGCGCTGTCGACCCCAGGATGAGCTTGCTGGTGCGTGATTTTTTCCTGATGCCCACATAGATCTGGTCAATGTCGTTTTCCTCGGCAAACATCACCAGGTCCTCCCCGGGTGAGAGCCCCCGGGCGAGTTGATCCACTTCGCCATCGATCCCTTCCCTTTGGAGATCTTCCTTAATCTGGTCCAACTCACGCTCTATCCTGATGATCTCTTCCGGCTTTTCCCCTTTTCCGCCTTCGCTGGATGAGATGACCAGGAGTTTGGCGTTAAAAATGTTGGCATGTTTTTTGGCGAGATCCAGAGCCAGTTTGGATTCCTCTGTCCCGTTGTAGGCTGCTACTAATTTCATTACCTTCTCCCAACCTGGGTTCGTCGAAATTTCCAATATATTTATCGATACGGCAAAGCCGTATATACTACATCCAGCGTTTGCGACGTTTGTAGGACTTGACGTCCTTGAAGGATTTTCTGCCCCCGCCCTGGGTAACCCCCATGTAGAACTCCTTGACATCGGGGTTGTTTTTCAAATCATCCGAAGGGCCTTCCAGGACAATCTTGCCGGACTCCATAATGTAGGCATAGGTCGATATGTCCAGGGCGATCTTGGCATTCTGTTCCACGATCAACAGGGTGGTGTCCATCTCTTTGTTGATCTTTTCGATATTCTCGAAAATTTCCTTTACCAGCAGGGGGGCAAGTCCAAGCGACGGTTCGTCCAGCATGAGCATTTTGGGTGATGCCATCAACGCCCTTGCTATGGCGATCATCTGTTGTTCGCCGCCCGAGCAATAACCAGCCAGCCGGTTGGTGACCCTGGACAGGCGCGGGAAATGCTCGTACATGAGTTCCTGGTCTTTGCGGATATTCCGGGTGCCGTCCTTGCGGGTGATGGAACCTACACGAATGTTCTCGTCCACAGTCAGATGTTTGAATACACGGCGACCCTCCGGGACCATCACCGCACCCAGTTTGACCACTTGCGTGCCCAGAACGTTGGTGATGTCCGTTCCCTCAAATTTCACAAAACCGTCCTTGATAAATCCGTTTTCCGGCTTCAACAGGCCGCTGATGGCCCGCAGCGTGGTTGTTTTGCCGGCACCATTGGTGCCCAGCAGACATACGATACTGCCTTCTTTAACGTTCAAGCTGACACCACGTAGAACCTGGACAATGTCGTTGTAAACGACTTCGATGTTGTTGATATCCAGCAGATTATTATCTTTTTTTTGACTTTCCATAAATTTGAAACGCTCACTTTAGGTCTTGCGAAGGTTGGAGGGTCATATTGACGACCCTCCAACCCTTAGTTTGAAGCAGCGAAGCTGCGTTCCATAACAGCGCGGTACGCGCTATTATTATTTGATCTTCTGGACATATTCCGCGACAAACGGCAGACCTACGCCATAGAACACACCGCCCTTGGCTACATAAAGCTGTAGCGTATCCACGCCCTCCCGGTCGTCTTTCGAAAAGGTGACCGGACCGACCGTCGTCAATGGATAATAGGCGTTGTAGCCGTTCATGGCCAACATCTCTGCATGCAGGTTTTCACGGGTAACTTTTTTACCCTTGGCCTTTGCCCGACGCATGGCCTCCACGGCAACCTGAACCACCATGATGCCGTTGGTGTAGTTGGAGTCGTTGGCCAACTTGGCATCGCGTCCGTAGCGCTTGGCCAGGGCCAACTGAGCATCCGTTCCCGGCCCCTTGGCGGTCATCAGCTTGTAGGACGTGGTCCAGTAATAGTTTTCAGCAGCCGAACCGGCCAGTGCGATCAGGCCGGGTCCACCGGCATAGTGACATCCCAGAAAGGTTATTTTACCGGCCTCACCATAGGTCGAGGCGATCATGCCCAGGCTCTGGGCCCCTTTCAGCATGGTGGCCACCGGTGGCTGAACCGTCTGGCTGATCACGTACTGCACTCCCTTGCTTTTCAGCCGTTTCAGCATGGCTGTGTTGTCCAGGTCCTTGCCGTGCTCTACTACTTCCACGAGTTCAATGCCCAGACCGACGTCAATCGCTTTTTTGACATCGCCCAAGGGTCCGCGCCCGAATGCCGACGGATGCAGGAACATAGCCACTTTGGCTTTACCGGAACCTTTGTGATTGGCTGCCACATACTCGGCCAGACCGACTGCCTGGCTGGAATAGGAAGCGATGGGCAAGAAGATGTAGTTGGAATCGATCAGGTTGCCGGCATGAAACGAAGCCGGGATGACCGGAATCTTCTCCTCTTCAAAATCCTGTTTCAAGGCCATGGTGCTGCCGGTGGAATAATTCAGGTAAAAGACAATGCCCTCATCCAGAAAATCCTCGAAGTTTCGTTTGGTGGCTTCGGTTTTATACGCGTCATCCCGGATAAAGCACACCAGCTTGTCATCGCCCAGCAGTTTTTCATCGTTGACATACTTGACATAGTCCTCTGCACCCTTTGAGTAGGGGCTGCCTGCATCTGATGTCGGCCCGGTAATAGCGAGAGACAAGCCCATTTTGTAGGTTTCTCCGGCTAATACTTGAGTGGAAAATCCCAGAATGAGCAGAAAAGACAGCGTGATCAGCATAATGGTGATTTGTTTGTTCTTCATTTCTTCCTCCCTTTTGTGTTGGTTAGCATGTTACGAACTAACGAATGTCAAAAACTCGGTTTTGTATTTCAGCACCCGACCATCAATATCGGAACGGCCACAACTTGAAATAAGTGCGGATGATCCGCCACCAGTTGGCGATCCCCCGCGGTTCGAACATCAGGAAAAGCACGATGACCAGGCCGAAGGAGAGCGGCCGGAACGCTGTGGACACATCCCCCAGAGCCGTAAAGTAGTGGCCCACAAACTCGGCCAGATTTTCCACCTGCAGATCCAGCATCAGAATGGCCACCGGCCCGAAAAATGATCCCATCAAGGTGCCCAATCCCCCCACGATAGCCATGGCCAGGTAGGATATGGAGTGGTGCAGCATAAACGATTCAAAGCCCACCCCCCGCCACATGTATGCGTGCAAGGCGCCGGCCACCCCGGCAAAAAATCCGGACACGGCAAAGGCGTACACCTTGGTGAAACCGGGGTGCATGCCCATGGCGTCGGCGGCCCGGTCATTGTCGCGTACCGCCACCAGGCATCTCCCATGTTTGGTGCGCAACAGGTTGCGTACGGCAAATCCCAGCACCACCACAAATACCAGAATGACATAATACCAGAAAAGATAGTGCTCCTTGCGGACCACCTTGCCCGTGAACCAGAATACCCGGCCGATGGCGATGGTCTGTCCCTGATCAAAGAATTTTGAAAAATTGATGGCCCACTGGAAGATCATCTGAAACGAGAGGGTGGCAATCACCAGGTAGAGGTGTTTCAAGCGCAGCGCAGGCAATCCCACAACGGCACCGAAAATAGCGCCGACACATCCGGCCAGCACGATCATCAGGGGCCAGGCATGGGTTAAGAGCACGTGGTTGCTGCCCAGAATCTGTGCAAAGGTTGCCACTGTGTAGGCACCTACCCCCACAAACGCGGCGTGACCGATGGAAATCAGGCCGGCGAACCCGGTCAAAAGGTTCAGACCGTAGACCGCTATGATGGCAATCAGAATGCTGTCGATGACCAGCATATATTTGTTGCCGACCTCGAAGATAAGGGGCCAGACAAACATAAGAACCAGGAAACCAATAAAGACAACCCGGTCGACGTGCGTTAAAAATATGCGCTGTTCCGCTTTGTAAGAGGTAAAGAAATTACCCGTAGCTAACCATCGATTTTCAGACATATACTATACTCGCTCTATTTCGTGTATTCCAAAAAGGCCATGCGGCTTGAACAACAGAATGATCAGCAGAATGATGTAGGGCAGCACATCCGCCGTTCCGTTCAATCCCCAGTTGCCGTCCAGGTAGCCGGCGGCAAACTGCTGGATCAACCCCATGATGATGCCCGCTACCACGGCACCAAAAATGGAATCCAACCCACCCACGATGACCACCGGAAAGACGATGATGCCGAAGGAGTGCAGGACATCGAAATTCAACCCCGTAATATTGCCGAGAATGCCTCCGGCAGCGGCAGCGCTCAACCCCGCAGCGGCCCAGGCCAGCCCGAACACCTTGGGTACGGATATACCAATGGACATGGAGGCGAACTGATCATCCGACACCGCCCGCATGGAAATGCCCACCGTCGATGCTTTGAAGAACCAGGTAAAGCCGCCGATCATGATAAATGTGATGATCACACCCACAAATTGAGTCCATGAGATGGAGACACCCCAGAACGCAATGGGCGTATTGGGCAGAAATTCGGGGAACGAAAAATTGCCCGCCCCGAAGGGAGTCATGTAGATGATGCCATCGATAATGGACATCAAACCGATGGTGACCATGATGACCGAGATAATCGGTTCACCGATCAGGCGGCGCAGGAACACGCGCTCCACGCTCATGGCCAAAAAGAAGGTGATGACCATGCTCAGCAGAAAAGAAATCACAATGGGGATACCCACCCAAACGGTAAGGGCATAGGTAATGAACGCTCCGGAGGCGATGATCTGCCCGTGGGCAAGATTCAGCACACGGCTCGACTTGTAGATCAACACAAATCCCAGCGCCGACAACGCATAGATGGAACCTACCACGATTCCGCTCACCACCAGTTGAAAAAAATAACTCATGCAACCCCTTCCATCGTATAAAAAGACATTTCAGCCTCGACCGTTGTGGTCTGGCCATCCTGGTACTGGAAAAACGCCTCGACCTTTTTTTTTCTGACGCTTTCATCGTAAAGAGCATCGTAGAGGTCTTTGTATTTTTCCATGACAAACTTTCTGCGGAGTTTTCCTGTTTTGGTCAGTTCGCCGTCGTCCATGTCCAGCAGCTTATACAAAATGGCGAATCGTTTGATTTTAAAGTAATCTTTCTCTGCCCTCGCATTGATATCGATCACAGCTTCCTTGATCAGCTCCGCAACCTCCGATTTACCGGAAAGGTCCATGTAGGTGGTGAAAGATATCCCTTGATCCTCGGCCCATTTGCCCACCACGATGGGGTCGATGTTGATCAGGCAGGACACGGAATCCCGTTTGTCGCCAAAAATGATGGCCTCCTTGATGTAGGGGCTGAATTTGAGCTTGTTCTCCAGGAACATGGGGCTGAACATCTCACCCTTGCTGTTGTGCATCACATCGGCAAGCCGGTCGATCACCACCAGATGTCCGTCCTCGTCGATATACCCGGCATCTCCCGAGTGCAGCCATCCCCCCTCCAGCAGCTCTTCCGTCTGCTCGTCCAGTTTGTAGTAGCCCACACAGACCGAAGGGGAACGTGACAGGATCTCGCCTTGTTCGCTGATTTTGCACTCGGTCTCCGGCAGGGGCTTGCCCACTGTGTCGGATCGTACGTCACCGTCACGGTGCATGTAGGCGATGCCGACGATTTCGGTCTGGCCGTATATCTGTTTCAGGTTGACACCGATGGCCTGGTAAAAAGTGAACAGCTCGGGCCCCAGCGCCGCACCACCAGTGTAGGCCCGCCGCAGCCTTCGCAGACCGATCTGATTGATCAATGGGTCGAGCACCAGAACTTTTCCCAGCCAGGACGTAAAACGGAGGGATGCGGGCATATGTTCGCCGCTCATACGGTAGCGGGCTGCCTTTTCCCCGACTTTGATGAATTTATTGTAAAGCAGGCGGTTGAGCCAGTAGGACTCGTCGATCTTGAGCCATATCTGGGAACGGATGGTTTCATATATCCTGGGCGCGCCGAACATGAAATGGGGCCCGATCTCCTTGAGATCCTCCATACTGGTTTCCACCGACTCCGGAAAGTTGATGGTGATACCGGTGGCCATGGCCACACCAAAGGAGTTCATCTGCTCACCGATCCAGGCAAACGGCAGAAATGAGAGGTATTCGTCGGTGTTCTTGAGTTTGTCGACCTTGGTGATCTGAATGCCCATGTTGATGTAATTTTTGTGGGTCATCATGGAAGCCTTGGGCAACCCGGTGGTACCGGATGTCAAACAAAAGTGGCAAACATCGTCAGGGTTTCCTTCCTCGATCATGGCCTCATATTTTTCCGGATGTTCGTCATGAACGACTGCGCCGATTTCATAAAGATCTTCTATGAAAAGATACCAGTCATCAGCCCTGTAGTCGCGCATACCACGCGGATCCTCGTAGATCACCTTGCGCACCTGGGGGATGCGGTCACGGATCTCAACCAGTTTGTCCACCTGCTCCTGGTCGTTGCAGAAAACGGCTGTGACGTCCATATAAGTGATCAGGTCGGCAATTTCATCAGGCAGGGTGGTTTGATAAATGCCGGCCGAGACCGCACCGATCGACTGGGCGCCGATGGCCATGAACAGCATCTCCGGAATGTTGTCCCCAATCAATGCCAGCTTGTCTCCCTTTTTAACGCCCACCTTCTCGAGCCCCAGGGCGATTTTCCGTACGTAGTCGTAAAAGTCGTTCCACGTGTAGTTGTTCCAGTAACCAAAATCCTTTTCACGCAAAGCGACTTTCGCCCCGGTCTCTTTGACCCGCCAACGCAGCAGTTGCGGAATCGTAAAATTTAAAAGCTGGGATTTGTCTTTCATGCCGGTCTAATCTTCTCCAATGTAGGCTTCGATAACCTTGGGAATTTTGACGATCTCTTCAGGTGTTCCGGAGCCGATCAGTTCACCGAAATCGAGGACATAGATGTGGTCGGATATGTCCATGACGACTCCCAGATCGTGCTCCACCAGGACCACGGTGGCTTCACGCTCTTGCTGGATGTCGAAGATAAACCGCACCATGTCCTCTTTTTCTTCGATGTTCATGCCCGCCATGGGTTCGTCGAGCAAAAGCAGAGATGGTTCCAGGGTGAGGGCACGGGCTACTTCAACCCGTTTTTGAATCCCGTAGCTCAGATTTCCCACCGTGTGTTTCCGGTAAGGCTCCAGCTCCATGAAATCGATAATCTCCTCCACATACCGCCGGTTTTTCGACTCCTCCCTGGAGGCTTTCCCGGAAAAAAATGCGGCCTGCAGAATGTTGTAGCGCAGTTTTTGATGTCTCGCCAACATCAAGTTGTCCAGCACCGTCATGCCGCTGAACAATTCGAGGTTTTGAAACGCACGGGCGATGCCCAGACTTGAGACCTGGTGCGGGCTGGCCTTTGAAAGACGATTATCCTTATAATGAATTTCGCCTGATGTGGGGTGGTAAAACCCCGAAATACAATTGAGCAGGCTGGTTTTACCTGCGCCGTTAGGTCCGATAATAGAGGTAATCAGGCCCTGTTCGATATCCATGCTCACCTCGGAAAGCGCTGCCAGTCCGCCAAAGGTTAAGGTAATATCGTCAATTTTTAATGTGGGCATAGTGCGTTATATCTCTGCAAGAAAGTTAAGGGGCGATCGAGTCACTCTGAATTCCATTCATTTCATCAAACAGCCTATATTCTATCTAGCGTTCTCGGTCAAGCAAATAAAAAACCCAGGATATTTAGTATTCAGGATGAGTTACTCCTGAACATGGATCCGGGAAAATAGATCATTTATATCAAATATACTGAATTGACAGCCACTTTATAGCTATCCTAAAACCATGTCAAGTTGATAAAACAGCGGGAAAATAGTGGGTAAATCCCACTAGTAGTGGGG
>Ga0164313_10006289_pt1 | contig 10483 bp, 10 predicted proteins | sample GuaBasSedimGuay4_FD_113735 | JGI IMG/M metagenome (GOLD analysis project Ga0164313, IMG submission 113735) | Subseafloor sediment microbial communities from Guaymas Basin, Gulf of California, Mexico - Guay4, Core 4569-4, 0-3 cm | ecosystem: Environmental > Aquatic > Marine > Hydrothermal vents...
CCCGAGTATGGTGCCGACCCAGATCATCTCGTCCGAGGGCGGCGCCAGCCTGGGCTCATCCGTGTTCCGGATGGCCAGCAGCATGGGAGCATCCTCTATCTCTTCGGCATCGGCAATCGTCATGCCGACCAGGGGGCTGTCCACAGTGACCAGTAACTCGTAGATATCACCCTTGATACCGTAAACATCGGCAAAATAGGTCTTGGTCTTGGATGGCACCCCGCTTGCTTTTTCCTTGGTTTGAGGCAACAGAAACTTACCGGCTACCAGGAAGTAGAGAATCCCCGCCGACAGCAACGCTATGCCAATTGGGGTTACATCGAAAAGATGAAATGTTTCGAGTGTCTGGACACCGGGCGGTAGCGACTCGTTGGCGTTTTCAATCAGGTCGTTGAGCAGGATCAACGGGGATGAACCCACCATCGTCAATGTACCGCCGAGAATGGCGCAGGTTCCCATCGGCATCAGGAGCCGCGACAGGGGAATCTTGGTGCGGGAGGAAATCCGGGACATCACCGGCATGAACAGGGCAGTCGCCCCGACGTTCTGCATGATTCCGGAGATCAGGCCAACCGTACCGGAAACCAGGGGAACGATACGAGTCACCGTGTTACCACCCACCTTTAGAATAAAAGCCGAGACGACAGTCATGACACCCGTCCGGTCCAGACCCGCACCGAGAATCATCACCGCAATGATTGAGAGCACGGCATTGGACGCGAATCCGTTGAACAAGTCGGTAGCCGGCACCAGGTTCGTCAGGCCGATCACCACCATGACCAGGATTGCAGCAATATCTACCCGTACCAGTTCCGACACGAACAGGCCGATCGTGGCGGTCAGTATCAGCAAGACCAGCATCATGTCGGGTGTTAGTGTCAGTCCAGTTTCCATTAATTCACTTTTCTCCTGCTCAGGCAGTACGCCTGAATACGAGGTCAAACACCCCGTGCCCCAGGCGTTCACCGCGCTTTTCGTACTTGGTCGCCGGCCGCCATTTGGGCTTTGCACAGGCGGTGCCGCCCGGTGCAAGGTTTTCAAAGCCCCGGCTATTGTGCATCACTTCAAGCATATGTTCTGCGTATTGTTCCCAATCGGTTGCCATGTGCAGGATGCCTGCGGCCTGCATTTTCTCGGCCAGCAACTCGATAAATGGTGCCTGGATAATACGCCTCTTGTGATGCCTCTTCTTGGGCCAGGGATCAGGAAAGAATATTCTCACACCAGCCAGGGAGTCCCGTGGAATCCGCCTGCGAAGTAATTCGACTGCGTCTTCACAGGCAATACGGACATTGCTGACCCCCTTGTCTTCGAGCTGTAACAACAAGTGACCGACCCCGGGTCGGTGGACTTCCACAGCCAGGTAATTTTCTTCGGGATGAGCAAGTGCCATCTGCCAGGTCGCATCACCATTGCCGAAACCAATCTCCATGATGACCGGATGATCGTTGCCAAACAGAGTCTCCAGGTTGAGTTGGCTTTCGCCTTCATCAATCCCGTAAACAGGCCACAATTCGTCCAGCGCCCGTTTCTGGCCCTCGGTAAGCCGACCCGCGCGCAAAACAAAACTGCGAATCGGGCGCATGAAGGGCCGTTCCTCGATGGTTTTTTCTTGTTCGGTGTGGCTATGAGCCATGATTTGTCTATTGTAGCAAGTGTAGTACTTGAAAAATGTTCAGTGAACGCCCAATCTGAACAGCATGACAGAAGTTAAACAAAACGAACCCGACGGGTACCTCGAGTGCCAGATGCTGATCGCCATGCCGGGCATGGTGGATTCCAATTTTGTCCGTAGTGTGACGTTACTGTGCCAGCACAATGAAGCCGGCGCCATCGGCATCACGATCAATCGCCTTTCCAACTTCACCCTGGGTGAAATTTTTTCGCAACTGCACATCGATTGCAGCAGCGACACGACCCGTAGTCTTCCGGTGCTGGAAGGTGGACCGGTGGCTCCGGACCGGGGATTTGTACTGCACAGCCCCCTTGAAGGCTATGAATCGAGCATGGATGTCGGACAGGACATCATGGTCACCACATCCCGCGACGTGCTTTCTGATATCGCTGCGGGCTCAGGGCCTGACAAGTACGTTGTCGCACTGGGTTATGCCGGCTGGGGCGGTGGACAACTGGAAGATGAAATGCTGGCAAATGCCTGGCTTTCCGTGTCTGCCGATACGGATATCGTTTTCGACATGCCGCTTCCCAGCCGCTTCGACGAAGCACTGGGACGACTGGGCATCAAGGTAGACCGGCTGCATTCGGAAGCCGGACATGCCTGAACCTGCGCCGCCCCGCGGATACATCCTGGGGTTTGATTTCGGATTACGCCGCATTGGCGTCGCCGTCGGCCAAACAGCGACGCATACCGCAAGCAGCCTGGAAACGGTAAGCCACGCACGGGAACCAGACTGGACAGCAATCACCCGTCTGGTAAAAGAGTGGAAGCCGACAACACTGCTGGTTGGGTTGCCGTTAGGCCCCGACGGCGAAGAAACCGAGATGTCAAAAGCCGCCCGCCGCTTTGGCGCCGCACTGCAGAAGCGATTTTCTCTCGAGGTGTCCTATGCGGATGAGCGGCTGAGTTCCCGCGCAGCCGAAGACCGTTTTGCTGATCTGCGAGCCAGCGGCAGGGCACGAAGAAAAGACGCAAAGCAACTGGACGCAATGGCGGCACAAATCATCCTCGAGAACTGGTTACAATCCCACCATGACCAATATCCGGGGTTTCCCACCAATCAGCCGGCCTGACGCCAGGACATTGATACTGGGCAGCATGCCCAGCCGGCAGTCCCTGGCTCAGCAACGCTATTACGCCCATCCGCGAAACAGCTTCTGGCCGATTGTGAGCAGCCTTTTTGGATTCACGGATAACAACTACCAGCAGAACGCAGGTCAGTTGACGCAGCATGGCGTCGCTGTCTGGGATGTCCTCAAAACCTGCTTCCGGACCGGCAGCCTCGATTCAGACATTGATAACAGCACCATCGTGCCGAATAATTTTCAGCAGTTTTTCGCGCACCACCCGGATATCTCACGGGTTTTCTTTAACGGCGCCAAGGCGGAATCGGTGTACCTGAAACAGGTCTTGCCCAGGCTGGACGCAAAGGCAGCCGGGCTCAAACTGCAACGCCTGCCTTCGACCAGCCCAGCCCACGCCAGCATGAGCCTGGAGCAAAAGAAAAATGCCTGGCGGGTGATTCTCGATTAATGGGCTAGAATGAAAAAATGAAAATGGTTTGCGTATATTGTGGCTCCAACCCCGGCCGGCTTCCCGAATACCGGGAAGCCGCGCGCTTGCTTGGATATGAAATGGCCGGCCGCGGACTGGGCCTGGTTTATGGCGGAGCCAGTATTGGCGTGATGGGAGCGGTGGCTGATGCCGTGCTGGAACGTGGCGGACAGGCGATCGGTGTCATACCCTACAGCCTCGCCACCAAGGAAGTGTCGCACGATGGTCTCGACCAACTGATCGTGGTGGACTCCATGCACGAACGTAAGGCAAAAATGGCCGAGTTGTCAGACGGTTTCATAGCGCTTCCGGGGGGCTGGGGCACAATCGAAGAAATATTTGAAATGCTGACCTGGGCGCAACTGGGGTTTCATGAAAAACCCTGCGGGCTGTTGAATGTCGCCACGTACTACGACTCACTTTTTACGTTCCTTGAAAACGCTATTGAACAGCAATTCGTTAAAGAGGAATACCGGCCGATGATTATGATGGACGAGGCGCCCCGCGCTCTGCTCGACCGGTTCGAGCGTTACCGTGCGCCGAAGGTCAAAAAATGGATTGGGCCGGAAGAAACGTGATCTGTGGGAGCGGGCCATGCCCGCGATCTCTTACAGGTACCAATGAGAAAAGATCGCGGGCATGGCCCGCTCCTACTCCACGCCGAAGCCGGTCTCGAAGCGCCAGGTTCGGGTGATGTGAAGGATGTCCACGCGATCGGTGATGTTGTCCGGCAGAGGTGAATACGGCGCTGCCATCTGAACAATATGAATGGCTGCCTGGTCGATCTCCCGGATGCCGGAACTGCGCCTGACGTCGATACTTTCAACTGTTCCATTCTGGTGGATGCCCACTGTAAGGACCAGATCACCATGCAGCTTCTTGTTCCTCAGTGCTGTCGGATAGTTCAAATTACCCACCCGCTCAACCTTTGAGACCCAGTTGCTCATATAGCTGGCAAATTCGTATTCTTTGGTATTGGCGGAAATGAATTCCCGCTTTGGCAACCTGGATTTCCATTGACCCTGGCGGCTGATCTCAGGCTGAAGACTGGCCATGTCCATGCTCTGCTGCATCAGTTGCGCGGCATTGGGGAACTCAGTTTCCGCTTGCTCGACCGTAGTCTGTTGCAGGCTTGTGGCATTCTCGGTTTCAACAGCGACTATTTCGCGCAGATCGACCTGGGGCACCGGCAATTGAGTAACTGCCTGTTGCATATCCTGCCCGTCCTGAGGCGTTGGCAGCTCACCACTGACCGGCTCCGAAGGCCGGGTTCTTTCCGTGGTCTCGCCACCACCTTTTTGGGAAGCTTGCGCCAGGTAGTCCGCCTGTTCGGGCTCGTCTTCAGATCGCCATTGCACCAGCACCACGTCGAGCGTGTCGGCGAGGCGCGGCATCGGATTCAGCGCCACTCCGAAATTAATACCGAAAAACAGGAGTGCATGCAGGGCGACCGCAAACACCAGGAACACCATGAATCGGTCCTGCGTCCAGGATGTATAACTGTTGGAAACCAGCGTCATAGTGCGTCGAATAGCTCTCCCGCGATGTTCAAACCGTATTCCGAATCCAGCTCCCTTATGCAGGTCGGGCTGGTAACGTTGATTTCGGTCAGCCAGTCACCGATGACATCCAGGCCGGCAAATACAATGCCACGGCGCTTCAGTTCGGGCGCCACCTGTTCACAAATCCAGTAATCACGTTCCGTCAAAGCCACACCCTTACCGCTCCCGCCCTTGGCCAGGTTACCCCGGAAATCTCCGGCGCCGGGGATCCGCGCCAGCGCATACGGAACCGGTTTTCCATTGACCACGAGAATCCGTTTGTCACCCTGGGTAATCTCGGGAATGTAACGCTGGACCATCACCAGGTCGTGGTCCTTTGCAGTAATCGTCTCGAGAATGACATTCAGGTTGGGGTCTTGCGGCTTGACCTGGAATATTGACTCACCACCCATGCCGTCCAGGGGCTTGACCACGGATAAACCCTGTTCCTGAACGAAAGCTTTGATCTCAATCGAACTGCGGGTAATCAATGCCGGAACGCAACATTGTGGAAAATGTGTGATGAAGCATTTCTCGTTGGCGTCGCGTAGCGCCTGCGGCCGGTTTACGACGGTCACGCCCGCTTTTTCTGCCAAATCCAGGATATAAGTGGTGTAGACATAATCCATATCGAATGGCGGGTCTTTGCGCATCAGGATAATATCCAGCGTCGCCAGCTCCCGGTTTTCACTTTCACTCAATGTGAACCAGTCGTCACTGTTGTCCCTGACCGAGAGTCGCCTCATATGGCCCAGAGCCAGACCGTCTTTGATGGTCAGGTCGGCAGGCTCCATGTACCAGATTTCGTGGCCGCGGCGCTGCGCTTCCAGCAGCATCGCAAAGGTAGAATCCTTGTAAGTGGTGATGCCGGAGATCGGATCCATCACCACCCCGGTTTTCAAGTTGTTGCTGCTTGTGTTCAAAGCGCCGGTCATATTCCCTTCCTTGATCCCGAACGTCTGTAGCTTGCCATTATCGGATTTGCGGAGCCGCTATTCCAGTATTCTTTTGCAGTATATATCTTAACTCTTTTACATAAGTTCTTGTTACTGCTGGAAACTGAGGGCGAAAGTGGTAGACTAAAACGTCCCGGACGAATAGAATCGGAAGGGAAGTGTTCATGTGCTGGTGCACCAAAGCGCCTGTATCAGATGAGAAACCAGGGATGGATTTATGACTGAAGAACACACAGAAAAGAAATTGAACGGCGACGCCACGCGTTCCTCCGTACGCATTCTCGTCGTTGATGACAGCTCTACCATCAGGCGTTCGGCGGAATCCATGCTGACCACTGCAGGCTATGATGTGGTCACGGCTGAAAATGGATTTGAGGCCTTGTCGATGGTTGCGCGACACAACCCGGACCTCATTTTCGTAGACATCATGATGCCACGACTGGATGGTTATCAGACCTGCGCCATTATTAAAAATAATGCCCAGTACCGGTCAACTCCGGTGGTGATGCTGACCAGCAAAGATGGCCTCTTTGACCAGGCCCGCGGGCGGGTGGTCGGCTCCGACCTCTATCTGACAAAACCATTTACCAAAGAGGAGTTGCTTGCAGCAGTGGCCCAACACGCGGCCGCCTGATCCACGCTGACCAGCGAAGTTCCACCAACAGGGAAAGTGAAGGGACGGATGAAACTGAATGGTAAAAATGCTGCATTTGCAAAGCTTCTGGAATACGAGAAGCGCAGTGCTCAATTTTCGCCCGGCGCCAGCGTCGGCGGCGAAGCCTCCGAGGAATGGAGTGGTGTCACGTTCAGTGTCGGTGACACTTCCATGGCTTGTAATATCAATCGCATCAGCGAGATTCTACCCTGTCCTCAAGCAACACCGGTGCCGGGAGCCAAGCCCTGGATTATTGGGCTGGCCAACGTTCGGGGAGAGTTGCTGACGGTGGTTGACCTCTGCTGGTTTTTGACCGGGGTCAGAACCCCGATTACAGCCCGCAGCCGCTTGCTGGCGACCAGTCTTAACAGGGCGCCCATCGGCTTGTTGATCGATGAGGTTTTCGGTCAACGGCACTTTCTTGACAGCGATGCGGTCCCTGCTCAACTAGACCAGGATTCGGCCCTGGAAGGCATCGTCAGCAAACAACACAGCCTTGGCTCCGAATCCTGGATGGAACTGAATCTCGACCAACTTTTCAACTCAGCAGAGTTTCTCAATGGCGCGGCGAGCTAAATCGCGGCTTAGGAAAAGCCACTCGCGTCAGAAAGGATTCCTCCTCAGGCGCGAGAAGGGGCAACAGAAAATGACATCGACCAATTTCAAGCCCGCAACACAACAAAAGTCCGGCCGCCTCTATGCGATGGTCGGGTTCCTGGTCCTCTTGCTGGCGTTTGTTGCCGTTACTTTTTTCCTGATCACCAAGGAAAGCCGGAATGAACAGGAGTGGATCAGGCTATCCACTGACCTGCAGGTGCATTCACAGCAGGTGTCGAAGTCAGCCACCGAAGCCGTGGAAGGCAACAGCAGCGCTTTTGTCCAACTGGGTGATTCCACCGGCATCATTTCAGATACGGTCAATGCCCTGAAGAACGGTGACAAACTCCGCTCCCTGCCTGCCCTTCCCGGCTCCATGTCAGACACATTGTACAACCTTGACAGGATCTGGATCCGGATGGATACGAATGCGAAAAGCATTCTCGATCGTGAAGTGCTGGTGCTGGACCTCGCCGCCGCCAGCAAGTCTTTCATCAGGGCAGTCCCCGAAATTCAGGAATTGACCGACCAGGCTATCCGGGAATTGACCAAAAGCAATGCCCCCAGCAACCAGGTCTTCGTGGCCGGTCGCCAACTGGTGTTGTCAGACCGCATTTTGCGACACCTGAAAGAAATGCTTCGGGGCGGAGCCGGAGCGGTCGCTGCTGCAGACAATTTTACCCAGGAAATCGACTATTTCGAGCAGACCATGGATGCCTTGCTCCATGGCAGTCGAAGCGTAGGGGTTACGCAGGTGCAGAACGCAAGCGCGATGAAGTCCCTGAATGCGGCCCGGCTGCTCTATGACAACGTCCGGCCCCAACTGGACATCGTGCTGGCTTCATCCAGTGACATCCTGGCAGTGCGCGGTGCGGCAGATGAGATCTTTATCGACAGCCTGAAATTGTTCGACCATTCGCGCCAGATCGCTGACGATGTGCTCTATCGTTCAGGCACCAAGTTGTGGCCCTCGCTTTGGTCCGGTTCTCTTGCGCTTGTCGTGATCCTCATCTCCATATCCCTGATGGTCCGGTCATTCCTGGGCGCCGAGAGGCGTCGCGCCGTAGAGGCAGGGATGCAAAACCAGAAAAATCAGCAAGCCATCATGCGTTTGCTGGACGAGATGAGTTCACTGGCCGACGGCGACCTGACGGTCAGGGCAACGGTGACCGACGATATGACGGGCGCGATAGCCGATTCGGTTAACTTTGCGGTGGAGCAGCTGCGCGAGCTCGTCACCGGAATCAACATCACGGCGCTAACTGTTTCGGAATCCGCCAATGAGACGATGGCTACAACAGGTCAACTGGCCATTGCCGCGGGCCAGCAGGCCGAACAGGTGCGCGAAGCGACCGACACAATCAACGATATGGCCGAGTCATTCGACGGGATGGCGAAGCGGTCGCGCGAATCGAGCGAAGTAGCCCAGCGTTCGGTGGCTATCGCCCACAATGGCTCGCAGATGGTGCAGCAATCCATCAAGGGCATGGATACAATCCGTGAACAGATCCAGGAAACATCAAAGCGCATCAAGCGCCTGGGCGAATCCTCGCAGGAAATTGGCGACATCGTCGAACTCATTAACGGAATTGCAGAACAAACCAATATCCTCGCGCTGAATGCAGCGATTCAGTCTGCTTCCGCCGGTGGCGCCGGTCGCGGCTTCGCGGTAGTGGCCGATGAAGTTCAGCGGCTGGCTGAACGCGCGACCAATGCACACCGCCGAATCGAGATGCTGGTCCAGAATATCCAGGCCGACACTTCTGAAGCCGTAGTCTCGATGGAGTCCACGACCTCCGAGGTTGTTTCCGGAGCGGAAAAAGTGGAAGACGCAGGTGAGGCTCTGCAGCGGATTGAATCCGTTTCCAAGGATCTTTCCCGGATGATCGAGGATATATCCCAGGAAGCGCAGTCCCAGTCGGAAACAGCAACCGAGGTAGCCGGGCAGATGAATAGCATACGCGACGTTTCCATCCAGACTTCCGAGGGCAGCAAGCAGACGGCACAATCCATGGGCAGGCTCGCCGATCTTGTTCACAAGCTCAGCGATTCCGTCGCCGACTTCAAGTTGCCGAAAACCGGGGAAAGTGAAAATGATGCTTGAAGGATCAAATCTCAGCTCGGCAATCGGCTGGGTCCGTGAGGATCTCGATGACTGCCTGGATACCGTGCGCGAAAACCTGGAAGCGTTTGCGGAGGACATGTCCCAACGCGAGCCGCTGGTGGCCGTACAGGAAGAACTCGAACAACTGAACCTCACCTTCCTGACCATGGAGCAGCAGGGCGCCAGTATCCTTACCGACGAAATGATCGCGGTCGGTGGCCACATGCTGCATAACGGCGATGCAAACTGTGAAGAGTCGCTGAACGCATTGACTGACGCGGTGATCGTGCTGCCGTCTTACCTGGATCGGCTGCAGGCAGGGCACGAAGACCTGCCAATCCTGTTGCTGCCAACGCTGAATGAACTACGCGCGACATACGACGAAACTCTATTGTCAGAAGGCACGCTGTTTGCGCCTGAGCTGGATGTAATCATTCCCGAGCTGAGCGGCAGCGAAGCGGACGCCATCGCATCATCGGAATTCGAGGCATTTTCCCGACGGATACGAAGCCAGTACCAGGGAGCGTTACTGGGCTGGCTGAATGAGCAATCCAGGGATACCCTGCTCAACCCGATGCAGGCCGTTTGCAAAAAACTCTATGTGCGCCTGGGGCGCAATGAACTGAGACGCCTTTGGTGGATCGCCGAACTGGCCATGCAGGGCCTGCGCGATGGAGCGATTGATAACGATTTGCCGCTGCGCCGACTGTTCGCCCGCCTGGACCTGACCTTGAAAGCCATGACCGAAGGTGGTGAATACGGCCCGCCAACGGGTACCATCACCGCATTATCACGCGCCCTGCTCTTCTACGCTGCGCAGGCAAGGCCCGGTAGTAAAGCGACAGACACTCTGCGCGAGCGCTTCAGACTTGAAGATCTCATTCCTGACCGCGACGCACTGATTCGCGCCAGAGGCGCCGTCACGGGCCGCGATGCCGGCTTGTTCCAGTCGATCGGCGAAGCGGTACGCGAAGAGCTGAGCCTGGTCAAAGACACGCTCGACATGGAACTGCGAACCGGCCGTGTAGACGCAGAACAGCGCGCTGAAAGCATGACCTCGCTGCGCCAACTGGCCGATACCCTGAACATGCTCAACCTGCCGGTGCCCGCAAAAGCCGTTGAGGACCTGTTGCCATCACTGGAAGATACCGACGGTGTCACCAACATGGACCTCGATTCGCCACTGCTGGCGCTGGCTCAGAGACTGCTTGAAGTTGAAGCAATCCTCGACACCCATATTCAATTGCTGGGCGAACCGGTTAAAGAGGAAAAGAGCAGTGGGTTCATCTCCCTGCCGCCGCAGGAGCTAAGGCACATACTCAGTCAAGTGCTTGATGAATGTGTGACTAACCTGCACGAGATCCAGGACGTGATCAGAAAGCGTCTCGATGGTGATGA
>Ga0164313_10006290_pt1 | contig 10483 bp, 10 predicted proteins | sample GuaBasSedimGuay4_FD_113735 | JGI IMG/M metagenome (GOLD analysis project Ga0164313, IMG submission 113735) | Subseafloor sediment microbial communities from Guaymas Basin, Gulf of California, Mexico - Guay4, Core 4569-4, 0-3 cm | ecosystem: Environmental > Aquatic > Marine > Hydrothermal vents...
CGCTTTCGCCCAGCAGCAACACACCCAGGCCGTAGATCTCGAGCAACACGCCGTGAACCACGGTGCGTGGAGCCAGTCGGTCCTCGAGGTATCGCGTCAGGTAGTCGATCGTCGGCGCCGACGGTCCGTCGGTATGCAACAGCGCGACGCCATGCCTGTCCGCTTCCTCGATCAGCTCGGCAGGCGCTTCGAGTCCGCAGGCAAGCACGAAACAGCTGCCGCCCTGGCGGCAGAGTTGCGACAGGATTCGCGATCTTTCCGCGGGCGAGCGCTCGAGCAGAAAGCTGATCTCCGGCTTGCCGAATACCTGAACCAAACCCGGATGGATGTATTCGAGGAAGCCGGCAAGCGCGAGGCCCGGGCGTTGCACGTTCGCGCGATTGAGGACGTTCTCCAGGCCTTCAGCACCGCCAACGAGCGAGAGCTGCAAACCCTCGGTAGCTTCGTCCGCCAGCAGTTCCCGAACGGTAATGCTGGGGATCGGACAACTCTCGTGTCCACCCACGGGGAGCTCCAACGCGTTGAATGCAAAAGTGTTGCGCATTTTATGGAGCGCACAGAGCAGTGTCAAGGCATTGACACCCGGGGACCCCACTGAAATAATCCCCACCTTTTCCAAAGTTCCAAGGGGGTTCTGCGATGTCAAAAGACAATGCGGTCGTGCATGTCATCGGCACTGGTACCATCGGCGAACCGCTGATCGGTCTACTTGCGGCGTTCAAGGAACCGCTCGGCATTGCAGAAATCACGTTTCACAAGCGCACCCCCTTGTTGACGGATCGGTCCAAGGTCACCGCGGCGCTCAAACGTGGCGCGAAACTCTGCACGGACGAGTCGGCCGTGAAGGGTTTCCAGGACCTCGGAATGCAGCCGTCCTATGAAACCGTCGAGGCGATCGATCGCGCGGACGTGGTCATCGACTGCACTCCCAGTGGCGTGGGACACGAGAACAAGACCCGCTACTACGACCGATTCAAGACGAACACTTGCGGCTTCATCGCCCAGGGCAGCGAATTCGGCTTCGGCAGGCCCTACGCCCGTGGCATCAATGACAGCACACTGACCCACGGCAAGGATCAGTTCATACAGGTTGTTTCCTGCAACACGCACAACCTGTGCAGCTTGATCAATACACTGGCACTGGAAGACGGTGGCCCGGACAATCTCGTGGAAGGGCGATTCGTTTGCATGCGCCGCGCGAACGACATTTCACAGGACGGAAGCTTCGTCCCCTCTCCGTCGGTCGGCAGCCACGACGACGAGCGCTTCGGAACGCACCATGCTCGAGATGCATGGCACCTGTTCGAGACACTGGGCTACGACTTGAACCTGTTCTCGTCGGCGATGAAACTGAACACCCAGTACATGCACACGATCTTTTTCGACATCCGCGTCAAGCGTCCCACGGACGTCGACACGCTGGTCGAGCGGATGCGGTCGAACGACAAGATCGCGCTGACCTACAAGCAGACCGCGAACTCGGTCTTCTCCTTCGGGCGCGATCACGGCCACTACGGGCGCATCCTGAACGTGACCGTGGTGTCGATCCCCTCGATCAACGTGCGCAACGGGAACGAGATCGTCGGCTACTGCTTCACGCCGCAGGACGGCAACTCGCTACTCTCTTCGGCAGCGGCGGCGACCTGGTTGCTCTACCCGAATGACTACGAGCAGCGCATCCAGTGTTTCAGACCGTTCTTCATCGACGAAGTCTAGAAGCGCAAGCTCAACCGGCCTTCAGCGTTCGCACTGCCTCGGTGAAGGCCGGCAGGATCTCGAACAGGTCCCCCACGATCCCGTAGTCGGCCACCGAGAAGATCGGCGCGTCGGGATCCTTGTTGATCGCCACGATCACCTTCGACGACGACATACCGGCCAGGTGCTGTACAGCGCCTGAGATACCGCAAGCGATGTACAGGTTGGGCGAAACGACCTTACCGGTCTGCCCCACCTGATTCGCATGCGCGATCCAGTCCGAATCGACCACGGCGCGCGAAGCACCCACAGCACCGCCAAGCACCTGCGCCAGATCGCGTATCAGCGAGAAATTCTTGGCTTCTTTGAGTCCGCGACCACCGGCGACAATCACCGGAGCCTCGGCCACGTCCAGTTCCTGCTGGTCGGGTTTCTCCACGCTGACCGTTCGAACACCGAGATCCGCGGCAGCGATCGGGGCGTCCAGAGCCACGACCTCGACCGTCGCCGGCGCGTCGACCTCTACAGCGGGAAAGACGTTGGGCCGCAGGCTGGCCACCGCAGGGCGCGCATCAGGAATCGAGACGCGGGCGTAGGCCTGCCCTGCATAAACAGGGCGCTTGCCTTTCAGCGCTCCGCCTTCGCTGATCTCGATCTCTACCAGATCGGTGGCGCATGCCGTGCCCAGCCGAGCGGTCGCTCGCGGGGCCAGATCACGTCCCATCGCCGTGCCGGGCACGAGCAGAGCCGCCGCGTCGGACAGCTTGGCCGCCTCGGCCACGCACGCCGCATAGAGTTGCGGCGCGTACAACTCGGCATGCTCCGCCTCGACGACGAACAGGCGACTTGCGCCGTGCGCAGCGAGCGCCTCCGCGCAGCCGGACGCACCGGGCCCCAGCGCTACGACATCCACTTTTCCACCGGTGGTCTGCGCGAGGCGGTAGGCGGTGCTGACTGCCTCCAGCGCGGGACGCCGGATCTCACCATCTCGTCTTTCGGCGAAGACCAGGATATTGCTACTCATTCAGATCACCTTCGCTTCTTCACGCAGCAGGCGGGCCAGCGTCGCGGCGGCCTCGTGCGCTTCTCCGTCAATCAGTTTCGCGCCGGTCCGGGCCGGCGGAACCTCGAGCCCTTCCCAGATCAGCTTGGGGCTATCGAGATCCGTCACGTCGATGCCCAACTCCGCGGGGGTCTTGATGTCGAGCGGCTTCTTCTTGGCCGCCATGATCCCCTTGAGCGAAGCGTAGGCCGGCTCGTTGAGTCCCTTCTCGCAGGTCAGGACCGCCGGGAGATTCCCCTCGAGCACCTCGACGCCGCCTTCGACGTCCCGTCGCGCCGTGAACTTGTCGCCATCGAGTTCGAGCTTGGTGATCGCTCCGACGTGCGGCCATCCGAGCAACTCGGCCAGCATCGGCCCGGTCTGCCACTCATCGGTACCGACGCCGTACTTGCCGAGAAAGACCAGGTCGGCTTCTTCGGCGCGAACGGCCGCCGCCAACGCCGTGGCCCGCTGAAGGGCATCGCAACGCTCGTAGCGCTCATCGTTGATCAGCAACGCGCGGTCGGCCCCTACGGCCAGCGCCTGGCGCAGGCTCTTCTGCGACGCCTCGCGTCCTGCGCCGACAGCGACAACCTCGCCCTCGCCGGCGTTGCGCAAGTTGATCGCTTCTTGCAAGGCGAATTCGTCGAACGTTGAGACGACCCATTTCACGCCGGCCTCTTCGATCGACTTACCGTCCGCGGCGATCTTGATCTTGGTCTCGGTATCGGGAACGTGTTTGATCGCGACGACAAACTTCATCTGGATGCTCTCCGTGTCTCGTACTTGGCGGTCAGGCTTCGTGCTTGCGCAGGACCAGCGTCGCATTCGTTCCGCCGAACCCGAAGGAGTTGCTCATCGCCGCACGGACGGGCATCTTCCTGGACTCGTTGGGCGCGCAGTCCAGATCGCAGTCGGGATCAGGCGTGGTCAAGTTGATGGTAGGCGGTACTTCATCGTTGTGAATCGCCAGCGCAGTGATCGCGGCTTCCACACCCCCTGCCGCTCCGAGCAGATGACCGATGATCGATTTCGTCGAACCGAAGACGAGTTCCCGAGCCTGAGCGCCGAAGACCGACTTCACGGCGACCGTCTCGGCCTTGTCGCCCGCCGGCGTACTGGTTCCGTGGGCGTTGATGTAGTCGATGGAATTCGGCAGGATCTGCGCGTCGGCGAGCGCCATCTTCATCGAGCGGATGGCGCCGTCGCCGCTGACCTCGGGTGCCGAAATATGATACGCATCGGCCGAAAGACCGTACCCCACGACTTCGGCGTAGATCCTGGCGCCACGGGCGATCGCGATCTCTCGTTCTTCGAGATAGACCACGCCCGCGCCCTCGCCCATTACGAAGCCGTCGCGCTCGAGGTCGAACGGCCGGCTGGCCTTCTCGGGCTCATCGTTGCGCGTGGAAAGCGCTTTCATGGCGCAGAAGCCGCCCACGGCGAGCGGCGTGACCACTGCCTCGGTGCCGCCGGCGATCATCGCGTCGGCGTAACCGTCGCGGATCAGTCGCAAGGACTCTCCGATGCAATGAGTCCCGGTCGCACAGGCAGTCGCAGTCGCCAGGTTCGGCCCCTTGGCCCCCACGCGAATCGACACGTTTCCGGCCGCGAGATTGAGAATCATGCCCGGGATGAAGAACGGCGAGATTCGGCGCGGCCCCTTGGCCAGGTAGATTTCGTGGGTTCGCTCGAGCAGCGGCAATCCGCCGATGCCCGAGCCGATATAGGTACCGATCCGATCCGCGTTGCTCTCGTCGATCTTCACGCCGGAGTCGGCCAGGGCCTCATCCGTCGCAGCGATCGCGTAGTGCGAGAAGGTGTCCATCTTTCGCGCTTCTTTGCGATCGATGAACTTCTCAATTTCGAAGCCGCGGACTTCCGCCGCGATACGGCAGGAGAAAGCGGTTGCGTCGAATTTGGTGATCGGCCCCACGCCGCTCTGGCCGGCAAGCAGTGCTTGCCACGTGGCAGGACGGTCCAGTCCTACCGGAGAGACCATCCCGATGCCGGTGATTACGGCCCGTCTACGCATGGAATTCGCTCTGCTCGTCGAAACGCCGAGGCGTCGGGCCCGTGGGGCGAACACCCGGGCGAGGCGACTCAGACCTTGACGTGGTTTTCGATGTACTCGACCGCCATTTTGACGGAGGTGAGTTTCTCGGCGTCTTCGTCGTTGATCTCCAGGCCGAACTCCTCTTCGAGAGCCATGACCAGTTCGACCACGTCGAGGGAATCAGCGCCGAGATCGTCCACGAACTTCGCTTCCGGCTTCACTTCTTCTTCGTCGACGCCCAACTGCTCGACGATAATATGTTTCACTCTCTCTTCAACCGAAGCCATCGTTCCTTACCTCCGTGGTGAGCCTACGCGCCGGAATCTCGCTTTCGCGATTTCCGCCAAGGCGAACCTACATGAACATTCCGCCATTTACGTTGAGTGTCATACCCGTGATGTAGTCCGCGCGCGGCGACAGTAAGAACAGAACCGCAGCAGCAACATCCTCGGGCATTCCCATTCGTTTCATCGGAACCACTTCGAGCAGCTTGCCGCGCTGTTCATCCGTCAGTTCCCGCGTCATATCGGTGTCGATGAATCCCGGCGCGACACAGTTCACGGTGACGTTCCGCGAAGCGACTTCTCGCGCCAGACTTCTCGTCAGTCCCTCAGCCCCCGCCTTGGCCGCGGTGTAATTCACCTGACCGGGATTGCCCATCATCGCCACCACGGATGTGATGTTGACGATCCTGCCGAACCGCTTGCGTAGCATCGCAGGCAGAAGAGCACGGCAGAGACTGTAGACCCCGGTAAGGTTTGTCGACAGAACGACATCCCAGTCTTTCCGTTTCATCCGCAGAAGGAGATTGTCGCGAGTGATTCCCGCATTGTTAACAAGAAGCGGAATTGTACCATAATCGGACAACAGGGTCTTGATCACGGAGTCGACGTCATCCGGGTTGGAAACGTCGAGAGCAACCCCCCTTACCTTGCCGCCGCTCTTCTCGATCTGAGCCGCAGCGGCCTCGGCTCCCTCGGCCGTACGCGAGGTCAAAATCACTTCGGCTCCGGCTTGCGCCAGACGGATCGCGATCTGCTTTCCGATCCCCCGACCCGCTCCCGTGACCAGGGCGACCCGGCCCTCGAGCGACATGCTCATCGACTCCTCCTGCCCACTCTCGTAGTTCCTCGATTCGCGAGATGAGAGCGCTACGCGCCCAATTCCGCCGCGACGGCCTCCACACCTTCCGCATCTCCGGCGGGCAACACGCGGACCTCACGACGGATCGCCCGCACGAGCCCCGCCAGCACCCTGCCCGGACCGACTTCGACGAAGGTCTCAATGCCGTCGGCCAGCATCGCCTCGATCAACTCCTGCCACCGAACCGGAGCCACCACCTGGCGTACCAGCGCTTCAAGAGCCGCTTCGCCCGAGTCGAGTGGCGATGCATCGACATTGCAATAGACCGGAACTTGCGGGTTCCCGAATTCGGATTGCTCCAGAACCGGGCGTAACTGCTCTGCGGCGGGCTGCATCAGTGCGCAGTGGAACGGCGCGCTTACCTTCAGCGGCACGGCACGTTTCGCACCGGCCTCCTTGGAAGCGACCATCGCGCGCTCGACTGCGGCGGCATGCCCCGCAATGACCACCTGCGACGGTCCGTTCAGGTTGGCCGGACTGACCACCTCGTTACCCGCAGCCTCCCGGCAGACCTCTTCGACACGCTTCGGGTCCAGACCGAGGATCGCCGCCATCGCACCCTGCCCAACAGGCACCGCCTGCTGCATGAACCTGCCGCGCAGGCGGACAGCACGAATCGCCGCGTTCGCCTCCAGCGTCCCCGCGGCAACCAGAGCGCCGTACTCGCCGAGGCTGTGGCCTGCCACTGCGGCAGGGCGCAGGCCCTTCGCTTCGAGCGCTCGCAGCGCCGCTACGCCCACCGTGAGGACGGCGGGCTGGGTGTTCTCGGTCAACGCGAGTTCTTCGTCGCTACCTTCAAAACAGATTCGCGACAGCGGCGATTCGAGGGCCTGATCCGCTTGCTCGAAAACTTCGCGGCTTACCGGATAGGCATCAGCCAGCGCGCGCCCCATGCCGGAAAATTGCGAGCCCTGGCCCGGGAACAGATAGGCGTAGCGACTCACCAGCGAACCACCGAGCCACCCCAGGTCAATCCGGCGCCGAAGGCGGCCATCAACACGATGTCGCCCGATTTGATTCGCCCCTTGCGCACAGCCTCGTCCAGAGCGATCGGGATCGAGGCCGCGGATGTGTTCCCGATCCGTTCGATATTCACGTAGCAATGGTCGGCCGAAAGTTTCAACCGCTTGGCCACGGCGTCGATGATCCGCTGATTGGCCTGGTGCGGAACGAAACAGTCCACATCCGAAGTCTTCAGGCCCGCGGCGTCCAGGACCTCGCGACAGACATCCGAAAGAGAGCGCACCGCGATCTTGAACGTTTCGTTTCCGCGCATCTGGATGAAGTGCATTCGGTTCTTGAGGGTCTCGGGACTCGGCGGGTGCAGTGCTCCACCGCCGGGCATCTGGATAAAGTCGGCCATCGAGCCGTCGGAGTGCAGCGCCGAGGCCAGCACGCCTTGCGGTTGCTCGCCTGAACTCATCACGACTGCTCCGGCTCCGTCCGCGAAGATCACGCAGGTCGTGCGGTCCTCCCAGTCGAGATACTTGCTGAGCAATTCGGCGCCGATGACCAGCGCGTGCCGCATACGCCCGGTGACCAAAAATTGCTTGGCCACGTGTTGAGCGTAAAGGAACCCTGAACACCCTGCGGACAGATCGAAAGCTGCCGCCTTGTGGCAGCCCAGTTCGTGCTGAATCGTGCAGGCTGTCGCCGGAAGCGGCATGTCGGGTGTGACCGTGGCCAGAATGATCAGATCGATCTCTTCCGGCTTGACTCCGGCGGCATCGAGCGCCTGACGGCAGGCTTCGATACAGAACGGTGCCAGGTGTTCGTCTTCGGCCGCGATCCGACGTTCCTTGATACCGGTGCGAGTGACAATCCACTCGTCCGACGTATCGACAATCTTCTCGAGGTCGGCGTTCGTGACCACACGGCTGGGAACCGCGCTTCCGGTCCCCGAAATGATCGCGTTGACACTGGACATCACGAACCTCCGAGCCAGATCATACCGCAAACCCGCCCTACGGCTTCCCGGTCCGTTGTGACTGTTGAAGGAACTGAGTGACGGGCCCGGTCACGAAGTCGGTTGGTATCGCGGCGATGCGGGAGCAGCGCTACATCTCGGGCGGCTGGACGACCTCTCGGCCCTTGTAGTAACCGCAGTGGGAACAGACGCGGTGCGGCAACTTCTTTTCATGGCAATTCGGACAAACGGAGAGTCCGGTGGTGGGCAAAGCATCGTGTGCCCGCCGCTTGTTGCGTCGCGCTTTCGAGTGTCTGCGTTTCGGATTGGCCATCGTCGTTCCCCGGCGAACCGCTCTGGACCCCTGGGCGCAGGAGCCTAGTTTTCGCCGAATCGGTCCTTCATGTCGAGCAGGGGCGCGAGGCGAGGATCGACCTCGTCCCTGCGGCAGCCGCACTCTATTCGGTTTCGATTGACTCCGCAAGTCGGACAGAGCCCTTTGCAGCCCTCCGAGCAGACCGGTTTGAGGGGCTGGGCCAGCGAAATTTGCTCCGAGGTAATCTCCACCAGATCGGCCTGATCCTCCTCGACATAAAACAGGGCAGCATCTTCGTCCTGCATCTCCTGCTCGTGGGCGCCGAACTCCCTGGCCCCAGGCGTGAGCACCAGGAAGAAGTCCTCGCCCTGAGCGGTCTCGAAGGGCTCCAGGCAGCGGCAGCACTGCTCGCGAATCTTGGCCTCCCAGCGGGCCCGCAACTCGACCCCCGCCTCGCTCCGCCGCACCTCTCCCTGCAGTCGAACCTCTCCCGGCACCAGCCGCCCGCCATCGGCGGCGGTCAGAGCGGAGAGCTCGAAAGTCCGCTCCACGCGGACCGGACGATTGTCAATTTCGGTGAGCCGGATGAACAAGACTTCTCCCAGGAAGTCAGCGCAGCGCGTCCAGTTCCCGGATCAGGTCCGCGCTATTGGGCACCAGCTTGAGCGCTTCCTGGAACTGACGCTTCGCGCGCAGCTTCAGACCTCGCTTCTTGTACAGCCGCCCGAGGCTGATCCAGTACTCCGGATTCCACGGATCCAGCTCGGTGGCCTTGGTCAGGTTCTCTTCGGCCATGCGCTGCCATCGAGCTTCGGGGTTCCGCGATTGGCAGTCGGCAATCAAGAAAAAGAACCGAGCGTCTTGAGGATTGTAGGAGATCGCCAGTTTTCCGTACTGGATCGCGTTGTGATAGTCACCTTCTTGCATCGACTTGCGGGCCTTGGCGTAGTAGACGTCCGCCACGCGATTGGCCTTGTCCAGCGCCACCTTCGATTTGGATCGGTCCATCTCGACGCGAACGTTGAGATCCTCGGCGTACGTCGCCGGATCCTGGGCCGCTTCCGCGTCGGACGCTGCGGGCCTGGCCCTCTGGGGCTGGGTCAAAGTCAGGAACGTCTCGATCAGGCGGCTCTCGATCAGGCTCAACTCGGACTTGAATCGACTGCGCACCTTGGGCAGCAACCGTTCCCGACTGAACTGCGTTTTAATCGAGTGATACGCGTTTTCGATTTCGGTACGCTTGGCCTGCGGCGAGACATCCAGGATCTCATGGCAATTCTGACCCTGCACGGCGGCATAGGTCCTCTGGATCGCTTGCTCCTGCATTCGTTCCAGCGCTTGCCGGTCACCGTGATCGCGCAGCAGCTCGGCGACTCGTAGCGAGCCGCTGCCCAGGGAGGGCTCGTATTCGAGGACTCCCATCACCAGTAGGCCGAAAACAAAACGGGTCGCGATCTCCTCCTCGCCAGGAGGGAGGATCGAGATTACCTCGCTGAGAGTCGTGTTGCCGTCCACCCGCGAAAGCGTGAAGCCATGCGATGGCGAGAGCGTCAAGCGCTCTACCGGAATCGGTGTCGGGTGCCGGAAACACAACCGGTTGTCCAACCCCAGCATCGCCTCGTGGATCGGCTCGAATCCGGCCATGCAGGTCGTGCCCAGCAGGATCACTTCGATCGTGGCCAGGATATCCGTCTCAAACGGGGTCTCCGCGAGTTTGCCCTCGACGAATCGAGCGCTGCCGCCCTCCCAGCCGAACACTGACTCCACGACTTGCTCGACAACGGTCCGGGCCGCCTGGAGCAATGTGGCCCTGCCGACCAACTCGCGCCGCAGAAGGGCCCGGGCCAGCGCCGGATCGGAGCGGTCCTCGTCCAGGCTGTCGGCCCCCTCGGCCAGGGCACCGGCGGAGAGCCGGCCCGATTCGACCAGGATCGCGCCGAGTTGCTCCTCGGCTACGGACGACTCGGCGTAGAGAATCATCCCCCGGTCGAAATGGACCTCCTTCTTCAGATCGCCTCGAGTCAACAACAGTGCGCCCGTTCGCTCCTGGACGTAGAGATCCCGGAAGATCTCCGCGAGGGTCTGCGCGCTGAACTGGGCCTGCATCGCGATCCTGTCCCTTCACGCCCCGCGAAGCCTGAATAGGGCTTCCGGCGGGGCATCCTGAAGTTCCAAATAGAATATATAGCCGGAATCGGTCCTAAAAGAAAGTCGGCCCCGCCAGGCGGGATCCGGAGCCCGGTTACGGCCGGATCAGGGGGTCAGGGCGGTCAGCCGGTCGGCGCCGGTGAGAACTCGTCGGACGTACTCGCGGGTCTCTCGGTA
>Ga0164313_10006291_pt1 | contig 10482 bp, 10 predicted proteins | sample GuaBasSedimGuay4_FD_113735 | JGI IMG/M metagenome (GOLD analysis project Ga0164313, IMG submission 113735) | Subseafloor sediment microbial communities from Guaymas Basin, Gulf of California, Mexico - Guay4, Core 4569-4, 0-3 cm | ecosystem: Environmental > Aquatic > Marine > Hydrothermal vents...
AATCCTTCTTCAAAGGATATGATTGAGGCAGGAGATACTCTGATAGCCATTGGTGCTGATAGTAATATAGCAAAGCTGGAAAGACTTTTAAATCCCTAACATTCGAACAACCGGTTCAAGCGGATGGGGGAGCCTGGCGGGCTAAAATTCTTTGTAAATTCTTGCCAAAGGATGACCGGGAGCTTTTATCTCAAGATCCAAAAAATAACCATAGGGTGTCTGAACAATAGAATAGCCCGCTTTTTCCAGCCGTTCTCGTGTCCGGTCTAATAATTTCTGAGCCTTTATTGCTTCAGCCTTTTCTTCTCCCAGATGCGTGAAAGAATGAAGAACGATATTTTCTGTTTCCCATTTGCGGGCCAGCCACTTTGAGTTTTTTACCAGCTTTGTCTCAGCAGAGCTGCCGTCTTCAACATCCCTGGGCTCTATGTGAATAAAAGCCACTACAGTATTATCGTTTTCAGCAGATTGGGCATCCTGAGCATTTTCAAGGGTTTTTATGGCCGGGGTCCAGTTAAAATTATTGCAAAACCAGAATAATACACGCATAAATAAAAAATCCTTTTAAAATTATTTTTAAAACAATATAGTTACTATTATTATAATATAAAATCACAGAAAAATTATTTCAACTTTTTTCTATTTTTAATTTGTGTTATAAAAGATTCCTCAGGAGATCTAACATGTCAAAACAAATTTCTTTTTCCAAGTATGAACAAAAAGTTCTTCCCAACTTCCGACAAAAAATCAGTCAGGCAGAATCTACCGAGGATGTAAAAAAGTTTTTTGTCTATACTGTCAAAGAGTTATTAGAAAGTATTTTTGCTGGAAAAATTGACTTTGAATATGAAGACGTAGTATTAATGCCAAGCAGAGAGCCATATTATGTTTTGAGCAAACAGCTTGTTTTTTCCAATGAATTTAAATCTGTTTGGAAGGACTCGGATTTACCTCGTTTGCTTTTCCGATTAGCGGAAACCGCGGTGCATCGATATAAGCATCTTGAAAAGGGACCGGAAAAAACCGAGGCTAAAATTAGAATATAGGTAACACTTCAGCGCTCAATTTAGGTTAAAATATTTTTTGTGGCCACCTATATCCTGAAATTATGAAATATCCGGGTGAAGCTTGGCTGGGTAAGATATCAGGGTCAAGGCTAAAGACCAGAACCTGGAGGCAATAATAGAATCCCTTTAACATCAGGCTTCTCGATATATTTCTTGAATTCCCCCAAAAAGCCCTTAGCATAGCCTGAATATTCGAGGGAATATGGTTTTAATGTATTATACCTGCAACTCACGCTCAGACGATTTTTTGTTTCAAAAACCTGATATTTTACGATTAACTTAGGTTGGCCGATTATTGGCGCAATTTAAAACGCTCTGCCTGGGCGGTGGTAAGTTTGCCTTGGTCAAGGAAAAAAGTATGGTGGGCTAATGAAGAAATCTGATATATGTAATGTGTTGTAAACATTATGGTTATTTTTCTTTGTTCATTTATCTGTTTTAGAGTATTTATAATAGCAGCCTGATTTTCCACATCTAAATTCGAACTAGGTTCGTCACACAAAAGCACTTCAGGGGAAACAGCCAGCGCTCTGGCAAGTGCTACCCGCTGAGTCTCACCGCCTGAAAGCCGGTGCGCCTGAGCCTGGATAAAATTACTCATTCCAACAAGATCAAGAGTTTCTTCAATAATAATTCCCCTCTTTTTTTGAGAAATACCCCTGATCTTTAAGCCAAATTCCACATTTTTATAAACCGTGCCTGTAAATAAAATGGGGTGCTGATCTATCATAACTACTTCCCTGCGCAAGTTTTGCAGGTAAGACTCAAAAAAACTTACCCGAGTTGAATGGTAAAAGACATCTCCAGCGGTAGGAGCCTCAAGAAAACCGAGAATATTCAAAAGAGTTGTTTTGCCGGCACCGTTTGGGCCAAGCAAAGCGTAAATTTTTCCTTTTTCAATTTCCATTAAAGGAATGTCTAAAACTGTCCTTGAACCATATTTCCTGCTTATCTTTGATAATACATAAAGCATCAGGTTCCGGTTCTCCCCTGGAAAAAATGAAAAATAAGATTAATACTAAAGCTTAATACCAGCAATATAATACCCAGAGCCACAGCCAGGATGAATTCTCCCTTATCATATTCCAATGCCATAGCAGTAGTCATGGTACGGGTAAATCCCCTGGCATTTCCTCCAAGCATCATACTTATACCCACTTCAGCGATAACTCTGCCAAATGCGGCTATCACTGCAGCAACTATCCCAAACCTGGCCTCTCTGAATATTACGCAGGCTGTCTGCCGGCGATTAGCTCCTAAAGTCATGGCGGTTTTACGGTATCTTTCATCAATTCTGCTTATAGCAGCTATTGTCAGGGTTGCTACTATGGGCAGGACTAGTATGATCTGGCCGATAACTATGGCTTTCTGAGTGTAAAGCAGATCTAAAGAACCAAGAATACTTCTTCTTGAGATAAATGAATATACAAAAAGACCTATAACCACAGTAGGAAGGGAAAGCATTGTATTTAAGCATATTATAAGAATACGCTTACCTTTAAAAGATGCGTAAGCTATTAAAAAACCCAGGGGTAGGCCCATCAGGCTTGCGAATAAAGTGGAAATACCGCTTACCTTAAGAGATACACATACAATTGAAAGCACTTCTGGGTCTAATGAAAAAATAAGAAGAATTGCGGATAAAAAGCTGTCAGTTAGAAGTTCCATGGATAAAAAAGCTGATTTCCCATAAGCCTGTAATTTGTTATTAGGAACTGCGCTTTAGGTGAGATAAGCCAGCTTGCAAATTTTTCAGCCAGTTCATGTTTCACATGCGGATGCCTGGCAGAATTGACAGGAATCACGCCATAGGGATTATTTAAAAAAGAATCGCCCTCACACATGATCTCCAAATCAATACTTTCTTTCCTGCCGTATTTATATTTTATATATGTACCTCTATCAGAAAGGGTATATGCATGTTTCTCGTCAGCATACATTATTGTTTTTCCCATACCCTGTCCTATTGAAATATACCAGGCCATAGAATTTTCAGGAAATGCAAAGCAGATTTCTGCTTTCTTCCCTTTTTTTAATATCTCGGTCTTTCTCACTTCTAAAGGAACTCCTGTTGTTTGCCAAAGAGCCTGTTCCTTGGTTTGAGTACCGCTGTCGTCACCACGGGATATAAATAGAGCTTCGGCTTTGGCTATCCCTGCCAATGCAGCGGCTGCATTACTTTGCCCTCGAATGCCGGCTGGGTCATCTGAAGGCCCCAGTATTACAAAATCATTATACATTACAGCATAGCGTTTTGTGCCGTAACCCTCTTTTATAAATTTTTCTTCTCTTTCCTTTGCATGGACAAAAATTACATCCACATTGCCATCTATCCCGTCCTGAATGGCTGCACCTGTTCCCTTGGCAAATACCTTTACGCGGATTCCAGTGTCCTTTTCAAGCTCAGGCAATAGAACATCAAGCAGGCCGGATGCCTGAGTGCTTGTTGTCGTAGCCATTTTAATAATTTTATCTTCTCCAGGCGCAACTCCATAAATCAGTAAAATTGCTATTAAGGGCGGTATTACTTTTAAAATTAAATTTCTTTTCTTCATTTTTTTCCTATTAGGTATTAACGACTAGTTGTTTTTTGGATAAACTACCTTGCCTGAAAGTTTAAGGTCGTATCCAGACAAATTTGCACCAAGCTTCTTAAATGAATCTTCTACAAGCAACCCGAGAAAGAACTGAACACCTTTGTCAAAAAAGCGCTCTTTTGAAATCATAAGGTCGTATCTTTCCCAGCGAACAGGTATGAAATCAAGATCAAGAAGCCCGGCAACAGCCCTTATGCCAGGTCCGGCATCAGCACGTCCGGATAGAATTTCAAGACCAATATCCAGATGGCTGGAAAATTCATTATGATAACCATCAATCTTTTTGCCTTCGATACTTTCTTTCTTAAGCTCCCTGTCAAACAAAAGACGTGTGCCAGTACCGATAGGGCGGTTTACAATCCTTATTTCCTTTCTTGCCAGGTCTGAAATTTTATTAATGTTTTTTGGATTTTCATTTTGTATAATTATGCCCTGTTCCCTGCGGCAAAAATTAACTACAGCAGGCATCTTCTCAAGCTCTTGATTAGCAAACTCGAAATTGTATTCTTCCTCATTATCTTGCAACAGATGACTTGACGCCATGTGACATTTATTCTGTCGCAAAGCCCTAAGCCCCCCCATGCTTCCTAAATTTCCAAATACAGCGATATGATTTGAGTGTATACTATTAAAAAGAGAAACTGTTCTTCCAAGTAGAGGATCGTTGCTTCCCGTTATAATTAGAAGCCCTTCGTAAGGAGGAAGCTGAGTTGTAGATTCCGGATAATTTATGGTGTTTGTTTCAATCCATTGCTCTACAAGATGCCTGGGGAAAAGCCATTTGCCGGTAATTTTTGTTGCAGGCAGTCCTTTTTCTGCAACAAGAGAATATATCATCTTTTCGTTTACAGCCAGAAATTGGGCAACTTCTTTTGTTGAAAACAGTTTCTCCATAATTGTTTACATATATTTTTAAGTTATTATACGTCAATATATTTTAGTAACCGTTCACAGTTTACGGTTCACAGTTCACGGTTAGAAAGCGATGAAGTCAGAAAACATATAACCTCACAATGAAATATAAACTTTAGTTCTCACACTTGCCTGCCGCTGGCAGGACTGAATCTCTATGTGATACGTTTTGATCAACCGTGAACCGTGAACCGACAACCATAAACCGCTTGTTAATTATCTATGTGTTATTATTTGTCAGTATTCGTTATTGTTCTATCATTTAAGAATTATATGGGAATTGTCTTGACAGATAATGGCATTAACTCTAAGTTATTAACTTTCTCAGGTTATTATCAGTGGGCGAGTCTTGTATCATGTGATTTGCCCGGATTTATTGAGAAGCTACGAGATATATTGATATTATGCTGATGTTGCTGAAAAAAATCATGTTGGTATTAACTTTAACTTTTATTGTCCATACCGGTATGGCATCGGCACAGGATATTCAAAATATACCTGAAAGCGATAGCGATAAGCGTATCTTCTATCTGGGAGAGGTGGTTGTGGAGGGAAAAGCCGAGACCATTACCAAAGTTGCAACCGTAGATTCAGTAGACAAAGAAAAAATTGAACTAACAACATCCTTAAATGTTTCCGATGCATTAAATACAGCCCCAGGTGTCACAATTTCAGTAGGCACTAAAAATGAAAAAAACATTAACATCCGGGGATTCAGCCAGAGGTAAACCTCGGCTCAATGGTGGACAAGTTCTATGTTACCATAAATGGCGGATGTTTAGATTCCGAAGGTTTTGGACTGCCTGAAGGTTTCGATTCTACAGTCAATGAAGATGGAGGAAAAAGAGAGAACTCAGCTATTGATCAGAAGAGCGGTTCTTTTAAGATAGGATTTTTGCCGACTCAGGGTCATGAATATGCATTTGGTGTAAACTTTGTTGACAGTGAATGGGGTTTTCCTCCTCATGCAACAGACGACAGTCCGAGGTACTGGCGTTTTACCGACTGGGAAAAAACCACATATTATCTTATTGGAGATACAGGGATAACGGACAAACTGCTGCTTAAAACCCGATTTTTCAGGGATGAATACTATAATGTATTGGATTCCTATGATGACACAACATATACAACACAGGACGAAAAATCTTCATGGCATAGTACTTATGACGATTATAGTAATGGCATTTCAGCAGTTATCCGTACAGACTATCTAAAGAAAAATACTATCAGCTTTTCTTTTCATTTTAAGGAAGACATTCATAAAGAACAGGATGATTACGCTTCCACCTGGGAACGCTATGAAACCGATACATACTCTTACGGTATAGAGGATGACATAAAACTTGCGGAAAGCATTTCTGTTTTACTCGGCGCAAGTTATGACATTCATGATCCCAGATATGCCAACGGAGGAGCTTTACGCGATGATGAACATGCATTTAATCCTCAGGCCGGTATAAGCTGGGATGCTGCTGAAGATTTGGCTTTGCATTTTTCCGTTGGAAGAAAGACCCGGTTCCCGACCCTGAATGAACTGTATTCCGGCCTTTTGGGCAGAAACTTGCCAAATCCTGGCTTAAAAGAAGAAAAAGCAGTAAATTATGAACTTGGTATAGACAAATATCTGCCGGAAAATACTAATGTAGGGTTTACTCTGTTTTACTCTGATATAGATGATCTAATTGTTAAAAAACAAATCGCTTCTAAGACCGATCAGTATCAAAATATAGGTGAAGCACGGTACAAAGGTCTGGAATTCAGTTTTAAGTCAGGCTATTTTAGACAACACAATGCAGAACTCCATTACACTTTTCTTGAAGTAGAGGACAGATCCTCAGATAGGACCAGCGATCATCTGGAGGACAGACCCAAACATAAATTATATATAAGCGATCTTTTTAAAATATATGACTGGCTATCTTTCTTTGCAAAGTTGGAATGGAACTCAAAAAGATATTATGAAGACTATGATACCAGCCAGTGGATGACACTGGACAGTTTTACAACAGTTGATGCTAAAGCAATAGGCAAAATTACAAAATTTCTGAATATAGAGGCAGGAGCAAAAAATATCTTTGATAAAGAATATGAGTTCGCTTCTGGATATCCAAGAAGGGGAAGGACTTTTTTTGTTCAGTTGCAGGGAAAATTCTAAACATTCAATTTGCCTTTCTATCGCAAGGAGTTTGACATGAAAAAATACTTTCTATGTGTTTTTCTTATTGTAACTTTTTTTACTGGATATGTCTTTGCGGATTCTAAGGATTCTTTGAGTATTTATGGTCTGGTAAAGAACCCTTTAAATATTTCCATGCAAGATCTGACAAAATTCCAAAGCATACAGGTTCAGCTAAATGAAGTAACAAATGACGGTGAGTTTCGAGGTGTATTTTACTACCAGGGTGTGTCTCTGAGGATATTGCTTGAACTTTCCGGCATTAAAAAAAATGCAAAAAATAATTTTTCGAAATCAGTAGATCTTGCCATAGCAATCCGTAATAAAAAAGGCGCACAGATTATTTTGTCATGGGGAGAAGTATTCTACAGGAACTCCGGAGAAATACTCATAGCAACAGCAGCAGTCCCAATAATGCCTCACAAAGATTGCAAAGGATGTCATAGTCTTGAATTTTATAAACCGCTAATTGACCAGTTTCATCGTAATATATGTTTCCCCAAACTGGTGGTAGCGGGAGATGCATTTGCTGACCGTTCTCTGGAAGAAATTACAGACATCGAAGTGATAGATATAACCCCTATTATTAATGACAAAAAAGAGCCGAAGCTCTTTTCTAAACAATTCAGAATTACCGGATATGGCATAAAACCTTTCTCTCTCAGCGATATTTCACAATATTCCAGAAAAAATATGAGGCTCAAAAAAATCGGGGAAGGAAAAGGATATCATGGCATATTGCAAGTCAGCGGAGCCTCATTAAAACAGATTCTTGAAAATGCCGGCATAAAGCCCGATTTGAACACTGTATTTATAGCCTCTGCACCGGATGGCTATCGTTCTCTTTTGTCCTGTGGCGAAGTCTTTCTAAACCCTCTTGGTGATCGAATCATAATTGCTGATCGAATTAATGGGCAATCCATTGATAGCGGAGGTAAGTTCATTCTGTTAATTTCTAACGACCTTATGGCAGACCGGTGGGTAAAGTCGATCGAAAAAATAGAAGTGATTTCGATTTCTAATAAAGCATTAGGGCTTGCTCAAGAATTAAAAGCATTCGCATCAAAAAATGTAAGTTATATCAAATATCCAGTGAATAGATAAATTTCCTTGAAATATAATATATGATGTGTTAATTAAAATTTTTTATGTGGTGGGTGTAGCTCAGTTGGTAGAGCACCGGGTTGTGGCCCCGGTTGTCGAGGGTTCAAGCCCCTTCACTCACCCCATCTTCCTTTCTGCGCCCGTAGCTCAGATGGATAGAGCGCCGGACTTCGAATCCGTAGGCCGGGGGTTCGAATCCCTCCGGGCGTGCCATGTAAAAACAAGGGGTTAGCCCGCTTTGGGTTGCTCCATTTTTTGTCAAAATCGCCGTTTGTGCCCGAATTTGTGCTCAACTGCGATTCCAGGTAGGCGTGCTGACGCTGAGCCGCAAGCCTCAAATCGGCATCGTTCACGATATTGTAGCGGTCAAAAACCGAATTGCAACCCGCTCCGGGACACCCGATCTGACCGTAATGTCGGAAAAAGAAACCGCTGGCACTCACCATGTTCACAATTCAGGTGTTCAACAGACACAGGACTGACACAGTGGGGGGAGTGACAGAGTGACAGCCAGTGTTGTTACAGGATCTTACTTTTAACTGTAAATTGAACTAACATTTTCGACAACCCCCGTTTAAGAGAAAAATCAGAGATAAAATCTCCATTATTATTCCTTATATCAAGAAAGTTTTACGATTTTTCTCTAAAAAAGATTTTCTAAATATTGCCTTCCTGCCTCCAATTTAAAATTATTTTAATTTCTGGATAGTATTTCCCTTTCTGAAGGCTGTAATCTAACGACTTTAAATTGCACCAACCGGTGATTACCCTATTTGGCAGGGAACTTGCGGGGGGAACATGCGTTCATGCAAAACGCGCATAAAACCGGATCTTGTCTTTCCCCTGCTTTTGAGTATCAGTAGCCGAGACAACTTCCTGCAAGATCATTGTAGTATAAAGCTTTTTCTTTGCGGCCACGCTTCAGGCAGCCATTGGCATATATGTCGCACTTTTCTTTCAGAACCTTTATAGCTGCCTTCTCCTGCTCATCCGTCAAGAACTTACTTTCGACAATTTTTTTTAAAGACTGAATACGATACCTGTCCAGGCCGGAAGATCTCGAAAGCTGGTCGGCATGACCGCCCCTTTTTATTATCAGTGGAGTATCTATAAGATATACAGGATATCTACAGCTTATCCTGAGCCACATATCATAGTCCTCACAGGCAGGAAGACTTTCATCAAACATGCCTGTTTTTTCAAAAAGACCGCGTCTTATCATTACTGCAGAAGGGCTGACAAGGCACAGATAAAGCGAATGTTCGAAAATATCTCCGGGCAACTTCTTGTGCCGCTTTTTAGGATTGACCCTTATGCTGTTTCTTATCCATATCTCTTCTGTCTGGCAAATCAGAGCATCAGGATTTGCATTGAAAAAATCAACTTGTGTTGACAGTTTTTGCGAAAGCCAGAAATCGTCTGAATCTAAAAAAGCAATAAACTGCCCTGATGCCGAAACAATGCCTCTGTTTCTTGCAGAGCTTACTCCTTTGTTTTCCTGCATTAAGACAATAATATCTTTTTTGTATGAACTTAGAATATCCTGAGTGTTGTCAGTTGACCCGTCATCTATAATAATGAGTTCAAAATCCGTAAAATCCTGGGCCAGCACAGAATCTATAGCTTCTTTAAGTATCCAGCCGCGATTATATGTGGGAATTATTACGCTTACTAATGGATTTTCTTTTTTATCGCACATTTTAAATGCCTATAAAAAAAATCGCTCAATTTAGGTTTAACCTAAGGGCACGGTAAGTTGAGCGATTGTTGAGTTTGCTGGAGATGCAAGGTGCCTATTGCGAATGAGCTTCAACGCAGCAGATTCGGCAAAATCGGCGATCGCTCAAGGCATTTTATCGTAACTGCGGACAAGAACTTCTCTTGGTTTTACACCATCTGAAGGGCCGACAACCCCCTCTTTCTCCATTATTTCTATAATTCGTGCGGCCCTGTTATATCCTATGCGCAAATGGCGCTGTATCATGGATATGGAAGCCTGGCCTGTGTTAGTAATAAGCGCTATAGCTTCATCATATTTTTCGTCATATTCAAGATCTTCAGATGAGGCTTTTTCTTTTTCAGATTCAGTTATTACTGCATGATCATATTCCGGGGTTTCCTGTTCTTTCAAAAACTCAGTTATTCCAGCAATCTCTTTTTCTGAAATGTATGCACCATGTATGCGCTGAATTTTAGCTGTACCAGGCGGCAAAAAAAGCATATCTCCATTTCCTAGAAGATTTTCTGCTCCATTTGTATCAATTATTGTCCTTGAATCTGTTTTGGAAGAAACCTGGAAGGAAAGACGTGTCGGGAAATTAGCCTTTATTATTCCTGTAAGTACATCCACTGAAGGTCTTTGGGTCGCAAGTATCAGATGTATGCCTGCAGCCCTTGCCATTTGCGCAAGCCGTGTCAATGCAACCTCAACGTCCCTGGAAGCAACCATCATCAAATCAGCCAGCTCATCAATAATTATAACAATATATGGTAGTTTTTCAGGACCATTTTCTTCTTTTGTTTTTTCCTTAGCTGTTTTTTGATTATATTGTTTTATATTTTTCACTTTCTTTTCTGAAAGCAACTTATATCTATTTTCCATTTCATGTACAGCCCAGAAAAG
>Ga0164313_10006293_pt1 | contig 10477 bp, 11 predicted proteins | sample GuaBasSedimGuay4_FD_113735 | JGI IMG/M metagenome (GOLD analysis project Ga0164313, IMG submission 113735) | Subseafloor sediment microbial communities from Guaymas Basin, Gulf of California, Mexico - Guay4, Core 4569-4, 0-3 cm | ecosystem: Environmental > Aquatic > Marine > Hydrothermal vents...
AATATCTCGCCGAGGAGGGCGACCGCCTCGGTTCGCTGCTGTCGCTGAAGGGCCTCCTGGAGCTGTTCGTTGTCGATCAGCCCCCGGCGCACGAGCATCGCACCGACCGTTTCCCGCACACCCGTCGAGGTGGCATAGACCATGGCGCCATTGCGAAAGGCAAGCATTACTCGATCGTCCCCGCGCTCGACAGTGAGCTGGCCGGTTTTCTGGTTTTGGGCCAGCATCATCATGAACTCGGTGACGGCAAGGTCCTCGATGTCCGCGGTAATCGCCAAGGCGCCATGCTCCTTGTCGGCTCGATCAGAAGGACGACACCTACGATTCTACGCTATCGAGGTTCGGGCCTCCATTCACGCTTGTGCTGGAGAGCCGACACCAATCGCCAGCTGCGGCCGGCGATGAACCTCACCCAGAGGGGTTATCTCGCTTCGCGGTGCTCGACGTATCTATAAGAAATTCGAGAGTTTCTTAGGAGCGCCTCACCCTGGGCTTCGCCGCGACAGGTCGCACCACGGCGTGACAAGTCGCGGCTGGTTCGAGCCACCACGAAGAACCGCTGGGAGTTTCTTGAGAGTGTGGGTCAATGCGACAACAGGAACATCGCGCCCATCAACGCGGCCCCGGCCACAGCCAGTGTTCCGAACGCGATCGTGGCGGCTACCGTCATCACGCGGTTCGCGATCTGCCGCTTGGCCTCCTGAAAGGCCATCGCCTGGGCATCGGGGTTGACCGGCACTGGAGGCGCTTCCGGCATCCGTTCTTTCCACTGTGTCGCCAGCCGGGCGAGCTCCGGATCGCTCACGGCCGATGGCGGGGCCGGCGCTGTAGCCCTCGACCCCGTCGTCAGTGGTCACCCTGACCGGAGTGAACCGATTCTCGTTCGCCGGCATGCCTGGGATCCAGGCCGGACGGAAGGTGGCCGGCAGCGGGATCGCAACGTGGAAGAGCTCGACCCGCGCGACACGACTGGTCGGAGTTGCCATGCGCCCAAAATAGCAGTTTCTTCAGGTACCACGTGAGCGTCTTGCGAAACTAAAGGTAGGCCAAGGCCCACCGTACTTCGGACCCAATATTTGCGCGGGCTGGTAGGGTGGGCCTTGGCCCACCTTCAGGGTCCTCCTCGCAGTTCGGCGATTCGGAAAGTGATGTCATTGGAAGCGAGCGACCGGTGTCGATCAAGCAGAGTCAAACGCAGGGTTTTGCAAGGAGGTTACGTGGTACCTGTTGGTAACCTCCACTATGATGACGGCGTAGATCGATGAGGGAGCCAAAATGTGCAGTGATTTCAACCGGTTCTCGGGTACGAACGACTACATCACCTCGCCGGAGCTTCGCCATGCGGTTGATGTAGCGGTGGCCATCCAGAGACCGCTGCTGGTTCGCGGCGAACCGGGGACGGGCAAGACGCTGCTGGCGACGGCAGTGGCGGAGGATCTCGGGCTCGAGCTGATCGCCTGGAACGTCAAGTCGACCTCCAAGGCGGCAGATGGCCTCTATGTCTACGACACGGTGAAGCGGCTGCAAGACAGCCGCTTCGGCGACCACGACGTGTCCGACATCCGCCAATACATCCAGCTTGGCCCCCTCGGCCGGGCACTCACCAGCGAGCACCAGATGGTGCTCCTGATCGACGAGATCGACAAGGCGGACCTCGAGTTTCCCAACGATCTGCTGCACGAGCTCGACGTCATGGAGTTCACGGTGACCGAGACCGGTGACAGCCATCAGGCAGCCCACCGTCCGGTGGTCATCATCACGTCCAATGCTGAAAAGGAGCTGCCCGATCCCTTTCTCAGACGTTGCGTTTTTCACTTCATCGAGTTTCCGGACGAGGAGCTCATGACCAGCATCGTTCACGTCCACCACCCGGAGATTGGTGACAAGCTGCTCGAGCAGTGCCTGGCCAGGTTTTACTGGCTGCGTGAGGTCAAGGGGCTGCGCAAGCGGCCCTCGACCTCGGAGCTCGTCGATTGGATCGGGGCGCTGTTGGCGGCCGGCGTCCAGCCCGGTCACATCGCCAAGGAGATCCCATTCCTCGGCGCCCTGATCAAGAAGGAGGAGGACGTGGAGGCGGTCGCCAGGGCGGGAGCGGGTTCCGGCGACAGGTGGCCCTCGGACGATGACTGAATCCACGCGGGATACGGAACATGCGGGGATCTTCCTGTCGTTCTTCTACCGTCTCCGGGGGTGCGGGCTCAAGGTCACCCCGCAGCAGTGGCTGAGTGTGATCGAAGGCCTCGCGCGCGGATTGCACGGGTCGTCGTTGGTTGGTTTCTATTCGCTCGCCCGTGGCATCCTGGTCAAGGACGAGAGCGAGCTCGACGATTTCGACCTCTGCTTTGCGGCCCACTTCGAAGGGCTGGAGGCCGAGATCGCCGCCATCGAGAAAGAGGTTTGGGACTGGCTTGAAAACCCTGTTCCACCGTATGCCATCGACCCGGCGTGGCGGAAGATGCTGGACGCGGTCGACGTGGATGCCCTGCGCGCGGAGTTCGAGCGGCGGCTCAAGGAGCAGAATGAGCGGCATGACGGCGGTGCCCACTGGATCGGCACCGGCGGCACCTCCGCCTTTGGTCACTCCGGCACGCACCCGGGCGGGATCCGGGTTGGCGGCGAGCACGGCGCCGGCTCGGCGGTCCAGGTGGCGGCAGAGCGCCGCTTCCGGGAGCATCGGAAGGACCTGGTCCTGGACACTCGCCAGCTCAGTGTGGCGCTGAGGAAGCTGCGGGCGCTCGAGCGGGTGGGGCCGGCCGACGAGCTCGACCTTGACGACACCATCGACCGAACTGCCCGCTTCGGCGGCGAGCTTGAGCTGGTCTTCAAGCCACCGCGCGAGAACCGGTTGGGCCTCGTTCTCGCCATGGACATCGGCGGTTCGATGTGGCCGTTCAAGCACCTGGTGGACACCCTCTTCTCGGCCGCACATCAGGCGCGGCACTTCAAGCACTTCGACCACCTCTACTTCCACAACTGTATCTACGAGCGGGTCTATGGCAACGCGAGGTTCTCCGACAAGATCCCGCTCGCCGATCTCTTCCGCCGCTTCGATCGCGAGACCCGATTGGTGCTGGTGGGTGACGCCTACATGTATCCGGGCGAGCTCACCGACCGCTTCGGCGCGATCGACTACACCGAACGAAACGAACGGCCAGGGGTTGAGTACCTGGAGAAGATCCGCGACCACTTCAAGCACTGTGCCTGGTTGAACCCGATGGGTGAGGACTCCTGGGCCGCCCCGTCGATCAGGCTCATCCGCCGCATCTTCCCCATGTATCCGCTGACGGTGCACGGCGTGGAGGAGCTGGCGAAGGATTTGGCGCGGGGTAGACTGTAGACCATGATTCTGCGGAGGTCGCGATGCGAGTGACTGCCCTGATCGAAAACAGCAGGCTCGAAGGCCGGGACGATCTCGAGCCGGAGTTCGGGCTGTCGTTGCTCGTGGAGCGCGACGGGACCCGGATCCTATTCGACACCGGCGCGTCGGGCGCGTTTCTGCGCAACGCAAAAACGATGGACATCGACATCTCTGATGTCGATGTGGCTGTAGTGTCCCACCACCATTTCGACCACGGCGGCGGCCTCGAGGATTTTTTCGAGGTCAACACTCGAGCCACCGTCTTTCTGTCAGAAAGCCCACCCGCCGGTCGCTGGTTCAAGGCGCTGGGGGTGATCAAGCGGCCCATCGGTATCGACCTCGATCTCCTCGATCGTTTCGCGGATCGCATCGAGTATGTCAGCGAGATGCGGGTGATCGCGCCCGGCGTTTACCTCTTGACCTCCATTGGCTCGGCGCATCGGCGCCCCCGTGGAAACAGCCGCCTCTTCGTGGAGTCAAATGGTGGCCTCGTCCCCGACCCGTTCGACCACGAGCTGGTGATGGTGGTGCACGAGGACGACGGGATGGTCGTGTTCTCCGGCTGCTCGCACCGCGGCATCCTCAATATCATCGATGCCGCCACCGCCCAGTTCCCGCGTGTCCCCATCAAGGCGGTCATCGGTGGCTTCCACCTCATCGGCCTGCCGTTTTACAACTCGATGGCTGCCAGCCGCTCCGAGGTCCGAGAGATCGGCCGCCAGGTCATGGAGAAAGTGGATGGGCCCGTCTACTCCGGCCACTGCACGGGCGAGAAGGCATACGGCGTTCTCGAAGGTGTGATGGGGGAGAGCCTGAACCGCTTCCAGACGGGCTCCATCGTCGAGGTGTAACTGAGGAAAACCACCAAGGCACCAAGGACACCAAGAAATCACAAACGGGGCATCAATCGCTATCGCTATCGGAATCGCTATCGAAGTGGATGCCACCTATTTGAGAATTCGTTATCGACAGGATTCGAGGACACCTGCCGGAGAAACCTCTGGGACGGGGAATCGTTATTTCCCTAGCTCGTTCGCACGCTCGACGCGGGCCTTGAGCCGGCGCAGCATCCGGCAGTGCCGGTCAGAATGAAAGCGCCACCGAGAACGAAACCTCCCGCCTGCTGATGACGGCCGTGACCCGGGTCCTCGAATCAGCGGGCAAGAACGCATTGTGGACGAAGATGGCGACAAAGTTGCCGAGCGCCGCCCCGAATAGAACGTCCGAGGGATAGTGCCTGCCGCCCTCCACGCGAGCCCACGCGGTACCCCAGGCCATCGCCCGAAAGGAGGTCTTCAAAGCGATCTTCCAACCCTCGGAGAGACCCCTCATGCCGTTGATGTTCAGACAAGCCAACTCTGTTTGTACGAAGGCCTGAGAGCTGTGGCCCGAGGGGAAGCTGTCGTCGCCCACCCCATCCGGCCGCTCGCGATCCGTGAGGCGTTTGAGCCCGCTGGTCAGACCGTTGTTGAGCTCGATGGTCAGGAGCTCGAGCACGATTCTCTCCGGCCGGGTCTCCCACGCCCCCGACCCATTGGGAACGGCGAGCGCCGTACCGACCATGGCGACGGCTGTGGCGGCTCTGAGGTTGTCGCTGGCCTCCTGTGCATGGTCGGTTGACCCGAAGACCGGGGTGTTCTCGACCGCCCACTCGGAGAGGTGCTGATCCCAGTCGTCGATGCTCACCACCGCTGCCCCGAGCAGCGGCACCCACGTCCCGCGACTCTTCAGCGCCTGCATCGTCGACTGCTTCCACCTGGCGCCGCCCGGCCAGTAGTCGCGGGCGGTGAGTTCGCGCTTCCCTGAAGCGCACCCGGTCGTAAGGACCACGACCAGCGCGATCAGCACTCCGAGACGCGTTCGCTTGTTTTTCACTATCGACACCGTCAGGTGAATACTACCGTTTCAGGACAGGGCGAGCACTGGTGGGTCGGGGTCTTTCGGTACTACGAGCTCTTTTTCGACTGATCGTGCGGCACGATCGCGGCGATCCGCAGGGGTCCGCCGCTTCCTCCCGCAATCTTCAGAGGCATGGTTCTCAGGATCGGTCTGCCAGTCTGGGTGTCCGCTTTGATGCTCTGGGATCCGCGTTCGCCGATGAAGTTTTCGAATCGCCTCCTTTCGGATACGCATGTCCTCATCCGGAGACGGGCGAGGATGGCCGGGATCACTCCAGGGGTTTCCGAACACCACGGCGTGCGGGAACCGCCAGGCGAGATCGGCAATCTAACCCGCACTTCTCACCGGATATCTACTGCGGGCGGCGAATCGCGGCGTCCCGCCGTGCTTGTCTCAAATCGTGCTCCTCATCCCGCCGCCAGCAGCGCAGTGAACTCAGGCTCATCCGAAGGAGGAGGCCATGAGTCACGCGCTGATGGTGGTGCGACGCGGCCGGCGCCACGTAGCGCTACTACGACTGCGTCGCCCGATTCGCGACAAACCCAGCGGATACTTGCAATTCGCCGCCCTCGCTACGAAACCCGGTGAGAAGAGCGGGCTAAGAGAGTTGGCATGCCGTCTGCAAGGGAATCTACAGGTGAATCGAATACCTCGACCGAGAAAGGAAAGTGTGATGAAGCAACATTTGACGCTGATGGCATGTGTTCTACTCCTTTGTTCCGCACTCGGTTGCTCGTATAACCGGGCGTACATTTCATACAACGAGTACGAGGATGATGTCCGGGCTGCAGCGACCGGTTGGGACGGCCGGCGGCTCGGGACGGTTTCAGCGGGCGAAGGCGGTGCCATCTGGGAAACGTGCACCAATGTTGCCGAAGGCTCAATGTGGATCCTGATGGAGGACACCCGCAAGATGGGCGGCAATGCCATCGGCGAGATCCGGTGGGTTCCACAGAACCTGAAACGGACCACCGACGAACCGACCTGCAAGAAGAAGTGGGGTTGGTTCCTCGTGTGGCCGGTTCTGGTGACCCCGGGGTTCATGTCGGCACGCGTCGAGGCGGTCGCGTACAACGTGCCCGACACCAACGCCACAGAGGCCGGCCTCTACCTCATTCCGGAAGACCCGTCCGACCGTGAGGCCCTCGCACGGAAAATCGTGAGCGACACCATGTCCTCTCGATGACGGCAACCACGGAATTCACAAAATGGACAACGGAAGGGGTGCGTCGCGGTGCCCGATGACGGAATGTTCTGGTTCGATTCGCGCTACACTCTGGTGAGAGATGGAATACAGAGGGATGACCACGTGAGTGGCAAGACGGAAGACCCGGGCGGACGGAAGGCCCTGGACGAGATCATCGCCAGTGCGGCGGAGACCGACTTCGTCACCCGCCACCGGCGCGTCCCACCGGTCAGCACGACCGGCGCCCACGTCAACGCGGAGATCCTGGCAATAGTTCCTCCGCGTTCGCGGTACGTCCGCCGGTGGCGGAAACATGCTCGCCACTGTCTGGAATGCGCGAACGTATATCGCTACTTCGGGCTGTCGCTCGATTGACGCGACCGGCCCGGAGGGGAGATGTCAGCTGGGCCTCCTGCAAAACTCCGATGGTTGTCATCCTGAGCTCACCGGCGGCAAGACTGATGGTGGGCCAAGGCCCACCCTACTTCAGACCCACGATTTGAGCAGGCTTGTAGGGTGGGCTTGAGCCCACCTTCAGAGTCGTTCTCGGACCTTCTGCGTTTCGGAAAGATCAAGGACCAAACGTAGGGTTTTGCAAGAGGCTGAGCGACCGGCTCAGTATTTCTGCTCGACGTAGTTCGAGTTCTCGGTGATGATCTTCAGCTCGATTCCTTGCCAGGTGGTCGTGGTGATCGAGTGTGCCGGGTAGTTCGGGCCGTAGTCGAGTGACTCGAAACTCACCTCGAGCTTGACCGGTGAGTCTCCGATCATGGTCTTGATATCGGCGGTCTTGGGACGCCGCGTCGCCTGCACGAGGTTGATCTCGACCGAGTCGCCAGTTTCAATGACATCGTGGGACTGGAGCCGGAGCGTCCCGTCATTGATCGTGGCGAGAGCCGTAACCACCGCCTTTTCCGCAAACAGCGGGTTCAGGTAGGCATCGAGCTGTTGTTTGGCCTCCGTTACAAATTCACGGGCGGATTCCCGCTCCTTTTTGGACAGTTTTTTTCCATCTGGGAGCCGGACCTTTTTCTTGTCGACCTCGCTGCTGACCTGGGTCTTTTGCACCATGCCGCCCATGACGTACCGCACCGTGTACATGTCGACCCGTTTCTGAACGCCGTTGACCTCGAAAACGACCTTTGAATCCCAGGAGTAATGCCGCAGTTCCTCCTGGTTTCGCTTCATTCCCTCCGCCAACTTTCGCAGGTCCGGTTGCTCCTGGGCGCGGGCATCCGAGCCGGCACATAGCGCGACAACCGCGAACACGGCCAACCATCTGGCTTTCTTCAAAATGAACTCCTCTCGAAACCGGCGGTGTATGCGCCGGATAGGTAGTGAAGCGTAGCACGCAATATTCGCAATCTTTCATCGCGAGGGCGGCAGATTCGCCGAGTATCGCATGGGTGCAGGTTGTTCTGTGAGACGCTCGGGCGTACCCTGTGATTGATGCGTTACGAAGGCACTGTCTACCGTCCTCCGAGCGAGGCGGGGTCGTTGATCATTCAGGCCACCGTGGGGTGTCCCCACAACCGGTGCACCTTCTGTGCCATGTACTCGGACAAGGTCTTCCGGGCGCGGCCGGTGGAGGAGGTGATCGAGGATCTGGACATGGCGCAGGAGCGCTACGGCGACCAGGTCCGTACGATCTTCCTCGCGGATGGCAACACTGCGGCGCTTTCGACCGACAAGCTGGAGGCGATCGGTCGGGCGGCGTTGGAGCGGTGGCCCCATCTCGAACGGATCACCATGTACGGTTCGGCCAAGTTCCTGGTCAAGAAGAGCCGCGAGGAGTGGCGGCGGCTGTCGGCGGCGGCCATCACGCGGATCCACTCGGGTCTCGAGTCGGGAGACCCGGTGACCCTGGAGCAGATTCGCAAAGGAGTCGATCCCGAACAGGCGGCGCGCTCCTTCAACCATGTGATGGAGGCCGGCATCGAGCTCTCGGTGTACATCATGGTGGGGGTTGCCGGAACTGAGCGGTGGCGGGAGCACGTCCTCGGCAGCGCCGCGGTGCTCAACCGTGCCCCGCCCGACTTCGTCCGGCTACGCACCTTCGTCCCAGTCCCCGGCACCGACTGGTTCGAGCGCTGGAAGGCCGGTGACTTGGAGCTCCTCGACGCCCACCAGGCCCTCGAGGAGACCCGGTTGCTGGTGACCGAACTCGAGGGTCCGACCATGCTGCTGTCCGACCACATCACCAACTTCCTCGATGTGAACGGTCGCATCCCCGGGGACCAAGAGATCATGTTGGAAACCATCGACGACGCACTGGCGCGGCCTATCACCGCCTTTCGACCGCCGACCGAGCAGCTCGTCGGGATGGCGTTGTAAACGGCACATCTCAACGAACAATGACGGGCCCAAACCGTGCTGACTACTCCCCAAGCATGAACGGGATCCGGACGTCGCTTTCCTCGAGGCCGATGATCAGCACCCATTCGCCCGGTCGGACCCCGCCCGGCACGTTGAAGACCAGCGGTCCGCTGCACCAGTAGCCCGGAATCACGGTCAGGGAGGGTTGGTCGCGGAGGGCTCCGGGGCGAGAGAGGAACCAGCGGCCGCAGCTCTTTCGGGTACCGGAGAAGCTCTCGGGCGGCGGTCCCCACGCGTTGTTCAGATCCAGCGTCATCAACAGGTCGGGGTACTGACGCTGGAATTCCGTTGCCCCGACGAGCGGGATGGTGCTGCCGTCTGGACTGAGGGCCCTGATCGCGTCATGCTTCACCTCGGTCGATGTGGTCCCGTCCACCATCAAACTCAGCTTGAGCATCAGGTTGGGTGTGGAAATAAAGTCGTCGGCCCACCAGTACTCGAGATGGGCCTTGATCTCGGGCCCATCATAACGGACCACGTGCTTGGCCCGCTGCGTGAACTCGGAGGTTGTCGATGGAGAGGCGCTGGAGAAGACGCAAAGCCCCGCAAAGAAAACCGGTGTGAGGAGACGGATGATTCGCATGGTGCTTCCGAGGGAGAGTATAACCCTGCTCACCGAGTTTCGTTGCTACAGTCATGAGGTTGTTTTCGGTCGTGCCAGTAATGATACGGAAGGCTGCATCTCCTGGGAGGATTGATGAACCACAACGTCCTGAGATGGATCGTAACGCGGAGGCTGGTGGTAGGCGTCGTCGCGCTGATGTGTGCGGCGGCGTGCGCTCCTCTGCCGCCGGAGGAACCCGCCGAGGCCCCCCAGCTGACCATCGTCTTCGTGCACGGCGCCTGGGCCGGCGGTTGGCATTACACCAAGGTGCAACCGCTGCTCGAGGAGGCCGGGTATCGTGTGTACCGACCGACCATGACCGGGCTCGGCGAGCGGGTTCACCTGGCCGGCCCGGAGATCGGGCTGTCGACCCACATCGAGGACATTGTCAACGTCCTCGAGTTCGAGGATCTTCGCGAGGTCGTGCTGGTGGGGCACAGCTACGGCGGCATGGTGATTGCCGGCGTTGCCAATCGGGTCCCCGATCGGATCGGCCGGATGGTCTACTTTGACGCCATCGTGCCCGAGGACGGCGAATCGGTGATGAGCCTGCTCGGCGAATCCATCGACACGATGGCCACCGCGGGGGGTGGCGGCGCCGAGCCGTGGCAGCTCGTGCCGCTGTGGGTCAAGGAAGGGAAGCCACCACCGGTCGACGTGCCACAACCCATCCTCACCTTCACCGAGCCCATCGTTCTCGACAACCCGGAGGCTGCCCGAATCCCGACCGCCTTCCTCCTCACCGTTGAGCACGGGAAGGAAACCGACGAATTCGATGTCTTTGCCGGTCGCGCCCGCGCCCGCGGATGGAAGGTGGCCACCATGGAAGGCGGCCACAATCCCCATTGGTTCCAGCCAGAGGCCTTCGTGGATGTCCTGTTGCAGGTCGTGAGCGAATAGTTCCGATTCTGTTTATCTAGCCCGGACTTCTCACCGGGTGTCTACTGCGGGCGGTGAATGCCAGCCATCTGTCGTGCTTTTCGCAAATTGTGCTCCTCAACGTAGTGCGACTACGCCTGCGTCGCCCAGTTCGCGAAAAACCCAACATCTGACT
>Ga0164313_10006294_pt1 | contig 10476 bp, 7 predicted proteins | sample GuaBasSedimGuay4_FD_113735 | JGI IMG/M metagenome (GOLD analysis project Ga0164313, IMG submission 113735) | Subseafloor sediment microbial communities from Guaymas Basin, Gulf of California, Mexico - Guay4, Core 4569-4, 0-3 cm | ecosystem: Environmental > Aquatic > Marine > Hydrothermal vents >...
AAAACCGCTCGACTCAGGTAAAATGATCATGATTAAGGAGGGATAAAATGTATGACAGAATTCAGGAACTGACCGACGAGCAGAAAACAAAGATACACGATTCATCCATGGATCTTCTTAAAAATATAGGGATTGTTTTTAATGATGACGAAGCTTTGGAGATATTTAAAAAACACGGTTTAAAAGTTGAAGGACGGACTGTATTTTTTGAGGAAAATCACATTAAAAAGGCGCTGGAAACGGTTCCAAGCAGATTTACCGTACATGCCAGGAATCCGGAGAAAAGCCTTGCCATCGGTGAAGACGATTTTGTCTTTGCGCCAGGATACGGGGCGCCTTATGTCATCACTATGGATGGAGAGCAACGCGAAGCAAAAATGGAGGATTACGATAATTTCTGCAAACTCGTTCACACATCCAAATTTATCAACATGAATGGATGGATGATGGTTGAGCCATCGGATATGCCCCCTGCTACCGTGCATATGGATATGACCCTGTCCAATATCCTTTTGTCCGACAAACCTTTTATGGGGAGCCCGGTATCACGGCAAGCCGCCCTGGATGGTATTGAAATGGCCGCCATTCTGTGGGGAGGAAAAGGCCAGATTTTGGATAGGCCTGTAACGGTTTCCCTGATCAACTCCCTGTCACCGCTTCAATTCTCGGAAGAGATGACAGGCTCCCTTATCGAGCTTGCACGCCATGGTCAGGCAACTGTAGTTGCATCATTGATCATGGCAGGCGCATCGGGTCCGGTTACCCTGGACGGTGTGCTCACCCTTCAGAATGCAGAGATCCTTGCCGGCATCACCCTGGCCCAGATGGTGAAGGAAGGTGTACCTGTGATTTACGGTTCAACATCTTCTGCAATGGACATGAAAACCGGCGGACTTTCCATTGGTGCTCCGGAACTTTCTAAAAATATCGTTTACACGGCACAAATGGCAAGGTTTTACGATCTTCCCAGCAGATCCGGCGGCGGGCTTACAGACTCGATGTCCGTAGATGCCCAGGCTGGCGTTGAATCTGCGCTTGGCCTCTACACGGCGGCTAGAAACGGGATCAATTTCATACTTCACTCCTGTGGTATTCTGGGTTCCTACATTGCCATGAGCTATGAAAAATTCATTGTGGATGAAGAGCTGTGCGGCATGGTGCAGCAGATTTTGAAACCGCTTCCAATAACCGATGAATCCATTGGCCTCGAGATGATTAAAGACGTTGGCATTGGCGGGGAGTATCTTACCCATCCAAAAACCTTACAGCTTTGCAGAACAGAATTTTTCCTTCCGAATCTGATGAGCAGGTCTGATTACGATACATGGGCAATGGATGGAAAGAAAAAAACGGGTGAACTCGCGGATGAAAAGGTCAGCCACCGCTTGGCGGCCTACGAGAAGCCCGATATCGATCCTGATATTGAAAAAGAGCTTACACAATTCGTTGTAAATAGGAAAAATAGCTAAGGATTGAAGTTGAAGCGGCAATAGAAAAATCGAGACCGGAATAACAAGGGTGGAAATTATGGTAAAGGGGAAAAATGAATTCTTCCCGCGGCAAGCCGCGGGAAGAATTCATTTTAGGTGAACTTGAGGTTACGCCAATGTTGTCACGTTGTATCGGCAACCAAGGCGGGTTACCATTTTCGACAACCCCGGTCATATCCGTGGCCGCCGCCTTTTCCGCGACTGTCACCGGCGCCCATCATGAAATCCCTGCCCGCATTTGGATTGATCTTTTTCATCTCGATGATGTGCTCGATTCTCTTCTGGCCAAGATCGGCATTCAAGGCGGAAAGCTCTCTCTGGAGCTCCAGGGCTGCCTGGTTATCCGGGTTTTGTTTGGCCAATTCGCTTCTCAGGGCAAAACGTTTGACATCCCTTTCCGAGCGCAGCGATTCGGTGGCTTCGAAATGTTTCTGCCTAAGTTCATTTATCTTGGCCTGGTCTTCCTCACTCAGGTTGGCCATCATGCGGCCATACCCCTGGCCGCCGCGGCCCTGTTGTCCGCCGTAGCCGTTGCAATTCTCTTGGCCCCATCCGGAACCGCCTCCCTGGCGGTAGGCGAATGCGGTCCCGCCGATTCCCATCAGTGCTACCAGTGTGATTACCAGAACTGCTTTTGATATGGTATTCTTTATCATTTTTTGCTCCTTTGCATCAGGTTAAGTTAGCGGTTGTTGTTTTGTCGCTTCAATGCAGTAATCAGCAAAGTGCATGCCAGGTGGCTTGAATAAAGAAAAATAAATCTATATCTATTTGAATATATTATAATATAATTTTTGATATCTGTATTTAGCCGGGAAAGTGGTGCAGGTGTTTGGCTGGAAAGATGGGGCAATATTACTCATGTGGCCGGCGTGTAGGTTCGAGGTGGGGTAAAAATACCCATGTTGAAAAATAAATTCGAAGTGTCAAGTGATCTAAAGTTAGCGATTGATTAAATCTCTTATGTTTTCAGGATAGTTTTCAGGGAATTCCCACACTGTTCCGCCCGCGGGTTTGGATAAACCGCGTTGCGAAGGGGGTGAACCGTATTTCAACGTCAACAGAATGTCTGTGCTGACCCAGGGACTTTTGATAAAATATCCGTGGCCGTTACCGGTTGCCGTTTCCTCGGCCGCGGCAACATCAATAATGTCGGTTTTCCGAATCCCTTTCAGGGATTTCAACTCCTCGGGTGTCAGGCCCAATTCACCGGGGGCCCCCAGGCGCGGCCAGCCAAAAAATCTCAGAGCCCAGTTCAGGGCGGTGTCATTGGCATTGGTGTAGATGCTTATGGACTCGGCGATATCTTCGAAGCCGTCCCGGTAGCGGGCAGCAAAAAGCATCATGTCGATGTCAGGTGCGGTGAAGATGACCCGGCCGATTTTAAGTCCGGCGTGGATATCTACTGCCGGCAAACCGTGAGCCATGAGCCTGATTTCGTGCAGGGCCTGGCTGACGATTCGTGCTCCGGCACTATAGCTGAGGATGTGAATGCGGCCGACATCCGGCATTTGGGCAAGGTAGAGCAGGAGCATGCGGAAATGCTGGGCGGTAAAGGCCGCGGTTTCCACGTCTGATAAATAATCCCGGATACGCTGTCGGGATGGCCAGGAATAGGCAATAAAGACACCGGAGTATCCCAGGTAGTGCCAGAGCTCCGCCGCCACCAGAACAGGGTAGGAAAAGTCCACCTTAAAGCCGGGGACAAAGATGTATATCTCTTTGTCACCAGAATGGGACAGGCGCTTTTTCAGGGCTTTGATGAAAGGGTCCTGGCCGGATGCCTGCCCCCGAAATGATTCTTCAAAAGGCATATCAGCCGAACCAATTTTGTGAATCAGGTCATTGGCCACTATCTGTAGAGGGATGGCAAGGGTACGGTTTTTGCGCAAACTGTTTTTCTCTACCAGGGACCATTCCATATCGTCACTGCCGAACCTGACGGTTGCCTGGCCCAGAAAGAGGTTCATGCTGCGTTCATTACCGTAAAATAGAGGATTGATAATGGATGCGTCGGTGGGTTGCCGATCGGTGGCATAGAAAACTTTTACATCCGGAACAGGGATGTCATCCGGTGGAACGGTATAGGGTCTGGCTAAACCATCCCTGAAGATGACCGGCGTAGACATGAGGGTGGCTTTCTGCAGTTCTATGGGCCGGTTGTGGACAAACAGATAGCCGGCGATCACCAATATGGTCAGTGCGGGGGCCCAAATTTTTTTTGCTATCATATGGTTATAGGGGTCAAAGCTTGAATTGTGAATTAAGTTTGTTGGATATCGCTAATAATTCAGGTTTAATTTTTATTCTGGATTTCAATGATTTGACCGCATGGCTTACGGCAGAATGGCTTATACCAAAATAACGGCCGATCTGTTGGTTAGTAATGGTGCCTGAGTTCCATAGCATAAATATCATTAAATCCCGTTTGTCTTTTTTTTCGCCATAAATTCTACCGGTATTGGCAAAGTCCTGCACTTCACATCGGAGAATTCGTTCGGCTACATGCAGTGCATGGGTAGGATCAAACACTTTTGCCAGACTTGTCTGCTGCGGTATGCCTTCATTTTTTTCTGAAGGCAAATGGTGTTTTCTTATCCTTTTGATAAAAGATTTGGATCCTATCAGCATGCCATGTCGTAGATCTTCCCATAGGCGTTTTTCTTCTTTGGCATAACTCTGGACTTTTTCGCGGTACTGTCGATGGTTTTCGCGGTTTCCAAATTGGGATAGAATCATTTTTGTCGCCAGCCAGTCGGGTGCCGTATGACCATATGCATAAGTAAGATAGCTGCTCCAGCGATACTCGGCGAGGCGATTGACAATACCTGCCCTCAGTGGGTTACGATGAATATAACAAGAAAGTCTTAGCATGTAGGCATTGTTTTGTACAATTATGCTTTTGTATCGACCTTGGAAGAGGTGCCCGTTTCGAGAATGGTGCCAGTTAAACCTTTGGGTATAGGTGGTGCCAAACCAGTGCATTGCCTTTTTCAAGTTGGCATGATGGGTTTGCACGAGAAGGTGATAGTGATTGTCCATGAGTACAAAGGCATAAATATCTATATCGAAACGATCGGATAGTTCACCCAACGTCGCTAAAAAAAAATTGCGATCTAGGTTATCTCGAAATATTTTTCTACCTTCATTACCGCGTGATAAAAGATGGTAGAGTGCACCCGCATATTCAATCCGCCAAGCTCTGCTCATACACTTGCTGGTATCAACTGGCAATAGAAAAGTCAACTGCAATTCACAATTCAAGCTTTGACCCCATCCCTGATTTTCGATAACGGCATGGCTAACAGCTGAATGGGTAATTCCGAAATATTGGCCGAATTGTTCATTCGCATTCGTAATGCTCTCTGAATTCCTCTTAAAAGGCTTTCAGTTTTTTGTGAAGCGTTTTTCGGTTGATGCCCAGAATTCTGGCGGCTTCGCTCTTGTTTCCCCGGCTGGCTTCGAGGGCCTCCAGGATAGCTTCTTTTTCGAGTTCTTCGAGGGAACGCAATTTGCCGGCCGGATGCCGCAACGCTTCCGCATCTCGATTATTGCCAGCAGGCAGCTGCGTGATGCTGAGGGGCAGGTCTTTTTCTGTCAGGTAATCGCCGGCAGCCAATATGACCGCCCGCTCAACGGCGTTTTCAAGCTCGCGGACATTGCCGGGCCATCCGTACTTCAGGAGCATGTCCATGGCCACCGGGCTGAAGCCTTTGATTTCTTTTCGGTTTTTCTCGGCATAGATTGCCATGAAATGCTGGGCCAGCAGAGGGATATCGTCCAGCCTGTCCCTCAGCGGGGGCGCCTGCAGCGTGACGACATTCAGGCGATAGTAAAGGTCTTCACGAAAACGGCCGGCGCCAACCTCGGCGTCCAGATCTCGATTGGTGGCCGTCAGGATGCGGACATCGACCTGGATAGTGCCTTCACCACCCACCCGTTGAATCTCTTTTTCCTGGATGGCCCGCAGAAGTTTGGCCTGCATGAGTGGAGATGTCTCACCGATTTCGTCCAGAAAGAGGGTACCCCTGTCGGCCTGCTTGAAACGGCCTTCCCGTCTTCGGTCCGCACCGGTAAAGGCGCCTTTTTCGTGCCCGAAAAGTTCGGACTCGAGCAGGGTTTCGGTGAGGGCGGCGCAGTTGACAACCACCAGCGGGCGCTCCTTGCGGTGGCTATTGTAGTGAATGGCTTTGGCGATCAGTTCTTTTCCTGTTCCGCTTTCACCAGTGATAAGTACCGTGGCCTCGGATGGCGCTATCATGGCGGCCATGTCGATCAGTTCCTGCATGGGACGGCTTGTGCCGATGATATGGGCCATGTCGAAATCCCGGCTCAATTTTTCCTTGAGCGCCTTGTTCTCGGCTTTCAGCCCGGAATGCTCGATGGCTCTTTCAATTGTGAATTTGAGGGCTTCGAAATCCAGCGGTTTTGTGAGGTAGTCATAGGCACCCGACTTGAGCGCATCCACGGCAGACTCGACAGAAGAATAGGCGGTCATGATCAGTACGGGTATGGCGGGATTGTATGCTTTAATGCGCTTTAAGGCCTCAAGGCCGTCCATTATTGTCATGCGGACATCCATCAGGATCAGGTCGGCCGGCTGGTCCGTAACCCGTTCCACGGCATCGGAACCGTCGCTTGCACTTTCCACCCGGTAACCCCAGCTTTTTATGAGCGTTTCGAGGGTCGTGCGGTGGCCGGGGTCGTCATCGACGACCAGGATGTGGGCTTGTTTATCATCCATGATGCCTGGCTCCATTTTTCAATAAGGCGATGGTAAACGTGGCCCCATGGCCGGGATTGCTGGCAACCTGGATGCGACCGTAGTGTGCCTCGACAATTTTATGCACGATGGCCAGACCGAGCCCGGTTCCCGAGGGCTTGGTGGTAAAATAGGGGTTAAATATCCGCGGTAGGTCTGCCGTGGCTATCCCGGGGCCGGTATCGGAAACTTGGATGATGAGATCGTGATCTTCCATTGTGCAGCCGATGGACAATGTCCCGCCGTCCTCCATGGCCTGGATGGCATTCAGGTAGAGATTTAAAAGGCACTGGGAGAAACGATCCGGGTCGATTTCAATGGTCGGGTCCTGCGCTGTTTCCGAAACGTTGATTTTTATTTTCCTGGCCTGGGCATCCTGCTGCACCAGGCGAACGGAGTGTCGGATAAGTTCCCTGATGGATACGGACCTGGTTTTCAGCTGGGCGGGTCGTGCGAATTCAAGCAGCTCACCAATGACCCTGTTCAACCGGTCTACTTCCCGGATCATGACTTCGGCTGTTTCTCTGTCGGCGGGTGTCGTGTCCAGTTTGTCCCTGAAATAGGTGGCGAGTCCCTTGATGGAACTCAGCGGGTTTCTGATCTCATGCGCCACGCCGGCAGCCAGACCGCCGAGGGCGGCCAGCTTTTCGGTGCGCCGTATCTCTTCCTGCAGGTGCTTTATCTCGGCGATGTCTCGCAAAATGACGATGTTACCCAGAAACAGCCCTTCCTGACTGGTGATGCGCACAGCGCTCACGCTGACGGGAACGGCTGTCCGGTCAGTGAATGTGTACTCCTTTTCCTGTTCGATGATGGTTCCGCCCCGCTCCAGGGTCTCTTTGAAATTGTTCCAGCCGGGCGGCAGCACTTCATCCAGTACCCGACCGTATACCCGCTGGCGGTCCATCCCCGTGATGCGCTCGGCGGCGGCGTTGAAAAATGCTATATTGCCATCTCTGTCCGTGGCCATCAATCCCACCGGCAGGCTGGCCACGACTTCGTCCGTGAAGGTGTTGGATTCCTGAAGCGAGCGCCTGGCTGCACGGTAGTTCTGGACCCAGAAGAGTGAAAGATAGCCCCCGAAGCCCAACAGCAGCAGCACGGACGACAGGATCAGCGTGTTCTTCAAATCTTCTTTTCTGGCTTGTTCGAAGGGTGATATATCGAGCCCGATAATGATGAACCGCTGGACGCCTTCGGGCTGTTGAGGAAGCAGCCGGCTGTCCTGGCCGTGCATTCTGCCGCCCATGGTTTCCGATTCATCAAGTTTTTGGAATTTGCGCAGATGGCGCATCATTTCTTTATGGGTCAGCGGGCGGAATTCACGAAAAACCTCAAAGACTTTTTGACCGTCAGCCTTTTCTACAATCCTCCAGTGTTCCCGGGAATGTTCGCCCGCAGGCGGCAATGACCGGCGGTCGATGTGGCGCTTCCCTTTCAGGAAGGTGTCGTTGTGGGCCAGAATGATGCCCCGGCTGTCGGTTATCATCACATAGAGCACATCGGCCTGTTCCGCCGTCGCTTCAAGAAGGTGCTGGATGTGCTCCTCCCCCCTCATCATACGCCGCATACCTACCCGGGTTCCGGCTTCGAATGCTTTGATCCAGGCAGCGCCCTTTTCGATGAGGATCCGGGACATGTTCTGCCTCTCCCGGTTGATATCCTGCACGGCCATCACCGCGACAACGATCAGAAGGATCAGTACGCCGCTCAGCAGCACCCATGGGGAGGTCTGTAGTCCGATAGGATGGTGTGTTTTGGATTCAGGTTTCATTTTTATGGCCAATGTTGACACCCATGTAAAAAGTCCTTTTTACATGGATTTAGGAATTTAGGGATTCAGGAATTACGAATTATGGATCATCTCCCGATTAGTTGTAGTATTGTTGGATTGAATGATCCAAATCCAAATCGAAACAATAGGACACTTGGATCGACGCCTTGACCTCAGGAATCCTGAAGTGAACTATATGATCACCTGCCCGGTTTTTTCCGTGCTATAGCCCCCGAGTGATTCTACCCGCGTTTTAAAAGTGTCGGTGTTAATAATGTCCATGAGGGCTTGAATTTTTTCCGACTCGAAATATTCCTGGGGAATGACCAGATCATACTGTTCGGTGACCACGGGGATGAAGTCAAGATCGAGAGCCCTTGCCGCGGCAAAAATGCCCAGGCCCACATCCACGGTGCCGCTCAAAACCGCCACCGCCACAGACATGTGGGTATACTCCTCGGTGTCATAACCGTTAATCCGGGCTGGATCCAGGCCCAGTTGCCCCAGTTTGTAATCGAACAGAATCCGTGTACCGGAACCGCCCTGCCGGTTGATGAACGTCAGGTCATCCCGCGCCAGGTCCTCGATGCCGGATATCCCTTTGGCATTTCCCCTGGGTACGATCAGGCCCTGGTCCCGCATGACGAGATTGACCAGGCGGACATTTCGGCCGGGCATATATTTGTCCAGGTAGGACACATTGTAGGTGCCGTTTTCCGTGTCGAGCAGATGCGATCCGGCGATATGGCAGGCGCCTCTTTTTACGGCCATCAATCCGCCCATGCTGCCCACATGGCTCGAAGAGAGGCTCAGGTTTGTGGTACCGGCCTTGAGTTCATCCGCGAGTACGTCCAGGGTGTTGTCATGGCTGCCGACGGCCACGATGGTGTTGTCGATGGAGGCCGCCGGTTTAATGAGTTCCGCCTTGACAGCCTGGTTATCCTTGAGTCCCTCCATGTGCTCGGGAATGCGTATGATGCCGTCCGCTTCGGTAATGCTGGTGATACACCCCGCACCGCGCGGTAGTGCCGTGGCAACCACCCGGCTGCCGACGGTTCCCAGTTTGACCCGCACAAACTCTTCGAGCCCGAGCTTTGAAGCGACCTTGCGGGTGGGTTCCACATATATGGAGGGCCTTGCCTGTTCCGGCTGTCCTCTCATTTGGTCGATAAGCGGTTTGACAAACTGTTCGAAGGCGATGATGGCCGAAACCGGATAGCCGGGAATGCCGAAGACCGGTTTGTTTTCGATCTTGCCAACGATAACCGGTTTGCCGGGCATGATGGTCACGCCGTGGACCAGCACTTCTCCCAGGCCTATGATGACATCCTTGGTATAATCTTCGGAACCGGCGGAGGAGCCCCCGACGGTGAGCACAATGTCCACATCGCCTTTGACTGCCGCCTGCACGGCAGTGCGGATTTTTACGGGATCGTCCATGAGTTGCCGACTGCGGGAAAAGTCCGCCCCTGCTTCTGCGGCCAGATTGCCGATAACATAAGAATTGCTTTCCAGCACCTGCCCCGGTTTTAACGCTGCCGTGGATGATCGCCAGTCCACGAGTTCCGAGCCGGTGGGAATGATGAGGATGCGGGGTTTTCTCTTCACCGGCACCTTGAAAATGCCGCCGGTGATCAGTGCTCCCAGGCAGTAGGGTGTAATGACGTGGTTCCGGGGAAACAGAAGTTCGGTGGCGACAATGTCCTCCCCGATTTTGCGGACATGCTGCCAGGGAAAAACAGGCGCTTCGATCTGGATGCGGTGTTCATCCAGGACGTTGAGATGTTCGATCATGATCACGGCATCGGTGTTGTCCGGCAGCACATGTCCGGTATTGACGTAGAATGCATCCTTATTCACTTGCAGCTCTATAGGTTGGGCCGGATTGGCGCCGAAGGTGGAAGCGGCGGCAACAGCAACACCATCCATGGCGGCCGCATGAAAATGGGGAGAGGAGAGTTCGGCCGTCACCGGTTGCGCCAGCGTTCTGCCCACCGAATCCTGAACAGGAATAATTTCCGTAGACAGGGAGTTGTGGGCCTGGAATTCAGTGAGTATGATCTCCCGAGCCTGCGCCAGGGTTTTCATTTTCAGGTAGACGTTTCTATTTTTTTTCATTGAAATATATCACTTTCAATCAGCGACCACCGGCAGAGCCGGGGGTATGAGGAAGGCCCCTCGAAGGGGCCATGCTCTGCCGGTGATCGCTGATTTATACCAAGAATTTTTTTTGATGATTTTTTCAATCGTATTCATTGCTTGTCCCTTGGGGGATATTCATATTGTATACATTGAAGACCTTATGTGTTGAAAACCAATTGAAGGTAAAACTGGAACCATTTAATAAACAAAGATAAAATTCTTGGGTTTCACTCCCTTTTTAAGCCTCCGGCTTAGCACCATTGAAGGCTTTGATTACATTGCAATCCTCACCGGATCGGTAGAACCTT
>Ga0164313_10006295_pt1 | contig 10475 bp, 8 predicted proteins | sample GuaBasSedimGuay4_FD_113735 | JGI IMG/M metagenome (GOLD analysis project Ga0164313, IMG submission 113735) | Subseafloor sediment microbial communities from Guaymas Basin, Gulf of California, Mexico - Guay4, Core 4569-4, 0-3 cm | ecosystem: Environmental > Aquatic > Marine > Hydrothermal vents >...
CTACCGGCAACAACAGGAGAATAATGACCAGGATGGTCCGGTCGAATCTCATCCGACGAGACTCATTTTACGCATTTGGATCCTCCAAGAGATTCCACGGATCAATGATACAGGCTTTTGACCCCACCCCATGAGGTGTTGACCACATCCACCTCATCGTTGAGCCGGAGTTCCCAGAAGAAAACCAGCAAATTTGAGGATACCGGAAACGAAATGCTCCCTGGAACGATAATTTTTTCAAAAAATGCGCCGGGCCCGAAGAAATTGAGTTCGTATGGGGCCAGGGCCGGCTGGGGTTCGGTAATACTAATGGTGCAGATACCGCCGTCCGTGGCGGTAATCCCCATCTGCCAGAGTTCGATTCGATCAACGGTCAGGCCAAGGACGGGGCGGTAATCCTCGAGCCACTGGTTGGGCAGACTGGTCGGTGGATCGAACATGGCCAGATAGGTTTCGAAAGGAGCGCCGGGCACCGGAGGAGGAGCCGGGATGTCGTGATGGTCAAACCCTGGAAGGGCATCGTCACGCAGCCCGAAGGCCAGGGGAGTGGAAGGTACACCATCCACGGAAATATCCAGAATGAAGGTGAGTTCCTGGGCCGGGCAGACCTGGGCCATGCTGAAAAACAAAAACAGGAGTGCGGTGATCGTCAGTGTCAGGTCTGATGATGCATGCTTCATGGTGCGGTGCCTTCAAGCGAAGATTCGTCCAATTGTCGATGGTTTCCATTGAATCGTATTTGAGGAAAAAGGTCAACTGATGAATTTTAATGTCTTTTTTCAGTATTGATGGTGCCTCTGAAATTGTGTCCGGCCAAAATTTGACCCGCCGGCGGGACTCTGCTGCGCAATTGCATATTGCACAATGCCTTGCGCGCTTCAGTGTTCCCCGGGGAATCGACCACCACCCAACTACCCTCGAAAAACCTCCAATATCCCCTCCACAAACCCCCGAATCTCATCCCTCACCCGCCGATAAATCTCCAACTCCTCCTCTTCATCCCGCGCCTCCTTTGCCAAAAGTGGAGGATCTTCAAATCCATGGTGCACAACTGAAACCCGTCCAGGAAAAACCGGGCAGCTTTCACGCGCGTTGTCGCAAACGGTGATCACGTAGTCGAAGGGTACGTGCAGCAGGTCGCCGACCAGTTTGGAGTGATGGCCGGAGATATCGACCCCCGCCTCGCCCATGACCTGAACAGCCCGCTCATTCATGCCGTGCGTTTCCACGCCCGCTGACCAGGCTTGGAGGGAATCGCTTTGAAGGGCTTTGGCCCAGCCTTCGGCCATCTGGCTGCGGCAGGAGTTGCCGGTGCACAGGAACAGGATCTTCAGCTTGCGGGTCTTGACGTTGCCGACCTTGACGTTGGCAGCCATGGCGGGCCCAGCCATCCCGCGACCAGCCAGATAACCGGTGGTCCAGCAGGATTGGAAATTGAAGCCGCCCGTGACACCGTCGATATCCAGCAGCTCTCCAGCCAAATAAAGACCGGGCTGGGTGCGGCTGGCCATGGTCTTGAAATCGATTTCCTTCAGGGGCACCCCGCCGCAGGTGACGAACTCTTCCTTGAAGGTGTCCTTGCCCGTGACCTCGAGGCGAGTATCGACCAGGGAGGAGACCAGGCGGGTGCGTGCCTTTCGGTCCAACTCGGCCCATTTTATATCGTCGGAAATTTTGGCCCGGGCAACAAGAGCTGCCCACAGGCGGCGGGGAAGTTCCACCGGGCCGCCAGTGGAAATCTGCTGCTTGCCTTTGGTGCGGGTCCAGTCCTGCAGGTCGTTGTTCAGGTCGCCGGAGGAATGACCCGGGCACCAGTCGAGAGCGATTTCGAACCGGTAAGCCATGTCGTGAAGGCGGCGGGCGCCCCAGGCCGAAAACCTTAGAACCGCCGGGCCGCTCAGGCCGCGATGTGTCACCAGGACCGGGCCGGTTTGCCGCAAGGCCTTGCCTCCGTCGGACTCGTCGGCGAGGTGGACCTGCGCCTGTGGGACCGAAACGCCGGCCAGTCCTTCCAGTAGGGGATCGTCGATCCGGAAGGTGAACAGCGAAGGAACCGGCTCAACGATGGTGTGGCCCAGGTCTTTGGCAATGGAATAACCATCGGCGGTCGAAGTGCCCCCGGGGGCACTTTTCATCGAAGTCCGCCCGCCGGTGGCCAGCAACAGTTTTTCACAGGTCAGGCTTTCACCCCCGGCCAACCGGACCAAAAAACCGGTCCCGGAAGCAGCCGGAATGACGGCCTCAACCGGACAATTGGTCCTGACTTCAACACCCACGCTGCGGGCGGCCCCCATCAGGCAGTTGACGATGGTTCCGGAGGAATCGGTCACGGGGAACATGCGCCCGTCGCCTTCGGTCTTCAGTTCAACGCCGCGCTCGGCGAACCAGGCGACAGTTTCAGCGGGGCCCCACTTGCTGAAAGGGCCGATCAGTTCCCTTTCCCCGCGGGGGTAATAGGCAACAAGGTCCCTCGGCGTGAAACAGGCATGGGTTACGTTGCATCGTCCGCCGCCGCTGACCTTCACCTTCGCCAGAACGGCGGAGCTTTTTTCCAGGAGCACGACGGGCGTTGAAGGATCGGCTTCACGCGCGGCGATAGCGCCGAAAAATCCCGCTGGTCCACCTCCGATGACGATGATCATTGTGAATCCGGTTCCATTCCGTTAGACGATCGATCCAATTGACGGTATCGTGTGCTCCCTGAACATCATGACACTTCGAACGGTTTTCCCGAAGGAGATAAATCATGCCCGACCTCGGCAAGACCCTGGAAGGTGGTCTTCAAATAGTCCGCAAGTAATTCTGGTGACAAGAGCGGCTCCATGGGGGGACCGCTTTACTTTCCCCTTCAAAATTTTGTATAATCACGAATAAGCAAGCTCATTAAAAAAGGGGAGATGTCATGCGCTCAGCCAGAATGATTTTATCGGTTGTATTTGTTTTTCTGTTCGCTGCATTGCCTACTTGGGCGCAGGCAAGTGGCGTGCCGGATCCCACCCTCTCGACGGCATGGCTGGCCCACGAGGGACCCGAGCCTCTCACATTGATGATCACTCCCGACGGTACCGGTGGATATTTTTCCGATGCCCGCACTCCGGATGGCACTCCAGCCGATGCCACGGTAACTCTGCTTCTCATGGACCCCTCCAACAGTCCCATCGTCAATTTCCCACATGAGGATCTCTGGATCCAGGCGGAGAACGGAGGTATCGCCTTCTGCGGCATCTACGATATGGGCGCGGATGTGAATACAGGACCGGACGGCCAGACCATCTGGTCCCGGCGGCCCAAAGGCGGCGGTTATTCCCAGGGACCCATGCTAGTATATATCAACGGCAATCCACTGACCGGGCCCCCGCTTGAACTGTACTTCAACAGTCCCGATATAAGCGGCGATGGAAGAGTGAGCCTGGGCGATGTGACGTTTTTTGCCATTGATTTCTACGGGGAGTTTCATCTCCGGTCGGACCTGCACCGGGATGGGGTGCTCAACCTTTCCGACGTGATTCCCCTGGCAAATTGGATGGGCCGCAGGTGCGAATGAGCGGCCCCAAGAGTACGATCAGGACTCCCCGACTCCCAGGTCCCTGATCGCCTCGAGCACATTTTCATGAACCGGGGTGTTGGTCGCGACCACGCCCCGGTTTTTTTCCAGCCTGTACCCCAGACTGAAATCAAGGTCTCGACCGCTGATGTCGGTCACCCGGCCACCAGCTTCGGTCACGACGAGAAGTCCGGCGCCGTGGTCCCAGATTTTCTCCCTGTAGACCTGGTCGCGTGGCAGACGCAGGTACGCTTCGGCCTCGCCGCGGGCGACCACGGCGTATTTGGCCTGACTGTCGAGGCGGGCGGGCTGGGCCTTGATCTCCAATCGTTCGGCGATGCGGGCGGCGTCCCCGTGCGATGAATGGGCGGCCTCGACCGATTCGCAGAAGCGGATCAACGAAGGATCGGTCTGGGGGCTGACCTTCACCGGAACGGGATTCCCCGGGCCGGCCAACGGCATCTCCCAGCAACCAAGGCCTTTCACGGCCGTAAAAAGCGAGCCTTCGCCGCGGTCCGCGTCCAGGGTCGGTCCCAGGTTGGGACAGCCCAGCACCGCCGCGGCCACTTGCCCGTCCAGGACCAGGGCCAGCGCGATGGCGTACTGCCCCCCGCGCAGGAAGCCCTTGGTGCCGTCGATGGGGTCGAGAGTCCAGAAACGCGGGGAGTAATCCTTGGCGCAGCCCAGATCGATCCAGTCACAGATCTCCCCGGCCTGGGCCCCGGGCCGCAGATTGCCAACATGTTCGACCACCCGCTCCATCATGTCCGCCTGCGCTGGTTCCCGGAGTACGGCCGCGTCTTCTTCGCCGATGATGGGGTCGTCGGGAAAGGCATCCCGCAGCGCTCGGCAAATTAGGGCCTGGCTGCCGAAATCCGCTATGGTGACAGGGCTGCGATCCTTTTTGGACAGGGCGCCGGGATCGATTTCCGCCTGGACGGCCCGGCAAAGCCGGCCCGCTTCCCTTACCGCCGCAATGGCCGTTTCCATTTCGGTTGCCAGGGAGTGGTCACGCGGGTAGCCGGTCATACTGTTCTCTCCGTTGGTGATGCCCTGTGGGCCTATCTCCACAAAAAATCTTATTACTCCCCAAATGATAGTAAACACATGGTTTGTCTGTCGAAATAAACCCGAGAAAATATTCAAGTTTGTCTGGATACTTTCCGAATATTGCCGGAATATTCGGTCAGTACCGGAAGTTCCGGAAACAAAACCAATGGAGAAAGCCATGAAGCGAATCGTTATTTCTGTTCTGGCGCTGGTCTGTCTGGTCAGCGTTTCGGTGCAGGCCGGCGAAAATACCGGCCGGTGGGGCCTTGGTGCGGATTTCGGCATTCACAAGCTTCTGGGCGGCAACCACGATTATTCCAACGTCAGCGGTGCGGGAGCCTTTCATTTCCGCTACGGACTTTCCAGCCACTTTTCCCTGGAAGCACAAATAAAATACGGGATGGTGCGCCCCGGCTCCCTGCAGGGTGAAGATGCCGGGTTCAGCTTTGACGCCGTTTATGCCTACTACACGACCATGTGGCAGGGTATGGCCGGCGCCCGGTACTATTTTAAACCCGATAGCAGTTTTCAACCCTTCGCTTCGGCGCACCTGGGCTTCATCGACTGGAAGGTCCGGGACGAAACCGGCAACCCCGACGGGAAAATCGGTATCTTTCCCAGCGGCCCGGTACTCGACGGGTTCACCAACTCCTGGGATCCCACCGAACTCAGCAGCACGAACATGACGGCGGCGCTGGGCCTTGGTTTCGAGGTCTTCTTCAGTGAATCGATCTCGATGGACCTGGCCGCGCGTTACACCTTCATCGTCGACAACACCATCGACAACATCGGTTCCGGCACGCTGTACGGCCCGGGCGAAGTCGATGCCAACCAGGCCATGTTCGATGCCATGATCGGTTTGACCTTCTACTTCGGGGGCGACAAGGATCGCGATGGCGATGGTTTCGAGAACAAATACGACCGCTGCCCGGATGAAGCCGAGGACATGGACGGCTACATGGACGAGGATGGCTGCCCGGATCCGGACAACGACGGCGACGGCATCCTGGATATCAATGACAACTGCCCGGACGACGCCGAAGACATGGACGGGTACAAGGACGACGACGGTTGCCCCGACCCGGACAACGACGGTGACGGCGTGCTCGACGCCGACGACCAGTGTCCCGAAGAACTCGAGGATATGGACGGCTTCGAGGACGAGGACGGTTGCCCGGATCCGGACAACGATGGTGATGGCGTGCTGGACGCGGACGACCAGTGTCCCGATACCCCGGCTGGTATCGAAGTCGATGCCAACGGTTGTCCCGTCATCGCGGAGCTCAAGGCGGCCATGGTCCTGACGGGTGTCACCTTCACCGTGGGCAAGGCCGAGCTCACGTACGATTCCCAAGGGGTCCTGGACAACGTGGCCGCTTCGCTGCACGCATGGCCCGAAGCGACCATCGAGATCCAGGGTCATACCGACAGCACCGGTTCGTCCGACCTGAACCGGGCCGTCTCCATGCTGCGGGCCGATGCCGTGCGGGAATATCTCATCGGCAAGGGAATCGACCCGGCCAGGATGACCGCCGTCGGTTACGGCGAGGATCTGCCGATCGGCGATAACTCGACCAAGGAAGGCCGCGCCCGGAACAGGCGGGTTGAGTTGGTTCGCACCGACAAGCCGGCCGGTTCGGAGTAGTTTCCGGCTCGGTTGATTGTTTAATGAAAAAGCCCCGGGTTTGTCCCGGGGCTTTTTTCTTCAGCTTGTCGGCGGGACAGTTTGCAGGGGGCCATTGAAATAGCGTATAATGAAGACCTGGCCGTGAAACGACTTTCTTAAGGGGGATTCCATGAAATATATGATTCCATCGATTTCCATGATCTTCGTGGTGGTTCTACTGCTCAATGGGCCGGCCATGGTTTATGGGCAAGACTTGGCCTGCGTCGGCATTCCCGATCTGGATTTTTCCGTCGTCTGGCAGAATTTCGAAGGCTGGGCCACCGTTTTGATCTCTCCCGATGGTTCAGGATCCTCTTTTACCGAAGCCAGGGCAGCTGATGGCACGGCAGTCGATGCCACCATCTACATGACGCTCATCTACAATTGCGATGGGGTGGGCCCCGTTGTGAATTTTCCCAGAGAGGACATGTGGCTCGAGACCCAGGGCGGCGGAGTGGTTTTTTGCCTGGGCGGAAGTATTGCCGATGACCCCACCGACCAGGACGGGAATACCCAATGGTCCCGTCCCCTGCGTGGCGGTGGCTGGGATGAGGGCGCCTGCCGGGTTGTGGTAAATGGGAATTATCTCGGATCGGCTGAGGGGCTGACTGTCAACTTCAACAGCCCGGATCTGGATGGAAGCGGTTACGTGAACCTCATGGAGGTTTCCGAGTTCGCCGAGGATTTTTTCAGCGGGTTCACTTTCCGGTCCGACCTGTACAGGGATGGAGTCCTCGACCTGTCCGACCTGGTGGTTTTGGCCCAATACTTCGGTGTATCCTGTCCCTGAGTTTTCGTCAGGAATCTATTCCCACTCAATGGTCCCGGGCGGTTTGCTGGTCAGGTCATAGGCCAGCCCGCTGATGCCCGGCAAAGCGGTGATCGCAACCCGCAATTCCTCCAGAAGATCATGCGGCAACCGCGCCGCCGTCGCTGTCATGGCGCGTTCGCTGTGGATGGGCCGCAGGATGCAGAGCTCTTTTCCGGTGCCGTCGATTTCCACGGGCACCAGCACCGTCGGGCACTGCCAGATCTCTCCGTAAAGACCGTGGTTCCGCAATCCTTCCATCATCAGATGATCGCATTCCCTCAGCAGATCCAACCGGTCCCGGGTCATGGTGGCGGCCAGGGGTTTGAATTGGCCGGGCATGGTTCCGGTCAGGTTCCACAGGGTGCGGTTGATGCCGTCGACGGTCTTGAAGATGGTGCCCGAAGCCTCGGCCAGGATATCCCAGTCGGCCTCCCCGTGAATCAGGACCGGGTGTTCGTAGGAGCGCAGGTCAGCCTTCACTCCGACGGACTTGATCGGCACCGGCGCGCCGGTCAGCCCGTATTTGGCCAGGGCTTCGGTCACCGCGGGGGTGATCGTGTCCAGGGCGTTGGTATCCGGGACCTTGCCATCGGAACAGAGCAGCCTCACGCCCAGGCCGGGCCCGGGGAAGGGGTGCCGCCAGATCATGTCGTGGGGGATGCCCAGCATCTCGCCCAGCTCTCGGACCTCGACCTTGTACAGGTCGGCCAGCGGTTCGACCACCTTGCCGGCGGCGATCATCTCTTCAATGATCGGCACCCGGTTGTGGTGGGTCTTGATGGTGTCGGCGCGTTTGGTTCCGCCGGTTTCGATGGTGTCCGGATAGATGGTGCCCTGCCCGAGCAGATGGTCCTCGATGTCCAGCCGTTTGGCTTCGCTCTCGAATACCGAGATGAAGGTGTCGCCGATGGCCCGGCGTTTGTCCTCGGGCTCGATCTTGCCCTCGAGGGCATCCAGGAAAGTGTCCGTGGCGTCGATGAAGTGGAAATTCCTGTTGAGGCCAAGTTCCTTGAACATCTCGACCACTCCGGCCGATTCGTTTTTGCGCATCAGGCCGTTGTCCACGTGCAGCAGGTTCATGCGGTCAGGTCCCAGGGCCTCGCTGAACAGGCGCGCCGCCACGGTGGAATCGACTCCGCCGCTGGCCAGCAGGAATACGGAACGATCGCCGACCTGGTCCCTGATCCTGGCGACCTGTTCGGTCACGTAGCTGTCCATGGTCCAGGTGGGCCGGCAGCCGCAGATGTTCCGCACGAAGTTGGCGATCATCTCGTCGCCGTGCAGGGTATCGTCCACCTCGGGATGGAACTGGAAACCGTAGCGGCGCAGCTTTTCGCTGCCGATGGCCGCAAAGCGGTGGGGCGGGCTGCCCTCGCCCAGGATGGTGTGGCCCAACTCCTCGAAATCAGGCCCCACGGCCGTGACGGAATCGAAATGGCTCATCCAGACCTGTTCGACCTTGTCCAATCCGGCAAACAGCGGATGGTCATGGTTGATGTGCAGATCGGCGTGCCCCCATTCCTGCTTGCCGTTGACCACAGTGCCGCCGTAATGCTTGGCGATCTCCTGGTGGCCGAAGCAGAAACCAAGGATGGGGATGTCCAGGTCGTAGATTTCCTTGTTGTAGGCCGAATCCTCGCCGAATGACGACAGGGCGGGGCTCCCGGACAGGATGATCCCCTTGTATTGGCGGAAGATGTCGGTGCTGTCCTCGGGTTGGCGGATTTCGGCCAACACCTTGCTGCGACGTACCTTGGTGGCGATCAGGTGGGCATATTGGCCGCCGAAGTCGATGACGGCGATCCGGTCGTGAATTCGGTCGCGAATCGTGTCGTGCTGCATGGGACCGTCCCGTAAGGGTTGGGGGCGGAAAAGAGGCCGAAAAGCGCTCCGGCAGTCTTGGGATGGGCAATAAGTAACAAATAGGAGAATGATCCACAACCAGGATCACCATTTATTGTGCCTGCCAGGTCACACTCCGGCCCTCTATTTCGTATGATCTCCTGTAAGGGGCACGAACCGGACCGGCAATACGACCCGCCGGTCGATCTCCCCCTCGAGATCCTTGCTGACCAGGGTCAACCACTGGGTTTCGCCCTGGCCGCCGACGGGCATGACCAGCCGTCCGCCGGGTTTGAGCTGCTCGAGCAGGGGCGCGGGGATTTCGTCCGCCGCCGCGGTGACCATGATCCCCTCGAAAGGGGCGGATTCGGGCAGGCCCAGGTAGCCGTCTCCGGAGTGCACGACTACATTCCTGTAACCCAGATTCGCCAGCCTCTTGCGGGCGGACCGCGCCAGTTCGGACACGATCTCGATCGTGAAGACCTGGCCGCCGGTGACAACCTCGCTGAGGACGGCCGCCTGGTAGCCGGAACCGGTCCCCACTTCGAGAACGTTGTCTTCGGGGCTGAGAGCGAGCAGATCGGTCATGAGTGCGACAATGGTGGGCTGGCTGATGGTCTGGCCGTGGCCGATGGGCAGGGGATGGTTCGCGTAGGCGTTCCCCCGCAGCTCCTCAGGCACGAATTCATGCCGTGGGACCTTGGCCATGGCCACCGCGACGGGTTCGGAAAGATGGTCACGCCCCAGGACTTGCCTGTTGCGGGCCACGTCGGCATGGATGGCGCGCATCATGGCCTGGTGAGGACCGGAATAATCCTCACCGCCGGAACCAATGGAAGTATCACCCATTGAAGCCATCATCAGACCGACAACGATTTGAAGCCAAATAACCATGATCACCCCGACCAACTTGAGGTTAGTCGAGGTTCAGCCGCGCCGCAAGGAGGTCGCGATATAATGAGAACCAAATCAACCATCTTCGCCATGATCGTACTGGTGGGGATATTCGGAAGGATAGACGACGTGACTGCTGGCAATAAACATGAAGTCGCCACCTTGGCCGGGGGCTGTTTCTGGTGCCTGGAAGCCATTTTCGAGGAGTTGCAGGGAGTCGGCAAGGTCGAGTCCGGTTTTGCCGGGGGCAGATTCGATGCCAGCTACGAGGAAGTCTGTTCCGGACAGACGGGCCACGCCGAAGTCGTGCAGATCACCTATGATCCCGCCGTCATATCCTACGCGGAAATCCTGGGTGTGTTTTTCTCGGTGCACGATCCGACGACCCTGAATCGCCAGGGCGCCGACGTTGGCACCCAATACCGGTCGGCCGTCTATTTCCACGACGACAGCCAGAAAGTCGTCGCCGAGAAGGCGATCGCCACCTTGAAAGAGGAGAAGGTCTGGCCGAACCCGGTGGTGACGGAAATCGCGCCCTTCGACAAGTTCTTCATCGCGGAGGACCGCCACCAGGACTACTACAAAAACAACAAGAGCCAGGGATACTGCCAGGTGGTGATCAACCCCAAGCTGGCCAAGTTCCGCAAGGAATTCGCCGAAAGTCTGAA
>Ga0164313_10006296_pt1 | contig 10475 bp, 5 predicted proteins | sample GuaBasSedimGuay4_FD_113735 | JGI IMG/M metagenome (GOLD analysis project Ga0164313, IMG submission 113735) | Subseafloor sediment microbial communities from Guaymas Basin, Gulf of California, Mexico - Guay4, Core 4569-4, 0-3 cm | ecosystem: Environmental > Aquatic > Marine > Hydrothermal vents >...
CACTTCACCGCAGGCCAAGGTGAGGTGATGCGGGACACGTTGAGGTACAGTCCGTACCTACAAGGCCGGTGGACGGAAGTCATGTTCGTCAATCGATCGGACGATACGAGCTTCGACTATACGGCAACGCCGTACTCGTCGGTGCCGTTCAACTACGATGGCAACATCAACATCATCGATGACGACAGCGATGTGGATCTGTTCCTGACAAACCCGTTGGGCTTCGCTGGCCTGATGGAGAACACGGCCACGGTCGGCACCCCGGATGTTCGGCAGCTCAATGATCGGCGTACCAATGAGTTCGCCGAAGGCGAGACGCCCGAAGGCGCCCGCGGAGCGTGCGTTGCAGATTTCGACAACGATGGCGATCTGGAGCTATTCATCGCCTCCGAAACGGGGCCGCGACTCTACAACAACACGGGATCCACGGCTTATTTCTTCGCCGTCATCAGCGATTCGCTATTCACGGCGAAGGCGTCCGATTCGTGGGCCGGGGCATGGGGCGACTTCGACCGCGACGGTTGGGTCGATCTCTACATCGCTCGAGCAGGTACGTCGAGTGGAGCACCGTCCGGTGCACTCGCAGATCACATCCTGCGCAACATGGGCGGGGAATGGCTGAAGGACGTGTCAGCCGATCTCAGCCTCACCGGCGTCACGAGCACGACCAGCACGGGTGCCGCCTGGGCCGACGCCGACGGAGACGGCGAGCTGGATGTATTCGTGAGTGCGGTGGGAACCAGCGAGGCTTCAAAACTGCTCATCCAGTCCATCGCGGTCAACCCGTCCACCTACGAGTATGAGCACACCTTCGCGGATTCGAGTGCGTACATACCTTCGTCGTTGGACAGCATAGCCGGCGCGTCTTGGCGTGATCTCAACAACGATGGCGATTTGGACCTGTTGCTAAGCGGGACCGGGTCCACCTCAGCCGGTTCCAGAATCCTCTGGAATGATGGTTCAGGAGATCTGACATCCACGACTCTAATCGACGGCGGATTTGCTTCCAAGGGACACGAGCTCCTGGACGGTGATCTCGATGGCAGCCCTGACATTCTCCTTGCTTCTGCGTCGGCTGCTCGGGCACCGGGGTATTTCCGAAATATGAACGATGAGGCAGAGCCGACCTTCGAGGACTACACCGGGTTCGCCGGTGTGGGTGTTGATTCGGCCTATGCCATCACCGCGCTGACTGCAGCGGACATCGCTGGTGCGTCCGATACGCCCGACGGTGATGAAGACCTGTACATCGGTCGTGCGAGCTCCTCTGACGCGTTCTTCTACCAGAATGCTCAGGGTGGCACGGACGCACCGACCAACAAGTGGCTTAAGGTGAAGCTCGATCCTGACAACCGCCCCCACAACGGTTCGGCAATTGGCGTGACGGTGAAGGCGCAGACAACGCTGGCCGGGTCCGTCGAGCTGATCCAGACACAAGTCGTAGACGGTGGTCGCGGAGTCGGTGGCCAGGGAGCAGCAGAGCTGACCTTTGGCCTGCGCAATACCACGGACTCGGTGGATCTGACAATCACCTGGCCCGATGGCTATGTGCAGACCGAGAACGTGGCCAACGGAAATCTAGGCACGACCATCACGATCGAGGATGACCACACGGCCGGCCTCGATGGGTCGTCTCCCGATGCATACGTGATCATCAATCCGTCACAGGACGCAGATTGGGTCTTCGAGTGGGAGACAGACTATCTCTGTGACCCGTCCCTGGACGTGGTCGTTATCGACGGCGGCGGAAACCGCGGCGCGTGTCCGGCTATCAGCACGACGCTGACCGCCGCTTCTAACAACGTGAAGATCGAAATGTTCGCGTTGCCAGGCGGTGGTTACTTGCATCGACTGACCTGGGAAGATCAGAGCTGCAACACACCGTGCAACTATGACTTCACAGCTTCTAGCTCAGTCGCTTCCGGCGTGACTGGGACGTCCGGCTGGAATACTCTCTCAATCGCCGCTTGTGCGAACTAGGAAAGGGGTGAAGACGATGAAAACCATGATCAGAAACATGTTCATTGCCGCCATGATCTGCGGCATCAGTGTAGGCGCATCCGTTGCAGAGATGACGGTGGACGGCGTTGTGAGCCTGAGTCCCGTGCTGGACCACAGCTGCATCGCAGTCGAGCTGCAGGTCGATCCCGGATCGACAATTGCAGGCGTAAGATGGTTCCACAACGATGCGGGCGTGGCATTCCCCTCGCTCCTCCTGATGGAGGGTGCGGGCAATACCGCGCCTGATCTCTCGCAAGTCGCCCTCATTCTCGATGAGGTGACCGGCGAAAGTCTGGCCTGGGGTTCGGTCATGTTAGATGAACCTGTGACCACGCAGACAGGGATCGTGTATGCGATCTTTGAGCTGCCATCTGAGTCCGAGCGGACCGGTGAGGGTCTCGGCGGAGGCCCAGGGATAGGCTATGCGTATTCGGACACGGCTACGCCGGCATTCATGTCCTCAGACGGCGTCAACTGGGCGAGGCTGCAGCGGGATGTGCAGCTTGAAGTCGAACTCGTGCTGGGCGGTGCGATGCGCACGGCGGGCTCCCCGAAGTTGCTTGCTGAGGCCAGAGAGTCCCGGCGGGCCGGCTGGTGGGACGACCTGGCCAGGGCAGAGGATGTGTTGGACAAGGCGGCTGATTCCGGGTCGACGGCACCGTCGATTGTGCATGCCGGTCGACGTCTCGCGGCCACGCCGAACCCATTCAATCCGCGCACGGAGGTCTATTTCTTCCTGTCCGCCTTGGGCAGAGTGGAAATCGACGTGTTTGATGTGCGCGGGCGTCTCGTAAGCAAGCTCATTCGGGGTGACTACGCACCTGGGCAGCACTCCGTGATGTGGGATGGTACGGACAGTGCCAATCGGACCGTGGCGAGTGGTGTATACTACTTGCGTATGACGTCGCCCGATGGAGTCAATGATATACGGGTTACCTTGGTGCGGTGACCTGTTGAATTGGGGTCGGGGCGGCGGCGTACGCTGTCGCCCCGATCTACCGCAAGAGGATTAAGGAAGCTATGCGCTGTTTGAATCTAATACGAGACTGGGATCTGCGAGTGCTGTTGCTGGTTTTCGCGGCAGGTGTGCTGACCTCGACTGCTGCAGACGCGACAACTTGGCGTGTGGCGCGCGATGGTACGGGTGACTTCATGACTGTTGGAGTGGCAGTAGATGCGGCTGCGTCAGGCGATACCATAAGCATCGCGCCAGGCATCTATCCGGAGACGCCAGAGTACCAGACGCCGAGTCGATTGGTGAATGCTATCGCGTACGTACTACAGAGCGAACTCACGATCATCGGTGATGACAGAGACACGGTTATCCTGGGCGGCGATACTCAGGCTCCGAATCGAGAGCTTGGGCCAACGGGATTCGCGGTCGCGACAGGTAGTATCCGGTTGCGAGGTGTCACGGTAAGGAATAGCGCCAGCGGTATTGACGCCAACGGTGAATGGGTGGATGTGGAGGACTGCAGGTTTGTGGGCGGCTGGCAGGGGGTTCGCAACACGCTGACAGGCATGGTCACGGTCAGAGACTGTGTCTTTGAAGGGCACGAGGACGCTGGGGTGATGGTCTATGAGGTGAGGGGTGCGACCGGGGCGATTGTCGAGAATTGCGAATTCGTGGGAAACGGACTTGGCATCGACTTTCAGCCGCGAAACTGCATTGTCCTGGACTCGTCATTCAGCGGGGGGATCGTGGGAGTCCAGGTCTCGTTTGGAGGGAGTGGGCAGATCGAGCGGTGCACGTTCGCCGGCCAAGGCAACTACGGTGTGGTTGGAACGGGAGGCTCGCAAGTATTCTTGTCTGATTGTGTGTTTGACTCAGACATGGGTGTCAACGTGCAGGTCGAAGGCTATCTGGAGGGAACCGGAAATCATCTTGCCGGCGGAACGTGGGCAACGCTTGAGTTCACCAGGCTTTCCACAATCAACTTCCACGGGAACCACATTCTCAATGCAGGTGGGTGGTCCGTGCGGGCTATTCTTGGGCCGGAGCCAATCAAACACTTTGATTTGTCGGGCAATTACTGGGGGACAACCGACACTGCCCAGATGGATGAATGGATTGACGACCGCAACGATCACGAGACGTACTGGGCGATCATCGACTACCTGCCGATGGCAGGTCAGCCGATTCCTACAGACGCGTCTTCGATGGGACAGTTGAAGGCGAGGTTTACTCCGGATTGACGGAGCCTCTCCACCGGGAGCTTCCGCAGCCTACTCACGCGGGACAACAAGGAGTGCGTAGTGTAAGCTGGGCTATGCGACAACTACCCTGAGATGCATCGCGAGGGGGACGACTAGCATAAGTCGGGTGTCCGTGGAAGTGGGGGAAGCCCAGTGTGGTCCATCTACCACGGCTGTCCCCTATGAAGCTGCAAGTCGCTCACCTCTCGCCCAAATCGCTCCCAAATGACACTACAGCCTCAATGGGACTGATACGCGGAAACAGGCCCGGTGGAATTCACGAACGTCCGCGTTCCTTGGCATACGCGAGGCGCGGACTATTTGACCAAGGCGAGCTTCGCGCCATGCGTCTTTCCGCCGGCCTGCGCCTGCACGATGTACACACCACTGGCCACCGAAGCTCCGTGATTGTCCACGCCGTCCCACGCAAACTCCTGCACCTGGAATACGCCGTTGTGCAGTGTCCTTACCAGTTCACCGCGCAGGTTGAAGACCTTGACCCAGCCCGTGGATCCGGGCCGTGCCGTGAAGCTGACGGTGGTGGTGGGGTTGAAAGGATTTGGGGCGGCACTGAGCTCGATGCGGTGCAGTCCCGGCGCCGGAACTGGCACGCCCTGCCCGGGTGCTGCGTTGAAGAATGCGAGGATCTCGGCGATCAGGTCCGTCCGTGCGCCGAGGCCGGATGACCGCGTTGCCACGGACCGAATTGCGCTGAGTGAGAACGGGAAGGTGATCTCCACACCGCTGGCGGTTGAATTCGCGACGGATGCGACGCCGGCAGAGGGATCGGTGATCGCGATGCCGCCGGCACTCGTGAAGTAGTGCCCTGCCGACGCGCCGGCGAGCGGCTGGATCTGGTCGAGTTGCCGCAGCTGGTCGCAGCCTGCATACGTGACGAGCGATGTCGCGAGGTCGGGTGCAAATGTGGGGTTGGCCGTCACGATGGGCGCGGTCTGGCCACCGATCGCTGCACTCACATCCTCCGAGATCCAACCAACACCCATGGTGTTGGCTAGGTAGGCCGCAGTCGCGGCGTACTTTTCCTGGTGGTAGGTCGCTATGTAGTCACCGAGGTAGGCGACGTTTCTTGCCCCACCCAGAGCATGCCAGTTCTCGAGCGTCGTGATGTCGTCGCCCTTGTCGAACTGGTTGGACCCGTCGGAGAGCAGTCCGTAGTTGGCGTCACCCGCCAGGTAGATGATGTGCTCGTACCCACCCAGTTGTGCAGCGTTTGCACCGTGGGCTCCGGCTGACCCGATCCCGTTCCCGACTCTCGAACCCGGTACGCGTACCCTGTAGGTGTCGTAATCGATTCCTTCGCCATAGCCAAGTTGTCGAAGTGACGCCGTGATCGCCACGTCATCGTCATCGAGTCGGGCTTCATTGATCACCAGCAGGCTCGGTTGAGCCCCCGCGGCGTCCGTCAGTGTGGGTAGTGCACGCACCATGAACTGGCGGTCGAAGGTGGAGGCGGGCCCGAACACACCGAAGCTCGAGGTATCGTAGGGAAGCGTGCTCACCCTGCCGTCGCTGTCCGTCGCCTCGAAGTAGTAGTGCAGCACATCGCCGGGATACATGAAGTCGATGTCGGGCAGATCGGCGAAGAACAAGTCCTGGATGGCGACGCCTGCCGACGATCTGACGCTGTCGGCCACGACCTCGCCGGTCCAGATCGTGCCCGCCGCGCCGGCGACGACGTTCTCGTCAACGGTGCGGGCCGGAGCGGAGCGGAGGGCGTCCTCGAACAGCGGATTCGTTTGCAGCGCCCAGAACATTCGCAGGTCGGTGATGGCAGATGCGCCAATGATCGGTGTGGCCTCGAACACGATCGAGTCGCCCGGCACGTTGGCCATCAGCTGGTTGTTGATGTCACGCGCCATGCTGAACGGCACGTCGAGCGCGTCGCGGTTTGCGCCCGTGCTGGTGTCGATCGAGCCGTTCAGGGGGAAAGCGTCCTGCGCCTGATCCCAGGCTCGCATGGAGAGGACGGGGCCGGGAAGGCGGTACTTGTAGATTGCGACGTTGTCGAAGATGGGAGCGGGAGCACTTTTGGGATTGCAGCCGAAGGAGAACTGGCATGAATCAATGACCCTGAGCATGATTCTGAGCCGATCAGCACCTGGCGGCACGAGGCCCGAGAGGTCGAATTCGCGCGAACGCCACTGCCCATCCGCGCCCCACCCGTGCACGAAATTGTCACTGGCCCAAGCACTGTAGTCCTCTCCGGGCATCGCCGCGCTCACCGTCCATGCGTACAGGATCTCACCGTCGCCGTTGCCGGTCACCCCTTGATCCTCCCAGACATCAAAGCGGAACAGGAAGCCGGTTATTGCCGGGTCATCATCGTCGGTCCCTGGCAAATCGACCGCTATCTCGGGGCTCATGACCAGGTTGTCGATCAGAGCGAAGTTGTCCAGCCCGCCGCTGTGATTTGTTGCCCAGCTCCCTGGAATTCCGTACGCGACGCCCGGGTAGGGCTCTCCACCGGTCCGGATGGCACCCGATGCGCCAGGCCCATTACGCACGATCTGGTTGTAGTCGAGGAACCCCATGACGGGGCTGCCATTCTCGCGGCACGGATCGATGTCCGTGAACTTCGAGTACACATCCGCGAAGTCGCCAAAGAACGGTTGCTGGTCGGGTCGCCACACATAGGGCGCAGCACCCTCGAAGTCCTCGAAGAAAAATCCCTCGCTGTGGGAGATCGTGATGTCGTCAACCTGGGCAGCACCGGCGACGCTGACAAACAGTCCATCCTCATCGGACCATGCGCCGTCGGACTCAAAGACGATACGCACGATGATGCCACCACTGACGAGCCCGCCGTACCCGTAGTCATTGCCCAGGAACTCGATCGGTGCCGTCTGGATATCGCTGAAGCGCACCCCCGGCGCGGCGAAGGTGCCGCCGCCGTCGTGATTGGTGTTCGTCACCGAGGCGACTTCGACCCAGATCTCGTTGCGCAGGTACTCGACGCGCACGAAGTCGTAGCCGATTTCCGTGTCGTAGTTGAGGAAGAAGTCGAGCGAGACGGTCTGGCCCACACTTTCATTCGCTACCGGATCGGACACGTAGATCAACGCATCGGACCAGTTGTTGCCGTAGCCCTGGGGGTTGACCCAGCCTGCTACGTCGCGGTCGCCGGCAGGAAGCCCACACCACATGGCGTGATTGCCAGTGCCATTGCTGTTCAGGTTCTCGGCGTTGTAGGTGTCGCGGTGCCAGTAGACGCGCTCGTGAGTGATGTCGACGGGTGACCAGGCACCCGGATCGCCTCCGTATCCGCCGGGCAACAGGTTACCGCCGCCCCAGTCGGCGGTGGTGCCGTCTGCGAGCTGGAACTTGCCCTCGGTGGGGTGGTCGGGGCCACCGTAGAGCACGAAGGTGTCGGGACCTGTGGTTTCGCGGGCAGCGAGTCCGGTTGCTGTGCCGGAGCTGATCAGGAGCGAGCCAGGAAACCCAGGCTCTGGTTGGGTCATAGTGGGTGGGTCGGGTGTGGCGCCAGGTTTGGCGAGGGCAGCTGTGCAGAAAGTGGTGGTGAAGCAGAGGACGGCGGACATGAGCAGCCGTAGCATCGTTCAATCTCCTGTTCGTTGCGCGCGTCAGGCGCGGCGGGTCGATCTGGCCAGTCCTGTGACAGCTGAATATGCCAGATCTCTGAACTCTCTATCGAAGAAGACTGACGGATATCTCTCCGGGTCGTCCAGATCGAACCTGTGACTCGTCGATCCCGATCGTCCCACGTGGCACTGGAGGTCGCTCACCCCTCCCCCGAATCCAGCACAAACAACGCTACAGCCTCAATGTGATAGGTATGAGGAAGTTAATCCACAGGCACCACCCGCTCCAATCGATACCCACCTTCGCGCTGAGTGGGGGCGGATGCGGTGTACTTCGGTTTCACCGAAGAGGCAGCGCGGACCTGAGCCTGCTGACGATCACGCGCTACTTCACGAGGGCCAGATTCACGCCATGCGTCTTTCCGCCAGCCCGTGCCTGGTCGATGTACACACCGCTGGCCACTGATGCTTCGTGATCATCCACGCCGTCCCATGCGAATTCCTGCACCTGGAACACTCCGTTGTGCAGCGTTCTTACCAGCTCACCGCGCAGGTTGAACACCCTGACCCAGCCGGTGGATCCGGTCCGGGCCGTGAAGCGGACGGTGGTCGTGGGATTGAACGCGTTCGGCTTCGGGCTGAGCTCGGTACGGTGCAGTTCCGGCGCCGGAACTTGCACGCCTTGCCCGGGTGTTGCGTTGAAGAAAGCGAGGAATTCGGCGATCAGGTCCGTCCGTGAACCCAGGCCGGTTGAGCGCGGTGCCACGGACCAGATTGCGCTGAGCGAGAACGGGAAGGTGATCTCGACGCCGCTTGCCGTTGAATTGATGACGGAGGCGACACCGGCAGAAGGGTCCGTGATTGCTGTGCCGCCGGCGCTCATGAAGTAGTGGCCGGCGGATGCACCGGCGAGGGGTTGGATCTGGTCGAGTTGCCGGAGCTGCTCGAAGCCTGCATACACAACAGGCAATGTCGTGAAGTCGGGCGCCCATGCGGGTGTAGTCACCTCTTCCTAGTTGCCGCAATAGGGGTAGAGAACGGCATGTCCGTCGATGTCTGGCGCATCCCTGCGCCGGTTCCTAATGAACTGGACACACGGATCTTGTCCGAACACCCACCCTGGCAGTCGCGTTTGAGCCAGGTGAGGCACCTCACAGAATCAATACGGACTGGACGTCGGGCGACCTTTACTATGCGCAAACTTAGAGATGGTCCGACGAGTCTGGATCCAGAGAATTGAGGATGAACGACCTCATGAGTGCTCTTTCTGCATCGCACCTTGGTTATCAGTGCCGACGACTGCCGCAGGCACTGCCCCCTGTGCCAACATCATTGAGACACTTGGCCTTCCTGAATTAGTGTAGGGGGCCAGGAGGATTCAAGACATGTCAGACGACCGAAACGGAGCCACGATGCTGGATTCTGAAGTGCCGGCGCGTGCCGTCCGGCGGCGATTCACGGCCGAATACAAACAGCGCATCCTTGCGGAAGCCGGTCGATGTGCAGGCTCCGGGGACATCGGCGCTCTCCTGCGGCGGGAGGGTCTATACTCTTCCCATCTCGCCAGCTGGCGTACTGCCGAAAGGAAGGGAGCTCTGGCAGGTTTGTCCAAGAAGCGCGGTCGGACCACGAAGGAAACCGCAGAGACGAAGGAGCTCAAGCGCCTGCAGCGCGAGAACGAGCGTCTTCGGCTCAAGCTCCGTCGTGCGGAGACGGTGCTCGAGGTCCAAAAAAAAGTCTCCGAGATGCTGGGGATAGATTTGAATCCGCCCGAGAGTGGCGAGGACGACTGATGCAGACCGCGGCGGAGCTGGTCGATGACGTGGGCGTCAAGCCGATCATCGAGGCCCTGGGCCTGAGCCGGTCGACGTACTACCGCCAGCGAAAAGCTCCGTCGCCACCGTCTGCACGGCCGACCCCGGTCCGGGCGATGTCGCCGTCGGAGCGCACGGCGGTTCTTGAGGTCCTTCACGACCCCGAGTTTGTGGACGCTTCTCCGGCCGAGGTCCATGCAAGCCTGCTGACTCGCGGTACATACCTGTGCTCGCTGAGGTCGATGTACCGCGTGCTTGCGGCCAACAAGCAAGTACGCGAGCGCCGAAACCGTTTGCGTCATCCGAAGCACCAGAAGCCGCAGTTGGTGGCGACCGCGCCGAATCAGGTGTGGTCGTGGGATATCACGAAGCTGCGCACCGGCGTGCCCTTCGTGTACTTCTATCTCTTCGTCATCCTCGACATCTTCAGCCGCTACGTGGTGGGCTGGATGATCGCGGAACGGGAAACGTCAGCACTGGCGAAGATCCTGATCGCAGAGACCTTCCAGCGGGAAGGGATCAAGCGGAAGCAGTTGATCCTGCACGCGGATCGCGGGACGCAGATGGTGTCGCATACAACGGCACAGCTTTGCGCGACGCTGGGTATCCAGCGCAGCCACAACCGTCCGTACGTGAGCAACGATAACCCGTACTCGGAAAGCCACTTTGCGACCACGAAACAGCACCCGAGTTTCCCGGGAAGCTTCTCGAGCCTGGTGGATACCCTGACCTGGGGTCGTGAATACTTTCCTTGGTACAACCACGAGCATCACCACAGCGGTCTGGCCTACCTGACGCCGGCGGACGTGCACCGGGGCAGGGTCGAGGATGTGCTCGCCAAGCGTGAAGGAGCTTTGCAGCGAGCATTCGAGCTGCACCCGGAGCGCTTCGTCCGCGGAATGCC
>Ga0164313_10006297_pt1 | contig 10474 bp, 10 predicted proteins | sample GuaBasSedimGuay4_FD_113735 | JGI IMG/M metagenome (GOLD analysis project Ga0164313, IMG submission 113735) | Subseafloor sediment microbial communities from Guaymas Basin, Gulf of California, Mexico - Guay4, Core 4569-4, 0-3 cm | ecosystem: Environmental > Aquatic > Marine > Hydrothermal vents...
ATCGACCCCAACGGGTCGCCCCTGTATCTTGCGGGCGGCGAGATCCTGACCTCGGCGGAGGCCATGGTTGAAGCCCTCGGCCAGGAAGCTCAGGACGCCCTGCAGAAGACGGGCGACCCGCAGACGGTGCTCGAGCGTCTCGGCAAGGTTTACTGAGGGGGATCCGTGAAACGTTCTGTTTTCGTCTCGCTCCTGCTCACCATTATTGTCGGAGTGACCGGCGGTGCCGACGCAGGGTCCCCCGAGTGGCGGTACGGCGGTCGGATCCTATGGGTGAGCGCCGGCTCGACCAGTAGCGAGTTCGGCGCCACCGGCAGCCATCTCGACCTCGGCTCGGGACCGGGTCTCGAGTTCGACGCCACGGTGATGTTCTCGGATGTGATCGGTGTCGAGCTTTCGGTCGGCGTCTCTGGCCACCGTCTGGATCTCGTCGGCGGCGACTGGGACGGTATCGACGGCGGGTGGGTGGGGCTTGTACCGCTGACTGCCCTCGCCCAGTATCATGTACAGGTGTACGGGCCATGGGATCCCTATTTTGGGCTCGGCATCACCTGGGTCGGAGGGTTCTCCAGCCTCTCGAACGAATTTGAGGACGCCGGCGTCGAGGATCTCGATCTCAAGGGGAGCGTCGGGGTCGCCGCCCAGGTCGGGGTCAATTACCAAATGAACAACCGCTGGTACGCCAACCTCGACCTTCGCTACCTTGGCGCGTCGCTCGAAGCAACCGTGAGAACCGACGACCGGGATCTCCCGACGGTGAAGCTGGACATCAACCCGTGGGTATTCGCCGTCGGCTTTGGCTACAAATTCTGACGCAAAGAGACCGGTTAACATGCGGGCGGGGATTAACCCCGCCCCTACGGATTTTGTTGTAGGGGAGGGGTTTATCCCCTCCCTAGCTAATACCTAATAGCTAATACCTAACAGCTACTGTGCTACCGGCTCATCGGCAAAGTCGTCCGGGTCGAAATCATCACCGACGCCGGCTTTCTTCATCTGCTCCCGCACCATCTGCATGTGCTCGACTTCTTCCTGGCGCAGCTCGGTGAAGAGCTCTCGAACCTCGAGGTCCTCGACCTCAGGGAGGGCAGCGTCGAAGAACTCGAAGGCTTTGGTCTCAGCCGCCAAAGCTACGTTGAGGGCGTCCGGGAGGCTCATTGAGATCTTAACGACCTCGAACGCCGGCGCCTCCACGTCCCACAACATGGAGCGGTCGACCGACACCGGTTCGTCGCCGAATAGCTCCTTGCGCTTGGCTTGTAGCTCCTCGCCATGCTTGGCCTCACAGGTCACCATGAAGCGGAAGAACTCGGCCGCGTCCTTGGTGTTGTGGAACTCGAGGTTGTCGGCCAGCTCACGGTACCGCTCCTCGGCCTCCTCTTCCACCAGAACGGCGAGGTCGAGGGCATCCTTGATCGATAGATTCGCAAAATCGATGTCTGCATTCATGATCCAATCAACTCCTTCGGACCGCAGGGGTATTCCCCGCTGGAATGTCCGCCGACGCGAGTCGAGCCGTGATCTCCTCGACGCTGCACCCCGCTAACACGGCGATTTTGTCTTGCGACGATGCGCCGGCGACAATCTCCACCCGGTTGCGTTGAAGGCCGAGAGCATCCGACAACAGCCGGATCACGGCAGCATTGGCCCGGCCTTTCTCCGGCGCGGCACTGACCTCGAGCTTGAGCGCGCCCCCGTATGCACCAATGAGACGTTGGTGGCGGCCGCCCGGCTTGACCCGCAGCCGCAGGCGAACGCCGTTCCCCGTCTGCAGAATCTCGACTCTCTCACTCACCTGAGGATCACACCCCGCTCGGAGCTCGCGATGAACTCGAGAACGCAATCGACGTCCTGCTGGCCGCCGAGCTCCTTCTCTATGCGCTCGATGGCCTGTGACGTGTTGAGCTTCTTGCTGCGCAGCAGCCGCCACATCTGCTTGAGCGCATCGCGACTCTCCACCGAGAATCCCTTGCGTTCGAGGCCAATGGTGTTCGGACCAAAGCACTTCGCAGGCCGGCTACCGACTGTGCTCATAAACGGGAGGCAATCTTTGGTGGCCACGGTAAAACCGCCCAAAAACGCATGGGTACCAACCCGACAAAACTGGTGGATGGCCGAAAACGCGCCGATGGTCGCGAAGTCGGCCACCTCTACGTGACCGGCGAGGGTGGCGCCGTTGGCGAAGACGGTCTGCGAACCGACGTTGCAATCGTGGGCTACATGAGCGTACGCCATGAAGAGACTCTTGTCGGCAATCGTGGTGACTCCCCCACCGCCCGGGGTTCCTCGGTGCAGGGTGACGAACTCGCGAAAGACGTTGTCATCGCCAATCTCCAGCCGAGTCGCCTCACCCGCGTACTTGAGATCCTGGGGCGGCGCGCCGACCGAGCAGTGGCTCTCGAAGCGGTTACGGGCGCCGACAACGGTGCCGCTGCCAAAGCGGCAGAACGGTCCAATCTCACAGCCGGAACCGATCACGACATCGGCTTCGATGACGTTGTACGGCCCGACCACGACCCCTTCTCCAAGCCTGGCCCCGGGATCGACGATGGCTGTCGGATGGACCGTGCCGGCCATCAGCGGTTGCCAAGCGCCGACATCATCTCGGCCTCGCACACCACCTCGCCATCCACCAGCGCTCGTCCGCGAATCTTGGCGAAGCTGGTTCGCCTGGCCAGTACCTCGACCTCGAAAATCAGCTGATCGCCGGGTACCACAGGTTTGCGGAACCGGCACTTGTCGATCCCTGTGAAGTAGATCAGCTTGTCGTCACGGTCCTCCACCTGGCTGAGGAGCAGAAAGCCCCCCGCCTGCGCCATTGCCTCCACCACCAGCACCCCGGGCATCACCGGCGCCCCGGGGAAATGGCCCTGGAAGTGCGGTTCGTTGAAGGTGACATTCTTGACCGCACGGATCGTATTCTCGTCCATCTCCAGCACGCGATCGATGAGCAGGAACGGATAGCGGTGCGGCAGCACCGCGAGGATCTCAGAAATGTCATTCATGGTTTCGGTTCCTCCAGCCCGGCGAGTCGCTCTTCGAGCTGCTTGATCTTCTCACGCAGCCCGTCGAGGCGCTGCACGTTGGCCTGGGTCTTCAGCCACTCACGGTGAGGACGCGCCGGGTAGCCGGAAAGGGTAACCCCGTCCGGAACGTCCTTGATCGCCACCGTCCGCGCCGTCAGCACCACCTCGTTACCGATCTCGAGGTGGCCCGAGCAGCCCGATTGACCCGCAAAGATCGTGTGGTGACCGATACGGCATGAACCCGAGATTCCCACCTGCGCGACCACCAAACAGTGCTCACCGATCTGCACATTGTGGGCGATCTGCACCAGGTTATCGACCTTCGTTCCGCGACCGATGCGGGTCTCCCCGAGGGCCGCGCGGTCGATGCACACGTTGGCGCCGATTTCGACGTTGTCCTCGACGACCACGATGCCCACCTGCGGTACCTTGTGGTGGACGCCGTCGACCGTGGCAAACCCGAAACCGTCCGATCCGATCACCGTTCCCGAGTGGGTGATGCACCGGTTGCCGATGCGACAACCGTCTCCGATCACAACCCGGGGGTGTACAACGCAATCGGCGCCCACGACAACTCCGCGTCCGAGCACGCAGCCTGGCCCGAGGGAGGTCCGTTCGCCGATCGCCGAGCCCGCACCGACCGAAGCCAGGGGCCCGACGCTCGCCCCGTCGCCCAGCACTACGTCCCCGGCCACCACCGCCGACGGGTGGACGCCGGGCTCCGGCCGTTCGGATGGGTGGAAGATTTCGAGCGCGTGCGCGAGCGCCAGATATGGTTCCGGACACACCAGCAGGTTGCGTTCCGGAAGAACGGTGGGGTCGGCCACCAGGATCGCACCGGCCTCGGACGACCGAGCCTCCTCGACATACTTCGGGTTGTGGAGGAAGCTCAGATGCTCCCGCCCCGCTGTGTCAAGCGGCCGCACACCGCACACCTCATGGCCCCCGTCACCTATGACCTCGGCCCCGAGCCTGCCGGCCAGGTGGGCAAGCGTGATGGAGGCGGCCCTCGTCACTGAGCGGTGTTGAACCGTAGAATCACGTCGTCAGTGATGTCGACGGCCTCGTCGGCGTACACCAGACCGGACTGGAACTTATTGAAGATCACCGTGATCCCCTCTTCCACGCCGATCTGGTTGATGATCGGGAGGATCCGTCCCTCGAGCCCACCGAGCTCCCGGCGCCGCGCCTCCTCGAGTTCGCGCTTGGCGTCGTCCTCAAAGCGGCGGATCGCGATGTTCTTGTCCTCGAGCTCCTTGGTCATCTCCGCCAGCCGCTGCTCGGATACGGTATACCGCTGCTTGTTGAACTGCTCCTGGAGAGCCGCCATCTCCTGTTGCAGTGTCTGGCCCTCCAGGACTTTGGCATCGGAGATGGCCTTTAATTTCTGGATCGCTTCCTTGCCCGGATCGGACTCGGCAACCACGCGCTGGACGTCGATCACAGCCACCTTGGCTTGCGCCGCCGCCGGTATCGCCGCTGCCATGACGAGTGCGGCAACCGCCGCGGTACGAATCATCGAACAATACATATTTCTGTCCTCCAAAATCTTTCCGAATTCTAAAATGTCGTTCCGATCGAAAACTGGAAATCGCTGTCTTTCTCGTCCGGGAACGGATCGAGATTGATGCCGTAGATGAACCTGATCGGTGCCTGGAAGATCGGCAGGAAGATCCTCATCTCGATGCCGGTGGTCCTCCGCCACAGGCTGAGATCCCACCCCTGCTCCTCGTGGTAGGTGTTGCCCGCGTCGAAGAAGAGCACGATCTTGACCGGTCCGCCCACGCGGAACTGATACTCGAGATTGACCTGCCAATAGCGGTCGCCGCCCTCTCGTGAACCTCCCGGCGAAAGAAAGTAACGACCTTCCTCAGTCCGCGGCAGCACCGAGTAGTAAGGCAGGCCACGCAGCGATCGGTCGCCTCCGAGTCGGTAGCGCTCGTAGATCGGGATCTCCGAGTCGTTGTACGTGAGGAACTGGCCACCCTCGGCATGGTAGGCCCAGGTGCTGCGCTTGCCCCACGGGATGAACTGCGTAACCCCGACCTCCGGTCGGAAATAGTCGAAGTCGCCGCCCAAGATCCCTCCGGCGATCCGCAATCGCGCGTAAGTGGCCGAACCGCGGTTCGGGTCAAACGGGTCGTCGCGGCTGTCACGGTTATAGCCCGGCGTAAAGGAGTGGGTCTTTCCAGTAAAGGTCTCGAAAGCGCGGTCGAAGACCGCCCCGTCGATGGGCGGAATATCGACCGGCCGGTCATGGCCCGCTGTCGGGTCGCCCACAAGGCCATTCCGGGTGACCACGAACCTCGAATAATCGTCCTGAAAGGCGAGCAATCCTGACACCGAGGCAAAGGGGCTGACGCCGAGACCGCCCGATATCGTGACACCTCGAGTTCTGCGCTCATAGCTCGAGAATCCCAGTTGGCTCGACTCGATGCTGGTCTGGAAGATCGAACCGCCGAGGAGGATGCGCCGATCGAGGAAGTACGGCTCGGTGTACGACAGAGAGTACATATCGGAACGCCGGCCGATCTGGAGCGAGATACCGAGCGTGTTGCCGCGGCCGAGGAAGTTCCGAGTGTTGAACTGCCCCTGGACGAAGAAGCCGTCCAGCTCCGAGTAGCCGGCGCCGAATTGCACGTCGTTGCGGCCGACCTCGTTGCCCTTGACGTTGACGTTGACCTTTTTGTTCTCGTCGTCGAAGTCGAAATCGAGGGGCTCCTCTTCGAGCTTCCAGTATCCAAGCGCGTTGACCTTGAAGACGGAGGCCCGGAAGATCGCCATGTTCATGTACTGGCCCTCCGAGATCCGGAACTCGCGCCTCAGAACCTTGTCTCGGGTCGTTGTGTTGCCGATGAACTCCAGCCGCCCGAGCCGGAACCGGTCACCCTCGAAGACATCGATCGTCACGTCGACGATTTGCTCCTCGCCCTCGCGCCGCGCCCAGGTTTCGTTGGTGTAGGCATACACGTAACCCGAGTTGTGATACCCGTCACGGACCTTCTCCATTCCCTCGTCGATCGCCTTCCGATTGTAGGTTTCTCCCTCCTGGACATTGAAGATTCTCCGTAACCCCTCCGCCTTGAAAATCTCGGACCCCGAAACCGAGAAGGAGCCCAGAATGTAGGGATCTCCTTCCTCGATGGGAACGGTGATGTGCATCTTGTATTTTTTCTTCTTCAGGGTTGCCGCATCCGGTTTCTTTGCAACCAGGTCGATCACCGGCTCGCCGATCTTGACGTCGATGTAGCCGCGGTTGCCGTAAAAGGTCCGGAGGTTGTCGCGATCCTCGTCCCACGCTTCCTTGGTGTAGACGATCTTGTCGCCGAACATGTACCGGAGACCTTTCTGTTTGGTCACCTTGAACACACCACGAAGCTTCGAGTCCGAAAACACCTCGTTCCCGGCAAAATCGATGGAGGCGATCTTCACCTTGCCGCCTTCGTCGATGGTGTACACGACCTTCTTCTTGCTCGACGAGATATCCTCGACCTGAAAGCTGATCTGCGCCGAACGGAATCCCGAAGCGTCGTAGACCTCCTTGATGGCCGTCTCGATCCGCCGCAACTGAGCCATCCTCAAGGGCACATTGCGGGGAATTTCGATCCCGTGCTCGTCGAGCTTGTCTTTGAGGTCCGTTGTCTTGATCTTCTTGTTGCCCTCGAAATCGACCGTGGTCACGAACGGCCTCTCCGTGACCACGATATAGAGGGTGACCGTGCCGTCACCGTGATCCTCGGCTTCGATTCGAATCTCTTCGAAAAGTCCCGAGTCCCACAATCGACGGTAGCCGTCTGTGACGTACTCATGGTCCAATGGGTCCTCGGGCTCCAGCCCCAGGTAGTACGACACGGTATCAACCGTCAGCGTGACGCCGCCCTCGACCACGATGTCACGGATGATCAGGTCGTCCGCCGCCGTGGCGGCGGCGGCAACCATCACGAGCACAGCTATGAACGCAAGACGCAGAGCCGTCACGCGCCCCGCCTTTGGGTCACCATGGCTTTGTCCTTGATTTCCACGACCGGTCGGTCCTCCTCAACCCACATGCTGAGCGTGACGGCGTCGCTGCTTCGATTCTGGATGAGGTAATCAGCCACCGCATCCTCGACCCAAAGTTTAACCAACCGGCGCAGGGGGCGCGCACCCGCCTGCGGGTCCACGCCGCACTGCTCGCAAAGCCAACTTGCGACTTCAGGCCCGTACTCGATGGTCACGTTCTTCTTGGCCAGCACCTCAGCCGTTTCGCCGAGCAACAGACGCGCCACCTCGAGCATGCTCTGCATGTCGAGCGATTCGAAGACGATCACCTCGTCCAATCGGTTGATGAACTCCGGCGGAAAATGGCGGCGAAGCTCGCGATCAACGAGCTCGCGCACCTGGGACGACCCGAAGCCCGCGCCCTCGCTGCCGAAACCAACCCTATCCCCATCCACCAGCTCGCGACCACCGAGATTGGACGTCATGATGATCAGGGTGTTGGTGAAGTCGATGACGTTGCCGTAGTTGTCGGTCAAACGGCCATCCTCGAGGACCTGCAGCAGCAAGTTGTAGACATCCGGGTGCGCCTTCTCGACCTCGTCGAGCAGCACCACCGAGTAGGGGTTGCGGCGGACCTGCTCGGACAGCTGGCCCCCTTCTTCGAAGCCGACGTACCCGGGGGGCGAGCCGATGAGCCTCGACACTGTGTGCTTCTCCATGTACTCCGACATGTCGAACCGGACCAGCCGGCGGGGATCCTGGAAGAGAAAGCTCGCCAGCTGCCGCGCGACCTCGGTCTTGCCTACGCCCGAAGGTCCGAGAAATATGAACGAGCCAATGGGCCGGTCGGGACTGGTCACGCCAAGCCGGCTGCGGCGGATGGCTCTGGCCATAGCCTTGATCGCGTCGTCCTGGCCAACCACGCGCTGGCGCAGGATCTCCTCCATCCTCTGCAACCTCTCCGCCTCGTCCTCACCGATGGCGCTGACCGGAATGCCGGTCCACGACGCCACCACGTCCTCGACATCGGTGCGGCTCACCACCACGCGCTCGGGCGGCTCCTCGGCATGGGTCGTCTCGAGCATCTCGAGCTCCTCACGCAACCGCAGCTCCTCCTCTCGGAGATCCACCGCAAGCTCGAAGTTTTTGCGCGAAATGGCGTCCTTCATACGCGCCACCACACCACGGATCTCGTGCTGAACCCGGCGCAGCGACGAGGTCGAGGAAACCTGCCGCAGCTTGACCCGAGCGCCCGCCTCGTCGAGCACATCGATGGCCTTGTCCGGAAAGGCGCGATCGGTGATGTACCGTCCGGCGTGGGTGACCGCCACCTTGATGGCGTCATCCGAGTAGCGGACACCGTGAAACTCCTCGTAGCGGCTCTGAATGCCCTCGAGAATGGTGATCGTCTCATCCTCGGTCGGCTGGCGGATGTCGACTGCCTGAAAGCGCCGCGACAACGCCCTGTCCTTCTCGACGTACTTCCGGTACTCCCGGACCGTCGTGGCGCCGATGCAGGTGATCTCGCCTCGCGACAGCGCAGGCTTGATGATATTGGCCGCATCGAGAGACCCCTCCGCCGAACCGGTCCCAATCAGGGAGTGGATCTCGTCGAGGAAGATGACGATCTCGGGATGATCCTGAAGTTCCTTCAAGAGCCCCTTCAACCGCTCCTCGAACTGGCCGCGGTACTTGGTACCGGCCACCAGCAACGAGAGATCGAGGGCGAGGATACGGCGATCGGCAAGCAGCATCGGCACCGAGCCGTCGACGATTCGGGATGCCAGCCCCTCGACGATAGCCGTCTTGCCGACTCCTGACTCGCCGAGCAGCAGCGGATTGTTTTTGGTCCGCCGGCTGAGGATCTGAACCATCCTCTCGACCTCTTGCTCACGACCGATGAGGGGATCGAAGCCTCCCTCGGCTGCGATCATCGTAAGGTCGCGCGAGTACTCGGCAATGTGGGGAGTCGCCTGAGCGGACGCCTCGGCCTCGAGCTCGCGGCCATGGCGCTCAACGTCCTCGCGCAGCTCGAAGAGATCGAGCCCCCGCGCACCGAGATATGCGGCCGCTGCCGATCCCTCGACTCTCATCAGACCGAGCACCAGATGTTCCGAGTCGACGCCCGTATGGCCCATATTTTCCGCCTCGTGGACGGCAAAGGCGAGAGCCTTCTTGCTCTCCTCGGCCAACGGTAGGTCGGGAGACGTGCTGACCCTGTCCAGGGCCACTCGATCTCCTAGCAGCTCTTCACGGAGTTCCCGGGCGTCGATACCCCTCTCATCAAGAAGCCGGCTGAAGGCCGGATCGGCCTCACGCAGCATCCCGAGGAGAACATGCTGGGTTGCAATCGACCGACTGTTCGACCTGCTCGCCTCATAGCGAGCGAAGAACAGGCTGCGCCTGACGTGCTCGTTGAATCGTTCAAACATATTCGACAGATTGGCCCGCAGGCACGAGGTGAAAGGTATCGTCGCACATGCGGGCAAGCTCTTCGTCGTGGGTCACTATAATTGATGTCAAACCTGCCAGCAAATGCAGCTCGCGCACGAGGTCAAAGACCTGTTCGGAGTTCGCCCGGTCGAGATTGCCGGTGGGCTCGTCCGCCAGGAGCAACCTCGGCTTCATCGCCAGCGCCCGTGCAACCGCCACCCGCTGTTGCTCGCCGCCCGACAATTGGTCCGGGAAATGGTGCGCGCGATCGGTGAGCGACACCGCCTCCAGCAGCTCGTCAGCGCGGGATCGGGCAACGGCCGCCCCCTTGCCGGCGATTCGCAGCGGCAGTGCGATATTGTCGCGCGCATCGAACTCGTCAAGCAGGTAGTGGTGCTGAAAGACAAAGCCGATCATCCGGTTGCGCAGGCGGGCGCGTGCCTCTCCATCGAGAACCTCGACGTCATCGCCGTCGAGTGTCACGCGCCCGTCGTCGGGTCGATCGAGCAGGCCGATGAGGTGAAGCAGCGTGCTCTTTCCAACCCCGGAGGGCCCCACCACCGCCAGAAGTTGGCCCTCCTGCACATCCAGGTCGAGGGCTCCGAGCACCTCGACCCGGGTGCTGCCAGCACCGAAGCCCTTGCTCACTCCGCGCAGCTCCACCAATGCGCGCTCACTCATAACGAAGCCCCTCTGCCGGTTCCCGCCGGGCGACCATTCGCGACGGGAACCACGACGCAGCAGTGGCCAGGGCCAGGGCCACTGCCATCACCAACACCACCATTGACGGTTCGACCCGGAATGGCACCGACGAGACCACGAAGACTCCCCGCGGCAGGGACAGGGCCCCGGTTCGGTCCAACGCCATCGCAACCGCCACGCCGACCGCGGCGCCCACCGTCGATCCCACCATGCCGATCCCCACCCCCAGGAGGAGGAAGAGCCGGCGCCGGGCGTCCGGGGGAAGGACAATGCCGGCGAGCACCGAGAGATCGATGCGCTTCTCCGCCGCCACCATGGCTACGTTGCACAAC
>Ga0164313_10006299_pt1 | contig 10472 bp, 6 predicted proteins | sample GuaBasSedimGuay4_FD_113735 | JGI IMG/M metagenome (GOLD analysis project Ga0164313, IMG submission 113735) | Subseafloor sediment microbial communities from Guaymas Basin, Gulf of California, Mexico - Guay4, Core 4569-4, 0-3 cm | ecosystem: Environmental > Aquatic > Marine > Hydrothermal vents >...
CCAGCAGCCTTCAATCGTCCATTTTTCAGTTACTTGGTCATTACCATCTAGCATATCAAGATAGGTAACGAACTTATACAATGAGCCTTCACCAGACGCTGCCATCCATTGACCTTCTGCGCCAGTTAACCATTGTTGTTTTTGTAATTGTGCTTGAATTACTGTCGCCGCAGTACCTGAAACATCATCTTCAAAAGAAAGTGTAATTGGCTCGAACGTATACTTACCTGCAATCCATGCGCGTGATACATAACGGTCTAATTGAACTTCTTCAAATGATATCACCGGGCGTGTTACTGTTACCGCTTGCATACTAAGTGGCTGTGAATCTGCACCGCCACCTAAGTTAGCAAATGTTATTCTCCAACGATTTTTTTGTCGTGGATGTAAAATACCATTACCAACGCCGGGGATTCCTATATCATTAATTGTTGACATTTATAGATACTCCTTGTTCTATTAAAATTATATTTCTGCACCAGTCGCGACGATACGGATTGGAATGTAAATAAATTCAGCTGCCTTGACTGGCTTAACTGCAATATCAACATACATTTCGTTTCTATCGATTCTGTCTGGTGTGTTGTTGCTTTCGTCACATACTGTAACAAAGTCGTAAAGTCCGCGTTTAACTATCAGGTCACCCAAGAAGTTATCAACAACAGCTTTTAAGTTGTCTCGTGTTAACGTATCATTTGGTTGGAACACAAAGGACATTGTATTTTTACGTAATTGTCGTCTGATGTATAACATTAAACGTTCAACGTTAATTCTATCTACCGCAGATGCAGCTACAGCTGAAGTCTTTTGACCCCATACTACGAAGCCCTGTCCGGGGAAGAATACTAATGGATTAATGTCACTACCACCACTAGTTGCATATGCATACAACGCATCGCGGTCGCCATTATTCAACGCCAGTTCAATAAATGAAGTTGGACCACCTAATACACCGCTTACGTAACCAAGATTGGATATACCAGAAATAAGACCGCGTCTTAAACCTGCTGGCGCAAACCATAGAAATGATACATTATCACTAAATGTGATAGTTCTAAGTGCAACACCCGATGCTGCACATGCAACAACTTTACCATCCAAATTTGTCGCCAAGGCGGAAGGGTAATAATAAGCAATATGGTTAGTACGTGTCCGGCCAGTGTCGTTTGCCCAACCCGTAGATGGGTTTGTAATCTCTCCTACGCGCATGTTCATTGGGGTATCTGCGATTATCATGGCTTCTTCTTTCATATCCACAACAAGCCCGAACATCTCATCAGTAAGTTCCCAATAACCGGGACATAAGATTAAATTATAATCAAATGCTTCTGCGCGGATGTCTTGATTGCCTGCAACAACAGCAGCAAGTGCTGTTGTAATATTTGTTCTACGGTCTGCGTCATTTGCGCCAAGGCTAGTAGCACTTAAAAATTCAACAGTGAATTTCAATTGGTCAGCCGACGTTACTAATAGTGAACCGCCTGTTACAGCAGTGTATTCCGCTGGTGAGCCAAGTGTTAACGAATCAAAACCTGTATAGGTACTTGTTGGTGCTAAGTCATAACCACCCGCATAAACATCTAGTGCTGGGATGTTGTCACCGAAGAACTGTGTTTCTAATGAAGAGAATGAAAATGAGTCCCAAATATCAGCCGTTGCAGTTACTGCAAGTCCTTGTAATTCTACGGCGGTGATTGTGGTAATGGTATCTGGGTTTACAACCGGCGAGCCTGAGGCAGCAGCAGCTTTCTTAACATTAATAGCATCATTTATAAGCGCTTCTAAAATGATTCTTGATTCTTCAATCTTAGTATCCCAAGAAGTGCGTTGCGCAGTAATATCGTCGTTTAGATTTACATCAGCACGAATAACATACGCTTTATTTCCTATTCCCAAATATTGGTTTAGGGCAAATAATCCATATTCATTTCTTGCATCACCGTGGTGTGCAGCACCGCTTGTATCTTCGAGGAACACTGGTGTACTATACAGTTCAATACTTTGTTTTAATGAAGTTACTGTTCGAATAATGTTGTTTTCAAACGTACCCTCTGCCCTTAATGGTGGACTTGCGTCACCCGGTTGGTATTTTTCATCTTGTGTTGCAATAAAAAACAAAGGCACCGTAGCTGCCGAAACTGGTATGAAAAAACTTTCATCCGTGACTGTTACGCTAACGCCTGCACTAACTAATTGTGCCATGTTGTGTTCTCCTTAACTATTATTTTCTTCCACGTATTGTGGTTATTAGTATTTATACCTACGCATCCAAAATATCTATTTTTGAACGATTTAGGTTACATCTACATCATCTAAACTGAATACCTTGTCATATTCGATACCTTGACTATCCAAATCAGATATTATCTCGTATGAGCCACTGATATCACTACCAATTGCGCCAATTCTAAGTAATATATCCTTAATATAGTTTGAACGTACATCAATAGCCGTGGATAAGTATATTGGTACCAAAAAGCCCATTCTTGTTTGTATCAACCGCCTATCTGCCGCCTGCGGCACATTCTCATCAAGTCGGACATCTACCAGTTCAACGGTAGTCAATCTAGTTGTATCAAAAACTTCATCGGTGGTTTGAATTTGTACCAGTGGGTCAAATAAGGTTAAAATCTGTTCTATTATTTGTTGGTGTTGGTATTGATTACTCGCCCAAATACCCAATTCAAATTGAGCTGTGTATGGTACTGGTTGGCGTTGATATACAACCTTTATATCATCTGGGAAAACCCCGCCAGTCGGTGTATAGGAATTACGCTTTGTTGCGCCGATACCTTTTCTGCGTTCAGGGGCTTGGTCAATACCTGTCAATTGGAATGACATTATAGGCACCCGCACTGGTTTATTTTGTGTGTTTTCGCCAATGATATGGCCGACTACCCGGTCCATACTTGCATTTTTTATAGGTACGTGGATTAGTTCTGGTGCGTTGTCTTCATTCCATCCAACCATAACTTGAATGCCAGCAAATATTGCAGCAAATTGAACTATGTAGCTTCTAAGTTGTTCATCATAATAATACGTATCAAGTACAGTAGTAGACATTAGCTTTCCTCACAGTCGTCTTTTATTCTTTCGCGGATTTGTGTTACGTCGCTTTCGTCACCCGTTGTTGGCGATTTTAGAAATTCATTAAGTAACGGCTTAACAGGATTATACTGGGCACGCAAGTCTGTTTCCAAATACAACCATCTTCCTTTCGCATCAGAATAACGATATAGTCGTGCAGGGACATCCTGCGCGTAACCAACATATATCATTCTATGGTAATCGCCTTGTTTTGGACTGGCGGGGAATTCTTCAGCTTCTGTAAATGGTGCATTGTTCGGCGGCATCGCATCCTCCACATAGATACCGTTCGGGTTTAATCCGACTTTGGTAATCGCGATGCCATGACTTGCCGCTTCGTCAATTTCTTCTTGTTCAAACGCTCTAATTTTACTTGATGCTTCGGCACCGCGTTCTGGAACGCCATCGCGTGCTTCCGCTTCAATTACTTTACTAATATCGAAATAGTCTTGGTATATTAAACTGTTACCGTCTTCACCTTCGACCAAACCAGTTGAGTCCGGTTCAAGCTCTGCAAGTCTACCGAAGATGTCTTGGGTTTCTTGTGAAGCGTATGCTGGTTGTGCAACCACACGAAGCATCGTTGGGCGCCAACCGGGCGTATACCCTTCCGTTGACCATGATATGTCCGTTACTTCCATCCACTTAAGTATCTTTCTTAGTTCAGCAGAGTATTGTGCTTCGCTTGGAATTTCCAAAATATCACCCACAATTAATGGACGACCGAATGCTTTTACGCATGCTGAGAAACTTACGGAAATATACATCGTAAGTGATGGTAGTTCTAAACCAAAAGCAGAAAGTTCAGTTAGGTTATCAGTTAAGTCGTAATGACCTTTTATTGCAATGGAATCTTCGGCATAATCTCTATCCCTATTTTCAAGGAATACTTTATCTTGAATATTACTGACAGCAGTAGCTTCAACATTATGAAATAGTTGTAGTGCTTGAACAGCCCATACGTCATTTGTTGTTGTACCATTAAAATCTAATGGGCGAATTCTCCAGTACCGCGAAGGAACTGTTGCCCTAAACTGCACCGTGTTCAAGCAGTCGTCGTCTGGAAGCAAAACTATAGCAACGCCGTACCATTTAATCCCATCGTCGGAGCGTTCGATACGGACGCGCGTAGCGCGTCTAGCGGTGTTATCGCTTTGTTTGATGGCGATGGTAGCTACATCCTTAAAAATGCTTGTTTCGACACCATACGCAGCGCGGGAGCCGTCGTATGTCTTAATGTTACCAAAGTCATATCCAATGTATGCGGAAGTGGTTACACCTTCGCCGTTTTGAATAGAGCGCCATTCAGTTATAAATTTATCAAACGCGTTTTCAGCAGGAAATGCTGCGGCATCGCCGTTAGAAATTGGGTCGCCTCTGCCAGTACAATCAACAAGCTTTCCTTGTTCATGTACACCTAAAAGCTTAAATACATTAAGGGTCGCCCCTGCGATATTTAATGCCTCTTCAACAACCTTCTCAATGAAGTCATTGCCACGGTTGTTTTGCAAATCAAACGGACTACAGCTCGTGTCACCCACAGTGATATCACGCCCATCTATGGACGTATCACATGGCGTCTTTCCTGCTGGAACTGAACCATCAGGATTCAAACCGAAGTCTGGTCCCGATGTTCCTGTACAAGAGTCGCCTAAACCGTTACATTCTTTAGCCATTTAATGTTACCATTTTTTACCTGACATATTCCGCCCAAGTCTTTTGAAATACTGTTGCCTGCGTTTAGGGTTTTCTACACCACCAAGTGTCTTAAGACGGCTACTAACTACTTTATCTTTATCGCGTCTAGCTGGTGCCTTAGCTTCTTCTTCTTCATCGTATTCATCTTCTTCACCACTCATTGGTGCAGAAAATTCAATTTCATCGCCCATGTCAGCTTCATCATCCATACCCATGTCTTCTTCGCCGTCACCCACTGGGTCTTCGGCGCCAAGCAATGACTGAATTAATGCATAAACTTCTTGACGCATCTGTTCCATATCAATACCGCGTTCGTCGGCGTACTGTTGAACTTCTTCATCAGATGGTGCTTCGTTGTCTTGGAAGAATGCTTTCATTTCTTCTGTCTCAACATCACCGTCCATACCCAAGCCTTCCTCATTGTCCATTGCTTCATGGTCGCCCGGTGGCATGTCCATGTCCATGTCCATTTTATAATCTTTATCGTCCATGTGGGCTTCATCGTCATCTGGCATATCTGCGTCGCGCATACCGCCATCAATGTTCATTTCTTCTTCTTCTGCCTGTTGGCGTCTACGAAGAATGTTATTCATTCTGTACGCATTGACTACTGGATTTTTCGAACCCATTCCGCCACCATTTTCGCCATCAGGTAAACCCATGTCACCATAATTTTGCATTTCCTTTATTGCTTCGTCTAAATATTTTGACATTATTATCTCCTAATGTTTTAACCTAATATAAATGAACCTTGCATACCAGTGTCTTCAAGACCTGCATCTGCAACGTATTCGTCTAACTGCAAAATCAAATCTTCACGATATGTTTGTGCAAGTGTTACTAATTCCGCAGCGTTAAGTGATATACCACCACCTGCGCCGGGTAAGGATGCGAACTTACCACGTATGTGTGATAACATCATCATTGCTTCTGCTAATGCATAACGCTCAATCCATGTCTTTGAATATCTATCTTTTAATAAGTCCTGTTCAGTACGTTCAACCATACAGTCAATAAGAACACGTTCTGCCCTTGTGAATGCCGAATAGAAAGATAGAAGTCTATCATTTTCATGGAAGCTGAAAGTTAAGCGGGTTGCAAATAAATGCTCCAACTGCTCAACGTATTGACTAACCAAGAAGAAACTTGTTAAGTCGTATGTTCCCATGTTGTATAAATGTTGCAATACGATTTGTCCATACGCACCAGCTCCGTGAGCGGATGATAAGAATGCAGACGTAAAGCGGTATGCTGCCATAACCGTAACAATCCGATTATAACCTATTATTTTGTTCGTCATAAGGTACTGCTGTTTGCCGGGTGCTATATCCAAGAAGAAGAAACCTCTACGTGTACTACCCGCAGCACGCTTACGATATTCTTCCAGCCCAAGATTGACGCAAGTATCAAGCTGCACGTTATCTAATTCTACTTCGACAACAGGGTAACCCAATTGACGACGGATACTATCCATTAATTCACGACGTTCGTCTGGTGTGCCGTCGGTACCAACACCTTGTTCAAGGTATGAAGGTACGCCAGATATTCCATCGTTACCACCTTTAGGTGTAATAACGGAAGATGGAATATTACTCCATAAGAACGAACTGTTGGCTATCGAGCGGGCAGGGTAAACCCTAATAACGTTACCATCGTTTGCGTATTCGCATTCAGCCGCTGCGATATCATTTACGCCAGAGTACGCATAACCAGTTCCAATTGAACATGGCGTACTATGTGCGGTTGAACCTTCTGGTGTTGGAATTAATACCGCAGTATGACTGCCGCGCTCGCGTGTCCAAAATAAGAAGTGTCCTGCCGTCGTAAATGCTACATCAACAACTGGTACTGCTGCCAACCATGTGGTACCACTCCATTCAAATAAATCGTTGTTTGTAGTATCATACCACTGCGTACCACGAGTGTAAGCAAATGGTTGCGTAACAAACATAACGGTTGACCATGTAGATGGTGGTGAACCAGCACGAATATATAATGCCGTGTTTGCCGTATCAAACCAATACGTCCCTGCTGGTAATACCGATGGGTCAGTTTCTGAATCTATTGGGAATATTTCAACCCACACAAGACCAGACCATTGATTCCATGTATTAGTCGATGGCTTATACCAAGCATCGGCGGTAATAGGCTTCGATGGGTCAGTTTCCTTAACCATAAAGTCTGTAACAATATTCCATGTACTACCGTCATAACGACTAAGTGTCAATAATGTCGTATTATACCAAAAAGAATCTACTGTGATGGTCGCAGCTAAAGCGGGGTCTGTTGCACTCTGTATAAACGCAGTAACTTGAACCCATACTGGACTACCTGTGCTATTATAATTGTACAGATTGTCATCTGTAGTATTCCACCATAAATCACATGAACCTACAATAGTGGGGTCACCTTCCCAAACTAAGACTGGCAATACAGTCCAACCAACAGGTGAAGTTACTGAATATTCTTGTAATACTTCCGTTGATGGAATATACCAAAGTAAACCATCAACTGGGGTCAATGGCTCCGTTTCTTGTATTGCGGTGCCTGCGGTTATATCGCTCCACGCTCCTGCGCTTCGAACCGAAAGAGTTAAAGCAATATCATCGTACCAATACGTTCCATTAGGAAGGTCATCGGGACTGGTCGGCCAAACAATAGCAGAAGTAGCATTCCATTTTAATAAATCTTCATCCCATTCGTTTAATACGGATGTTGTTTCATCGAACCAATACGTAGTACATTCAAATGCAGGACACTCTGTTGGGTCTGTTGTTTGTGAAAATGTAATTTCGTCACACCAATTGGTACCATTCCATGTTCTCGTTACCGGTTCAATTGGCGAACCAGCCGCAGTATCGGGGTCGTACCAAATAGAATCGCACGTTGGTGTAGTTGGGTCTGTTTCTGTTGTTACATATGGTACCTGTGTAGCAAATGTGCCGCCGAGTCCGTTAAATAGTTCCTTGGTTAACGTGTTAAACCAATAATTAGTACCATCGACGGTTGTTAATGCAGGGTCAGTATCTTCGTTTATTGAATCAATTGCAGTATATGTATACCCATCGAAACTATATAATTGCTGTTCTGTGGCGTTCCAGAAAAACGCATCGGCGTTAGGTACTGTTGGTGAATGTAATGGATTATCTATCAGTAAGATATCATTGCGAATTTCGTCTAATAATTGTTGGTAAGTTCCAGCGTTAATACCGTCTATTGTGATGTTTATTGTTTTCCAATCAGTACCTTCTGGAAAAGTATTGTCGTAGATAAGGTCGAATTCATAATCGACGCCGGGAATAAGTCCTGTGCCGTCGGTTGGTAAAACGCCTCTTTGATTCGTACCAAGAAGTACTTCTTGTGCTGCTGATATACTACCATCTTCTTTGTTGGAAAATACATCTGAATATGCACGAATACCATCTGAATGATATCGGTTCTGACAATCCACTGCATAACCAGCAACATAATATCCTGTCTGTGGGTCGATGTCGTTAATTACAACCGTCGTAGTTAAAGTTTCACCACGTGCTCTTTCTTCACATTCATATACTGCACCGACCACCAACGCTGCCCCGATACGGTCGCCTACGCTCAAATTGCTGTCGGCAGTTGGGTCTGCAACATATACCTTACCGTCCACTGGGATATTTGTAGCATCCATGGCTTCTGTGCCAAGTAAGATTACAATGCCTGCATACGCGCCCGTGTCGGAGCTTTCACAGCCCTGAGCTGGCTTAGGTATAGTCCATTCTACGGTCGCTTGACCAGTGGTGGGGACACCTTTCTTAAAATTAATTTTTATTTCTTGTCCTTCTGCTTTTAAGGCAAAAGCGGCATCTTGAATGGTTTCAAAAGATGACATCGATAAACACTCCTTTAGGTACTGTCGTATTTATGATTTCTGTCTGTGGGGTGGGAATTTATTGGTGTTCTGTGTTTCTAAGCAGCCAACGTTGTAATTTGTAGGACTGCCAATAGGTTGAATGATTTTCTGAATCTACATCGGGGCATACACCTTCGAATGTTATATTAACTATAGTTGGTGCATCAATGTCTTCATATAACCATTCTACTGAGATTTTGTTATTGGGCTTCAAACTAACTTGTTCTTTGTCGTCTTTAGACTCACCCACAACAAGCTTGCAGTATTTAGTCACAAGATATTCCTTCGTTTGATGAGGGATTTCTTGAACTGCTTCACGCAGTGCTTCCTTAGTTTGTAAGTATTCTTTAAAAGTTAAATTGGTTTTCATCATACGCCCATGGTGAATTGTATGATAATATTTATAGCAAGGGGTTTTAAGTGTGATTATTTTCTATGCAATAAAAAAGCCACCCGAAGGTGGCTTTTTCTACATCCATGTAGAACTACGAACTTTGCTTACGCAAGGTCAAGATTTACAACATTAATTTTTCCATAATAGTCCGCGCTGTTGCCCAAGGATGTTTCGGTATGGGTAAATACAGCTTTACCGTAACGAGTCATAAGACTAACTACTGGTTGGAAAGTTGTAGGGTGAACTACAACGCCAGAAGACATTAATGGAATGTAAGGACAGTAGAAGTAACCTGTATCCGTTTCACCATTACCACCTTTATAACCAACAAGGATAGTGTCATTAGCAGATTGAACTGGTGAATTACCGGGACCTAAGTCTAAGCCTGCACCAGATTGATTCCAAAGGTATGAATACACTTTGATTGAACCGTTAAGAGTACCTACTAACATTGAGTTGTTAGGACCCTTGAATGAACCTTCGATTGCTGGCGCAAATACAGACTTCGCAGCAGATTGAAGGATTGAAACGATAAGTGGAGAAACAACAATGAAGTTGCCAGCGCCACGACGTGTTTTACGAGCGATTTCGTTTGCAACGCGGTTGATGATAACACCAAGGTTTGCAAGACGGTCACCAACGTATGCAGGAGCATAGTTACCACCAGCAGCACCACCATAAGAACCAGTTCCAGCGCCATCAAATGTTTCTACTGTTCCAGCTAGAGCCATAAGGTCTGTGATGATTTCTTGGTCGATTTCTTGAACGATTTCAGCAGACAAAGCCTGTGTCATTTCACTTTCAAGGTCAAGACCGTGTTGTGCGTTTAAGTCTTGCATAGCTTCGATTGTCCAACCAGCTTGCAATTTACGTGAACCAGCTTCAACAGCTTGGTTTACAACGTCCATAGTCATCTTACGACCACCAGAACCTTCTAAGAAGCTACCAGAACCACCGTAAAGTGAACCAGCGATGTTACCACGACCTAAGTCGGAAACATTTTCAGGGTAAGGACCGAAACCAGATGTGTTACCAGCTGCGATAGATGAAGGCCAAGCTACACCAGTTGCGTCTTCACCGTCGATGTCGCCCGGAGCCTCAGAACCAGCACCAATACCAGAAGCACCAGCAGCTTGTCCAAGTGGACCACCGTATGGTGAACCAGTTGGTGAACCATTAGAATCACCAGCACCAGAGGAATACCACTGACGGATAGGTGAACTGTTACCAAATACTTCATCACCAACTCCAATTGCACCCGGAAGGTTAAATGGGTTAGAGTGTGAGGTATTACCAACAGCTTCTGCGTAACGGTAACGTAACGTATATACAAGTCCAACAGGACCAGTCATAGGCTGGACACCAACTAACTCAGTAGCGATAGTGCCCGGGATAATACGTCGAATC
>Ga0164313_10006300_pt1 | contig 10471 bp, 7 predicted proteins | sample GuaBasSedimGuay4_FD_113735 | JGI IMG/M metagenome (GOLD analysis project Ga0164313, IMG submission 113735) | Subseafloor sediment microbial communities from Guaymas Basin, Gulf of California, Mexico - Guay4, Core 4569-4, 0-3 cm | ecosystem: Environmental > Aquatic > Marine > Hydrothermal vents >...
CATCTGTTGCCAGAGAATTTAAGTTGACAATCTGTCCTGCCCTGCCTGCACAGAGTTGAAGAAAATTAGAAAAGCGGTTCAGATTCTCAATATTTTTGATTTGTCTGACATCTCTCTCAATATATGCGCTGATATAAGAAGGGTAGAAAAATTTTGATTCAATATCCCGGTCGTAGATGCCAGGATACATCCCTTTAAAAATTAATTGTTCGTATGAGACAGGGATTAGTCCTTCATTCTTCAGCTCTGTCATGCTAAATGGCAGTAGTTTTAGAATCGCTGCCCGACCTGCCAGGCTTTGTGATATGTTTTCAAGTAACAGAAAGTTTTCTGACCCGGATAAAGTGAAATGGATTTCCTTGTTTTCATCGACAATGCCCTGTAAATATGAAAAAAGCTCTGGAGTTCGTTGAACTTCATCCAGCACTGCCCCTCTGGGAAAATTATTTAGAAATCCACGAGGGTCATTAATTGCAGCATTTCGTATATCTATATCTTCGAGACTAACATATGGTATGTCTTTGTAAATAGATCTAAGGAGAGTGGTTTTACCACTTTGTCGGGGACCAGTTAAGGTTATCACAGGAAATTGCTTCCTTGACTTGATGATAATTTCTGCTGTTTCTCTGGGTATCATAATGTATTATGATATACGATATTGGACAAATGTGCAATTAGAATGATAATATGTCCATTATTGTCCAGAATTATCCCCATGAAAACTGACCTTGATTGATAAGGTATTGTATAACGCTCTCCAAATCCTTCACCAAATCGAGGTTAGATATTTCAAACCTCTTGTCTACTAAGAGCCCCCTTAACACATTGATGTTAAGGGGGTTTTCTTTTTTGCAGTGTCTCATTCAGTGTCAGAATAACTGAAATCGTTTTTAATTAAAACTCTTCGTTCGTCAGAACTATTATTAAGGATTATCTGCGTTCCGAATAAAGTGCTTCCAACAAAATAAAATACTGATATTCTTGAGTTTAACAGCATTGTTTAGGGGATTTAACCCCCTCTTATGTGTACGATAATATGGGCTAATATGTACCTTAAAGTACTATAATTAACTTAGAATATGAGTGAGACTATTGGATGGGAAGTTAATTTACGGTGAATAATTCAACGTATAAAGCTAAGAAACCCCTGAAAGCATTGATTTCAGGGGGTTTTTCTTTTGGTACGCGTATATGTTCGAGGATTCTTTCTGAAACTATCAACTGAATTACATTCATTAAACCATAATTTCGTATGGAAAACTAGATGTAATTATGCAATTAACCCTTGGATAACTAAATTATATGGTCTACTTTTGGATTGGATAACTAAATTTCATGGAAAGGTATGCTTTTAAGGACATAAAAGATTGGGTCAATAAACCCAGAAGAAAACCTTTATTGCTTAGAGGAGCAAGGCAAGTTGGAAAAACATGGCTGGTAGAAGAATTAGGCAAACAGGTTTTTGATAACTTTCTGAAGATAGATTTTGAAGAGAGTTCTGGATTTCAATCCTTGTTCGATGGTGATTTAGATCCTAAGAAAATATGTTCTGAACTGGAAATAAGGACAGGAATTGATATTAAAGAAAAGAAAACACTCCTGTTTTTTGACGAGGTACAGGCATGCCCCAGAGCCATTATCGCTCTGAGATATTTCTATGAAAAGATGCCAGATCTTCATATTGTGGCTGCCGGTTCGCTTCTGGAATTTGTTTTTAGCGAAATCTCATTCCCGGTGGGCCGGATTCAAACTATGGAAATTCAACCCATGAACTTTTCTGAGTTCCTGCTAGCCTTGGGATACACAAAAGCTAGCGAATTGTGTAACAGCCCCATCGTCGAAGCTTCTGAGGCCACCCATGAATTCTTGATTGAACAACTCAGGGTATTCTGGCTTGTTGGAGGAATGCCCGAATGTGTCAATGTATATGTTAGTACGAAATCAATAAAATCAGCCACAGAGGTTCAGGACGAAATAATAGAAACATATCAACTGGATTTTAATAAATACCGTCCAAGGACAGACATTAGCTGTCTTAAGGCAGTTTTCTACAGTGTTGCTGCTCGGGTTGGAATGCAAATAAAGTATACAGGATTAGCAAAAGACTTCACGATTCCTACCATAAGAAAGGCTTTCGAAAGCATTCAATTGGCGAGGATTGCAAACAAAGTAAAAGCTGTAAGTAGTCCAGGGCTACCTATCGAAGCCCTGGCATCAGACAAAAAATTCAAGAGTATTTTTCTTGATATCGGATTAATGAATCGTTCGATTGGTCTTGAGTATAATGAAGCCTTTATCCACAGCAACTTATTGGCAATCTATAAGGGGCAGCTTGCAGAACAATTTGTTGGCCAAGAATTTCTAGCAAAAAACAAGAAGCAGCTATACTATTGGGCCAGAGAGGCAAAAAACAGTAATGCCGAGATTGACTTCCTGGAAGTTCGTGATGGAAAGTTTATTCCGGTTGAGGTAAAAGATGGCCCTTCAGGGAAACTTAGAAGTCTTCATTTATTCAGAAAACAGTATAATCCACCATTTTCTATTGTCTTTCATTCGGGGCCATTAGGAATCTTAAAGGAAGAATCCATAGTGTTTTTACCCTTGTATTTAGCAGGTTCTTTGGCTCAATTCGGAATTGACCTGGAGAAATTCGTTTAGACATGATTTAAAGTCCTACCCCCGCTACTAGAGAAAGGCGCATTACCCAGCATTTACAAGGGTTTGCACCTTTTTTAATTGTCTCTTACTGAAACACTACATTATCTTCGTCAATTCAATTAGGTTTACAACTAATGAGAAGCGTTTTTATTAAAAAATTAACTTGAAAAATTACAATAATGTATTGAAGCAAAAAGAATAAAAGAACGGAAAAGATATGTAGTATTCATCTTGTTGATGCCGATACTCTTTTTAATCGCGTGGGGTGTCGGTAATACCTTAGAAATGGAAATGATTCCTCCACTGTTTCCAATGGTTTTATTCATCATTCCGTTTATTATGTTCTTTTTTTCTGCGTTAAGTGAGCAAATAGGCTGGATGGGATACGCATATGAGCCCTTGAAGCAACAATATGGAACATTTAAAGCAACATCAATATTAGGTGTGTTCTGGGCACTTTGGCATCTACCGATGTATATTTTTCTTTTTCCGAATGTAGGAATGTTAATCGCACAATTTGTAGCTGTAGTTATGTTACGTTTTAGTATAGTTTGGTTATTTGAAAATACCAATAAAAGTGTATTTATTGCAATACTGATTCATGCCATATACAATGTATGCATGAGCATATTCCCCGTTAGCTTTGTTCTTATTGCTATCGGATTTACAATTTTCGCGTTAATAATTATGGCGCACATGTTGAAGAAAACTGGATATCACTAAATATAGGACACACCCTAATATTCGTTTTTTTAGTCAAAATCCGAACCATTTTGTTTATGCTCCTACACTTAATTGCCATCCGGTTATAGCCATACCTTTCTTGACGAAATGAGTCGTTGTGAGAATTACTTTAAACATTCTGTGGAACATATATACTCTACTGTCTTTTGCGGTATAGTGATCTATATTTAATTGAAAATACTTTCATTTAAGATTGGATATATCGATTCATAGAGTATGTAAAAGGAAATTACAAAGATTTTTAATCTTATACAAAAACAAGATCATTGGACATACCCTGGAATCACATCATCCAACTTGTATAGCTGCATACAAGGCAGGATTCTTTTGAATTTCAACATCCCTTTCAAGGCTCTGGATAAGTTTATTATATTGTTCTTTCTGATAGTACCAGATCACATCATTTTTTACCTTATTAAACGGATGTATCTGCTCAGGCATCCGATCAATGCAGTACATTAAATAGATTGCGGAGTTCGCCTCCGAAAATACGATTCTGCTTTCGTCAATACTCAGCTGCAGACAAAATTCACGAATATCATGATCCTGATTTTCTTCGCCAATTATTTCCAGGGTATCAGAAAAGGATTTCTGCCGGTATTGAACCGCTTTTTGCCCGGATGCAAATCCTCTCATTGAAGCTCCTGCCTCTATTTCCTCCCTGATAGAAAGTGCTTTTTCTTGAATACTATCCCTGTCCCGATACGAATCAATGAAAAACTCAAGGTATTCTACTTTAATTGAAGGTGTATAATTGAAATATTTCCCCTTGATTTTCTGATAGTATGACTCTAATTTACTTTCGGATGCCCTGAACTCATGGCTGTTTAAGTTTTCTTTAAGGCGAATGACCAGGTTTGAAAAAAGATAATCCACATATTCTCCCAGTGATGTTTCAACCGGACCGAAAATGACTTCACCTTTTTTATGTTTTTCTATTCTGCTTCGATTATCTTCTTTCCACCACTTTATCACATCATTAAAATCGAATTCCGGTATCAGTTTAATATCCATGGCATATCTCTGTACTGATCTGACATGAACAACTTGTTCAAGAGTCACTGTCTTCAAATATTCCAAAGGATTCTCTCCATCGAATGAATGTTCCCAGAAACCTTCATGATCATATGATCCGTATTTCTTATGAAAATAATTATGGGTCATAGCCACATTTCGATTCAAATAGAGCTGATATTCAGTAACAGAAACCGATATGCCATTTATGACAACAACTATTGAATCGTTGCCGTTCATTTCCCGGGAGGTTGAATTTTGCGGGAAGGATTGACCATGTGCGCCGTATCCCAACAATCCTCCAATAACCAATAAGAAGGAAATGCTGAGGAAAAGGGATTTCTCTCGCTTCAATCCAGTCTTATAAATATTTATAATCACTTTAATAACAACATTTTGCGTGTTACTGAATACGTGGAGTTTGAATGAATCCCTATAGCATTCAGCCGGTATATAAAAAATCCGCCGGAGGCTTTCTGACCCGAATCATTTAAACCGTCCCAAATGATGTTATGAGTACCTGCTGACTGGAGTTCATCTGATTCCAGACTTCGAATCTTTTGTCCCGCCAAATTGCAAATGGACAATCGGACATAAGACCATTCAGACAATTCATAGCTTATTCGGGTACTCGGATTGAAGGGGTTGGGATAGTTCTGATGCAGCTTTAATGATTCGGGCAATTGTATCCTGCCATAACCAGCAATTGTCGTGCTGTCTGACGACTCATAGGCACCAATATCCGGTAAACTTATGTACAGTGGATTCCCCCAGAAATCATGTCCGCCATTATCAGGCACTACCCCGCCGGCGTTGATACAGGGAGAGCCGGCTTTGAGCTTATAGCCTGTCAGCACATTGGGATAATCATCCCAATCGATATCTTGTCCCCCACTACCAGGATCTACCAATTTAGGATCTCCGATGACAGAATTGCTGCCTATGGGAGGGATGTTGTAAAAGGCATTGTTTTCAAAAACGCTGCTCTTAAGTATATCCGAAATTGTCTGCCCCCATTCACCACTTCCTTCGAAGTAGAAAATATTATTTATAAATTCAGTATTGATGGGGAAACGGTTCGTTTCCGGTACAAACACATGAGCATTAACATTTGAAGAGACATAATGGGTATTGTTATAAATATGGGCATCCCTCAAACCGCTGCTACCGGGGAATCCCCAATAATAGATTCCCAGTTTATCATTCTCAGAAATATTGTAACGAATCACTACATTCTCATTAATCTCTTTCTTCATAATGCCAAAACCCCAATTATTGTCATGGCTATAGTTGTATTGGATCGTTGTATTTCTGGCATTATAGTCAGCATCAAATCCGCCACGGTCTTTAGCACCAACTGGACCAACATTCCCATATGCCTCATTATACTGCATCATAATGTGATCTGTATCAAAATTGTATAAACTATGTCCTTTATCGTAAATACTGGAATTAATCAAGCGGTTGTGTTGCACAATAGCATCGGTACTAGCACGAATAATCATATTATTACGACCTGTCGGACCAACAATATTGCCACTGATCAGCACGTTCAGATAAGGCTTGCGATTGGCACCTCTACTTAGTTTTCCATAATCAGACTTTGTGGCAATCCCATTACCGCCGACAACGCCATCTGGGTCCCCTAAATTATTTATATTCCCTATCCTGTTGTTTTGGATCTTCAGATCATTATACCAGGCCGGGAGGTCGCCATTTACAGTGACATAAATGCCTCCGGTAGTCTTAGTTGCAACAGCGCCATTGACCTTTTCAATAATACAATTTCGAATATAGATGTGGTTGAATTCACCGCCTTGCGTTACATTAACCCTAATTGCCCATAGATCTCCCTGGTATGCAGACGAACCATCCGTGTGGGTGATAAACAGGTTATTGATCTCCCAGTACTCCTCGTTCTGCAGAAGAACTGCCGGTTCTTCAGATAGGTTTCCACTGCCTCCACCCCCATTGATAATGGGCTTGTTACCTGTACCATACATATCAAGAATTATTGGATTGCTTTCCGTTCCTGAACCATGCAGGGATAATCTTTCATTCCAAACAGATCCTGCTTTGAGTAGAATCGTATCGCCGGGATAAAATATCGATGATTTGACATTCGCCAGGGTTTGCCAGGCTGTGGCAGGGCTTAATCCGTTGCTGCTATCATTTCCGCTTGTTGCGTCAACATAATAAGTATAAGCATCTCCTGTAGTGGCCGTTACTTCATTTGAATAGTCAGAATTGCCGCCTGTATTAAAAGCCGAAATTCTGTATGTATAAGTTATTGAAGGGTACAAATTACCATCTGAATACGCCACAATGTTTGAATCCAGCTGAGCAATAACAGAAAAATCACCCCCTGTCTTCCGCTCAATAATATATCCTGTTTCATCTGATTGATCATCCCATGTTAAATCTATTTTGGCTGTGGATACAACTGTTCCTACAGCAAGATTTGTCGGAGCATCAGGTGGTGGTGGTGGTTCCAGGGTTATGCCATCTGCTTCATTTGAGACCTCTGATTCATTCATAAAGCTATCTACAGCAGTAACAACATAATAATAGCTTGTTTGAGAGCTTAGATCCATATCAATATAAGCGCTGGAATGTAAATTTGTGGAAATTTGTGTATAGGGACCACCTTGAGTCATGGATCGCTTGATATTATAATGGGATAAATCTGTCTCTACATTATCTGACCAATCCAATTCAATTTTCGTATCACTCAGGACAGTAGCATTTAAATTGCCTGGAGCTGCCGGTGGATTAGTATCATCACTGATCATAACAATAAGTTGGGGGAAATTCTCCTTCAAATCAGCTTCTCTTGAATGGTACTTAACTGTGCTACCATCACTTGCAGGGTTATCAACTGCAGCAACTTTCAAACGAAGCGTTGCTCCTGTCACAAACCCCTCTGATGATGAAAGATCAAATTGAAGATATGTGTGGCGTGTAAGATTCGAATTAGAACTGGTCTTACAATAAAGCAGATTATCAGAACCATAATTAGAATTCGCATTGTCACCGGAACGAACATAGGCATCCGCAATTGGATTCAAAGTATCCTTAACCGTAACCCCGTAACTCTGCCCGCATGAAACCACAATCAAAAAAGTGATAAATAATGTAGATTTAAGGTAATTCATTTTACTATTCTCCTTTAATTATTAAAAAATAAGAGTCACTAGTGTTGCGTTGTTAACAATATAAGTTCTTTGAAATCATTGATATATCTACGTTTACTGAGTTTTAGGTCAAGTAACGATTTGAATTTATTTTGTTCTTTTAAGCAAAAACCCTGCTATGAATCAAGACAAAATGGTTTTTGCTCAGTTGATGGAATTTGCTCCATATCATGTGTTTAAGTATTATGTCAAACGATATGATGGTGATTACAAAGTTCAGGACTTTACGTGTTGGAGTCAGTTCCTTTGTCTCAAATTGCAGAAAGATAAGCTTTATCACCTCGGGATTGGCAAGACTTTTCATAAGTCGACAATATCCAGAGCAAATGAAACCAGGGATTGGAAAATCCACAGGGACTTTGCTCTTAAGCTTAAAGGATCTATATATGCTCTTGACTCAACCATTGTTGATCTTTGCATCACCACATTCTGGTGGGCTACTTTCAGAACGACAAAATCTGCAATTAAGATGCATACCCTGTTGGATCTGAAAAAAGCGGGAAAGAAATCAAAGATTCATTTCCCGCTTTTTATATTTCTCTCAGCCGCTAGCTATGAAACAGAAGCAGTGAGCATCTTAATCAGGTTTATCATTTGACAAACTTGGCAGTCTGTGACCTGTTCTCTGTAAGTTTCATCCTTACAAGGAATAGACCTCTATCCACCTTACTTGTGCTTATCTGCACAGATTCCTGATTATGTGTACGTACAACCTTTTGCAGTCTACCGGTTATGCTGTAAATCTCAACCCTCTCCACTTCTGCGGAATTCCTGAGCTGTATCAAATCGTCACTGGAATTGTAATATATGTTTATATTACTGACTAATTCCGGGGCAATTCCTGTAGCCACAGTAGATTCAATCGTATACGTCTGTGTGGTCGATTCATCATCGGCAGTAACCACCACAGTTGCTGTACTGCTTCCTGAAGAAACATCAATATCACCGGTTCCGGTAACCACAGCAAGGGTATAGGTCATCAAAGTGTTCGGACTCCGATTAGCCAAAAGTTAGGAGAGACATTTTAATGTTTAACTTAACCCTAATTAGAGTTCAAAATGAGCGACCGAGACTGCTATCTGACAATGGCTCCTGTTATGTCTCTGGAGACTTGAAAGAGTTTTTGGCAGAACAATCTATTACCCATGTTCGGGGAAAACCACTTCATCCCCAGACCCAGGGAAAGATCGAGCGATACCACAGGACAATGAAGAACATCATTAAACTTGAGTATTACTACAGCCCTGAAGAGCTGGAGACTCACATCGCTGAGTTTGTTTATTATTACAACAACCAACGATATCATGAGTCACTGAATAATGTGACCCCAGCTGATGTTTATTTTGGCAAGGATCAGGAGATCCTTGCCAGGAGAGAAATAATTAAGCAGCGAACCCTACTGAAAAGAAAGCTGAATTTTGAGTTAAAGAAAACAGCTTTGATATGAATAATGTATCTCTTAATTTTATGCTATCCGGGTACCGGACGTGGTCCTAAGGATGGGTAGTAGCAAAAACGACGGGTACAAATAGAAACTATCAGGTAAGACCTGCAGATCAATTGCTAATTGATAAAACCATTTAATGATACTAAAAGTGAATAAAAGAATATTAGTGACTAACTTAATCATGTGTCTATTTCTTAACTTTTCATATGCTCAAGAGCCTAAAAAAGAACTGCCTCGCATTCCTGAAGGACAAAAAAGCTTTGGAGCGTATTACACCCGATTGAATTATACTGAAGAGTGGGAACAAAATTGGAGAGTTGGCGAATTTGCGGATATTTTAGTGACTTTTGACAATAGTGATATTGGATTTATATTTTGGAGAGGCACTAACTATATTCCCCAATGGATTACTGAAAACGGAATTTGGTACAACAACCAATTTGTGGAACGACGCGGCAGGGGTATAAAAGAAACGACGGGCTGCGTGGAGCCTATGAGCGATAAACAATGCAGATACTCTCATGCCAGAATTATTGAAAACAATGAAGCTCGGAAAATCATACACTGGCGTTATGCGCCAGTAGATGTGGAATATAATCATCCCTTCGTTGATTCTGTTACAGGTTGGTATGATTGGGTAGATGAATATTACATCATCTATCCGGATGCAGTGGCGACACGGTCTGCTACCTTATATTCTACCGGGATAAATGAATTTGCTGACTGGCAGGAATCTATTGTCGTGCATCAGCCTGGTAAATATCCGGAAGACAACCTGGAAGATGCTGCTGTTTCAATAAGTAATCTACAAGGTGAGGTGACTCATTTGTCATGGCCGAAAGACACAAGTCCTTTGGATAGTCTCCCAACTAATAGTTGCATCCAACTGGTCAATACCAGATCGATCATGAAACCATTTATAGTGATACCGCCTGACAGTGGTTTGAATATTCGTGCATTTCGTGGGCAATCACCAAACACTATTTATCGTCATTGGGACCACTGGCCCGTATCACAAGATAAATCCTGGGGCCGACATGCACAAGATAACTCCACCCCATCGCATACTTCGCTTACTTATTGGAAAGGCTGGAATCCATCTGCCACTACAGAAAATTCTAAGACTTATGTGATGATGCATGGCATGACGGGTAAAGAGATCGGGCAACTAACTAATTTAGCAAAATCCTGGCTTCATCCTGCAAATATAAATTCCATATCAAGTGGATATGTTTTTGACGGATATGACAAGCAGCAAAGAGCCTTTTCTTTTACAAGTGCCACAACCAATCCAAAACAACCATTACAGTTTAAAGTTGAGGCGAGCAAAGAAAACCCTTTGCATAATCCTGTATTTATAATACATAATTGGGGCAACAAAAAAGCAAAGATAGAATTAGAAGGCAGCCATCAA
>Ga0164313_10006301_pt1 | contig 10469 bp, 7 predicted proteins | sample GuaBasSedimGuay4_FD_113735 | JGI IMG/M metagenome (GOLD analysis project Ga0164313, IMG submission 113735) | Subseafloor sediment microbial communities from Guaymas Basin, Gulf of California, Mexico - Guay4, Core 4569-4, 0-3 cm | ecosystem: Environmental > Aquatic > Marine > Hydrothermal vents >...
CTTGCGCAGTTGGTAATATGATTCAGCGTACTGATCACGAAGCACCGATTGCTCGGGGTCAACGAGATTGACGTCATCCAGTTGCAGTCCCAGGGACTGAATTTTCTGCTGAATTTCATCTACCCTGCCCAGCACCACACCGCGCAGCGCCAGTATCTCTGCTGCGCGCAGGATGCGCTCCTCGTTGCCTTCGGGGAGCACAATATGCTGCTGCTGCGCCTTGGCCCGTTGTAGCAGATCGTATTCGAACATCAACGGTGTCATCCGCGTACCGGGCCGAGCTTCCAGCAACTGCTCGAGTTGTTGCAAATCCACATGGGCTTCCACGATTCCCAATGCAGCAGCTATCTTTTGCTCATCATCAGCTGTGAGCTCAGCCCTGATACGGTCGGCGTTCAGCGCCGTGGTAAATGTGTCAGTTTCCACACTCAGAACAGCGAAGGGCGGTTTCCCGAGCCCGCTCAACAAGTCCACCAACTGGGGTGCGGGTTTTTGTTTCCCGGTCAGAAGCAACCCGGATATCTTGGGGTAGGCAGTTGATGGGTGAGAAGCGAAACAGGCCATGATAATGTCAGCACGATCGGCTGGTGTAATAATCAGGCTGCCCTCCTCCACATACTCGAGAAAATCCGGAACCTGCATGGTGGCGACTTCACAGTTGAAATCAAATTCCATCGCTGAATGTCCATCATGGTAGTCGGTACCGGCGCACAGTACCCAGTCACATTTCGCCTGCAGGAGCCGGTACTTTGCCAGGATTCTTTTCAACAACTCGTCAGAGCGATCGGCCTCTACCAACTCACGCGCGGCATCGATGGTGCAGCCGTACGTTTCCTCATACGGTAATTCGAGCTTATAGCGCTCTGTAATCAGCTGAATGAGTGGGTCCTGCTGATCAGCCGAGCTGATGACGGGTCTGAAAAAACCGACTTTTCCGGTATACCCGGCTAATTTTTCCATCATTGCGAGCACGATAATGGATTTACCACTACCGTGTTCTGCACCCGCTATATAGAAGTTTTTTTTGTTGTGGGCATTTATAGGCTACAAGCCCAAACGGGCCGCAATTGTCAACCGCCACCGGCACTTCGGTGACGGTCATCTTTAGAAATCAGTTACTTTTTGGATAACCCGGTGGTACCCGCCAGAACTTGGAACCCAGGTGATCGAGGGGACGTTCGGGACTGCCCGCTTCAACGTCGTCGCGCAGCATGATTATCAGGTCGGAACTGACGGTAGGCGCGTCACGGAAATAGCTATGGCCAAAGGTATCTACCTTTGAATCCGACTTGTCCGTCGCGGATATGAAATTGATGATGGATATGTTTGCGTTTCCGCGCTCCATGGCTGCCTTGCCTATGTCAGTCATACTCTCAAGTTCAAGGTTGCCAATACGGCCTTTTGGACTGGCAAATAATTTGTTGGACCAGCCAATCGCCTTGTCTGCCGGTGAGGTGTAAAGGGTAAAACGGTCTGCACTCCAGGGCAGGCGATCACCAATGACACGCTGCATGGCGACCTGGACATCCAGGTCAGGCGCCGCCAGTACGAAATTGTGGAGCTTGAGTTTCTCCTTGGGGTCGATACCGGCGGCACGGGCTTCGATTGTAAGCTCGCGAAGCCCGCTTACCGCCACGTCCGTTCCCCGGCTATGGGCAATGATGTTGACTCTTTCCACTTCCGGAAAGCTGGCAATCAACTCGAGTATCTGGCGGAAGTGAAAAACTGTGAATTCACTCGACTCCCGGTCATAGGTATAGCTGAATATACCAGGATAACCCGCTGGCCAGGTATAGACTATGGGAACGCCGATGCGGCCCAGGAAGTGCCAAAGCTCGGCCATTGCGAACGCAGCGTCATTGAAACTGTTATGGTATCCGTGCACGAAGATGAACACTTCCTTACGCGGAGTCTTGGCCAGTTGCTGTACGATCACCTGGCGGAAAATTTCTGCGGCGGCAAGCCTTTTGGCCCGGTATTCCGGATCCTCGACAATCTTTCCATCGACTTCGGTAAACGGGGTCGGAGTATTAGGGCCACGGGCGATTTCATTGAGTTCACCCCGTGTCAAAGTTACCTTTTTGAGACGCTTTTGGGTGCGGCTTGCTTCGAGTAGTTGCTCCCAGCTGATGTCTTCACCCAGATCCACGATGGTTCTGCCGAATGCAAGCGAAGCAGAACGCTCATAGCCGTATTCCAGCTTACCGTTCTCGTCCTTTTCAGGCACCCGGTCGGTGATGTAGAACAGGGGCACTTCTGTGCTTTTCAAGTCTTCATGGAGGCCCGCATAGGGGTCAGTGCCGGAATCGGCATAGACATTTGGAGTGGGCATCATCACGCGCTGACTGCTGCAGGCCGCCAGTAAAAGCGTGAAACAGATGACGAGTCCAACTCGCCAGTGAATGTGTGAAAACATGGTCATCCTTCCTGCATTCATTGAACCGAAAATTTTCTAAGCAACTAATCAATTTGGAGAAAATCGCTTGTACTCAACCAATCGCCGGGCGGTTGCAGCGTCCCAAGAACAGATATCAGAGTCATAGTGTTACCCATCCTCTTTGAACGCCTTCTTCCAGTACTTGGTACGCTCGAGCATCTCATCCCTGGTTTCGTCCGGGATCAGATCATCGGGCTCCATGCTCTCACGAATCTCCCAGCCACCACCGAGTGACTTATATACCGCAATGAGATTGGTTGTAACCGCACCTTGAGTCGAGGCTAACTGGTCCTGCTGAGCGGAAAGGGATATCAAGGTGTTGATCACCGTGTTGAAATCTACCAGTCCATCCTGGTACTGAGCTGTGGATATGGTGGCCGCACGCTGCGAGGCCTCCGCCGCCAGTCGGTGGGCCTCGAGTTGCTGCTGGGACTTGAGAAAAGCAATGATATTATTTTCAACCTCGGCTTGTGCCTGCAGCACAGTCTGTCGATAATCCTCCAACAGCTGCTGGAAAACCGCATCCTGCAGCCTGATATTGCTCTTCAGTCGACCATAATTGAAAATATTCCACTGAAATCCGCCTAACAGGCCCCAGGTGGTGCTTGGGCTGTTAAACAGATCGCTGGTGTTCATGGCGTTGGTGCCGATTGAACCACCGATTGCAAAAGATGGGTACAGTTCCGACACCGCAACCCCAATCTGGGCACTCTGTGAAGCGAGTTGTCGTTCAGCAGAACGAATGTCAGGGCGTTGCCGAATCAGATCCTGCGGCATGCCAAGGGCAAGCTCACTTGCAACGCTGGGTATTGGCTTCACGGGTCCGAGTAGTGCGCTCATGTCCTGCGGCGGCTCGCCAAGAAGGGTCGCGAGAGAATTCTTCAGCTGCTGCAAGGAAAGTTCGAGGCCAGCCACAGACCCACGGGTATTATAAAGCACGGTCTGAGCCTGATTGAGGTCAAGTGCGCTGACTTCTCCGGCTTCGTATTTTGCACTGGTGACACGCACACTCTCCTGCTGCAGGTCCACATTGTGAACCGCAAATGTCAGCCGCTCCTGAGTGGTGAGTATAAGCAGATAGTTCTGAGCGACCTGGGCGATCAACGACACCATAACGCTATCGTAGTTGGCAACACTGGCATCCAGTGCGGCCGATGCTGATTCCACTTCCAGTCTGAAGCGACCCCAAAAATCTATTTCCCAGCCAACATTAAATCCGATAGCGTAATTATTGAAGGTGACGCCACTGGATTTTTGTCGCGAGGCTGAACCGCTGAGCTGTTGTTGTTGTGGAAACTGATTACCGATGGCAATAGCCAGTCGCTGTTGCGACTGCAGTACCCGCAGTCCTGTGGAACGCAGGGACAGGTTCTGCTCCAATGCGAATTCAACCAGTTGATCGAGTATGGGATCCTTGAATGCCGTCTTCCACCACTCAGGATTCACCATCTGTGTGGAGTCCACGAGCGGGTCCTGGTATTCAAGCCAGTCGGTTTGTACTTTTGCTTCCGGTGCCTCGTATTCCGGACCCACGGTAGCGCATCCGTAGACGGTGAAAGCCACCAGCGCGGAAAGAAAGAGCCTTTTCAGCGTATGTTTCATCTCAGCGCCTTTACTGGAGCACTAAGGGCGCCGGGGGTACCGGCTTGTTCTGCCCATCAGCCTTTGTATCGGACATCACCAGTACCGAACAGGTAGTTCCCACACGTAATTTAATGTCTTCCGGCAAATCGGTGAGATGGACACGCACTGGCACCCGTTGCGCCAGCCGTATCCATTCAAAGCTCGCACTGATGTTTGGCAGCAGTTCAAAACCGGTACTGCCATCCTGCTGGGAAATACCCCAGCCGATGCTATCCACGTAGCCTTCCAGCGGCCTGTCGCTGTAGGTCATGAGCGTCACTACAGCCCGGTCCCCGGCGTCGACTTCGGCGATGAGATTTTCCTTGAAATATCCGTCCACCCAGAAACTCGATGTATCCACGAGTGCGAGCACTGGCTGATTGGCCACGGCCTGGCTGCCGAGCATCAGGTTGAGATTGGTAATATTGCCATCCACTGGCGCCCTCACCTGGGTGAACTCCAGATTAAGTTCAGCCTGCCTGAGGGCCGCTAGTGCCACCCTGAGTTGCGGGTTGGCCTCACCAAGTGCACCGAGTTGGGCCTGTGCTTCTGCCAGGCTGGCCTGCGACTCCAGGAGCCCTGCCTTGGCCTGAAGGAGCCCTGCCTTGGCGCCAATATGCTTCTGTACCGCTACTTCGAGAGCGGCCTTGGCCTGATCCACTGACTTCTGGGGTGTAGCCTTTTGTGGCAGCAAGTCCAGTTGCCGTTCATACTCAGCCTTGTTCTTTTCAATCATTGCGACGAGCTGGGCAATGGTGGCCCTGGCCTGGCTGATGAAAGCCTGTGAAGCATCGACCCCCGCCCTGGCTGCATCCACCTGTTTCTCGAGGACCTGGACATTATCACCCGTCTCGTCCAATTGTGCGCGGGCTTGGTCAAGGTTTGCCTGAAAGGTGCGTGGATCAATCTCAAAGAGCAAATCCCCTGCCTTGACAAACTGGTTATCCCTAATCGGCAGTTTCACAACCGGGCCCGATACGCGGGGAGTAACCTGAATAACGTAGGCACGAATCTGTCCGTCCCTGGTCCAGGGGTTCTCGACATAGTCCCAATATTTGAATAACACCGCCGCTACAGCAAGCAGGACAATGGTGCCCGTCAGCAAATAGTTTCTGGATAATTTCACTAGCTATGCTCCAATATACTTTAAAACGGAACGATCAACGCGCCGAAAATAATCGTGAAAATAGTTGATAAGGCAACAAAGGCCAAAGGTGGATAAAATAAATACCGGGACAAATGGTAGGTGTTCAGTAACCTGGCCACCATGACAGCGGTAATTATGCCCAATACTGATGCGACTAACAGCGGTGGCATATAAACGCCACCAATACTAAACTCTGCAGGTACGCTCATGGTTGCTCCCTGGGGATATTCATGCAAAAACCTCTTTGTCCCAATGTTTCCAATTTATCTGCTCTGCTACTGAGGCATAGGATATAAGCGAATGACTCAGTCCCTGATAACTTCCAATCAAGCGAAACAAATTTTCTTTTTCCTGGGAGCTAACATTGGTTTTCATTTTCTCTATGTAGTCAGAATGCTGATTGATGACTTCTTCCAGGGTTGTGATGTGGTTCTTCAGGTCAAGTTCCGCCTGGCCAGAGAGAGAACTATCGAGATCATCATGATAGTTTTTAAAAACGCTTTCTATTCCCCTATTCCACTTGGAAAGCTCTTCTTTGGTCTCACCAAGAATATATTTTGTTTGAGGCAAACCATTTGATCTGATCCACTCTTCGATACTATCGGATAACGAGATAATGGCGTACAAAAGATAGTCAATCTCATCGGTGGTATTTGTTGGGAAATGTTTATGGTTTATTGCCCTTGACCATGACTTCATCTTTAGCGGCAAGGTTCTAATCTCATATCTGTGAAAGGCTATTTTGAATTTTCCAATGATGCCTGGTTTATTATTATGTTGTATTTCAGACAGCAGAAATCCAGCACTTCTAAAATAGCGGCGAGTAAGATTTGTAAGTGCTCGTTGCGGTCTCGGAGAATTTAACATATAGGATAAAACATAAATAAATGCATAACAGGCAACACTCCAGATAATCATGTTAGCCGGGATTGCAAAATCATAAACCTGCTCATTATGTACCATAAGCTTCGTTACAACGCCTATAACAGCTATCAATTGATATACACCGGTTAAAAAATAGAAAATACAAAATATACAAATGAAGTACAGAGCAGACAATTCAATAATGCTTGTGAGTTGTGGCATAACAAAAACATAAATCATAAGAAAAAACGATAATATGAAAAAAGCAGGTAATACCATCTGGTTGGTTTTCATCTGTGGGATGGTTGCAACCATCATCCCTATAGTAGGGGGAAGCAGCATCCAATACCGATGTCCCGGAGGATCAAAAAATATCCAGATACAAGCGCTTAAAAATGTTAATACACCGATAAAAGCTATGCTTTTCAGATGGTCAATATCTGGAACAAGGCGCTCATATATGCTTTGTTGCTTTTCAGGCGCTGCTATTTTTCTACTGACAGAGTCACCCACAATATTGTGGGCACATTCGAGAATCTCCTGACTTAACTTTTCTACTTTCTCGAGCTCTTGCCTGCTCGAAGTAAAGGCGAGCCCATCAAAAGGCGCCAAACTTTTTAAATATGCCTCATCTACATCTAATACCACTGGCTTTATCTTGAATTCACCCCCACCCTTGCTAATAAGATTCTGGGCAAGTTCTAAGCGTCTGATTATCTCTTCCCTATACTCATCCAGCTTTGGCACGATTTTGTAGATATCAATATTTACCAAGCCCAAAAAACTATTGTTTAGCCGGTTAAATGATTGCGCCAATTGATACGACAGATTGTGGTACTCCTTCCAAAACCCAATCGATTCCTGCACTTCATAGGTCTCAGAACCTTTAGCGTAAAAGGCATGTTTGAGCGCACCTAAAAGTTGTAATTCCTGTTCTGCGGTTGCCTTAAGCGTTTTTTTCACCTCGGGGGTAATGACTGCAGAACCCAGAAGTTGGAATATTTTAGCCTGTGTAGAAGTCAAACCCACGGAAAGTTTCTTCAATGTGGAAGCATTACTGGCTGGCCAGATAAAAACAGTAACCAGGGTATAAACAACAATTCCCATTATAGTTTCAACCGCACGATAGAGGGCGGCATTAAAGACATCAACGGATGTATCTGCAACTATTGCCCACATGGCAACCGCGGCAAAACCCGCAACATTCCATAAATAGGAATGCTTTTCATCTTTCATCATCATGTAGGTGGTGAACATCATCCAGACAGCGGTCAAGCTGATAAACAGCCAGCGGTCTTGTGGTGCAAGGGTGTAGATAAACAGGCAGGCAAACATTGCGAGAATCACCCCTGCTACACGCAAGCCACCATTACGCAAGGATTGACCAGCAGGAAAAAGAGCGATCTGAGCGACTGCAAAAACTGCCCAGTATGGGTTCATCCAATCAAGTTTTAAGGCAATGAAATTGACAATGCAATAAGCAAGAGCAACCTTGATCGCTTCCTTTGCTTTAGGCGATAGATGAAATTCTTTCACTGCCTCCGGGTGGTTCATGAAAAAACTGCCTCTACTTGAATTTGATAGCAACCTGTTGCTGATAAATGGGTTTTGTTCATAGACGTTGCTTCTTTCCTGCGGAGCATAACCTATGAGACATCATAGTGGGTAGCGCTAATTACCCCGCAGTTTTGGCATATTTACCGTGCCTGAAAGTCGTGCCTCAATCATGCGTGTAACGTATCGGTTTAATACGCATAATTCATTGGATGAATTTCACTGCAATTGTTAGTATTATCTGTTGTCTGGCCGCAATTCAGCCAAAAGCTGCATGACCTGCAGTACCTGATGTACGCTGAAGGCCAGCGCTCGATCCTGCCCTGCGTCATTGGGTGATACGGTGTGCCACGTGTGTGTCCCATGCCCTGATCAACGAGTCAGTTTCGGAACTCCGCGGATACAAATGATGGACTGTTACCACCGGACTTTTATTTATTCCCCGAATTCCGGTACGGTGTACACGACCCTCCAGAATTTTTGGACCACGCCGAACAGTATGGCCGTAGTCAAGCCAAACACCACAATCCCTACCATCCCTTCTATGCCTGCCAGTACTTGCCAATGCGGGTTCAGAGTGATGTCGCCATAGCCAACTGTGGTGAAAGTAACCACTGAAAAGTAGAAGGCTTCATGGAAGCTCTTCAGCCCGGCTTGTGCGGGTAGTTGCCAGTAAAGACACGCCCAGATAAAGGCCTCAAAGACGTGCAAGACAATGAGTATGATCGAGGTTGACAGGATCGGGATTAACACCAGTGGGTGTTTGGTTTTACGGTGATAATGCTTAACACGAAAGCCGATATACCTTAGCCAAAAACTGGCCGCCAGGGTATGAACCCCTACCGTTAAAGCGATCATTCCAATACTGATAAAAAATAGCAACATGATTCAGAAAATATAACGCTTAGCGAATTGAGGTTGTGTTGCACATCAGGTTCATCGAAGCACCTGACGTAGCAGCATAGTCACTTCCTTCCTGATATTCAAAATTATTTACTTCGACCCAACTCAGCGTGAAGTTGGATAGTAAAATCCCCTGTGTTCCGGGAACCGAAAACGGCGTGCTGACCTTCAAGATCCTGCGCAATGCTAATCTTTATGCGTTTTCCCATACATACGGGCGAAGGGCTGTGCGCTCAGGCCATGAAGAATAATACTTAGAAGCACGGTTATGGTAATGACGGCGTAAACGGTTTCATGCCCATTGATGGAGCCCAATTGGCCTATAACTATCACGACATAGAGGATCGAAGCAATTCCCCGTGGTCCAAACCAGCCGATAAAGAGTACTGTGGGAAGGTCAAACTTTGTACCGATCAGGCTGATGGCGACTGGAACCATTCGAAATACTGTCAAACTTAAAAGGGCAAATAAAAGGGTGTTGAGGCTCCAATACTCTATTGTGGCTGGAATAAAGACAGTGCCGAATACAAGGAAGCTGATAAGAATCAGCAATTCACCTTCACTTTCTGCAAAGGTCTCTACATGCTCACGAAGCGATTCGCTGAAGTTTCCAACGAATAAACCGGCAAAAAAAGCAGCAATAAACCCGTTTCCTTCAAAGTGTTCTGCAACAAAATATGCCAATAATGCCAAAGCAATGGGGATCAGGTTTTTGTAACTTTCCACCATCCAGTTTTTATGATCGGATGCTGCTGCAAGCCGGGCACTCAAATAACCGACGCTGCCGCCGATAATTGCACCAAATGCAATCTGTTTTGCAACAAAAGTCATCCAGTCATTGCCCTGGGAAGAATCTGGTCCGCTGACGATCATCGCCACAGCGGTAATGAGTATCGGAAAGACAATCCCGTCATTGAGTCCACTTTCAACATTGATACTGGAGCGGATTTTTTCAGGGACTTTTTCATCGGTGACAACAGCCTTTCCAAGAGCCGCATCAGTCGGCGCGAGGATAAGAGCCATCATGATCAAATAAAGTGTTGATTCATGGGGGAAAAAGACTATAGCTGCAAAAGCTGCAACCACAATTGTGATTGGCAGACCAACAAATAGCAGCCTGACAGGAATGCCCCACTCCAGCTTTAGTTTTTTCAATTGCAAAGCAGAGGCATCACTGAACAAAACAATAATTAAAGCCAGCTCCGCGATTATTTGTACCACTTCTGCATTGAGCTTTTCCGTTACAACCGAAAAACCCAGGGGTGACAGTAATATGCCTATGGTCATAAAAACCATGGGACCTGAAATGTTAAATCGTTGCGGGAGCCCCGAGATATATCCATACGCCAATACAACCAGGACAATAATTAATGCGACTGTTTCAGTTTCCATCTTGGTCCCTCTGCAAAGTTGAATATAAAATTACATACAATATGGACTACTGTCCGGTTAAAACGTCACACACCGATTTGTGTCTTTCCGTATTTCCCTGGGCCTTGTTCCACTCCACAAAATCCGCCGTCAAACTTCATACCCTGCTGAATCTGCGTGGCAATATCCCAGCCTTTTTTCATATTCCCAGCCAGCGGACAAATCGACCGGCGTGAAGTGCGATCAAACCGTGATACTGACGGGCGTTACAACCGCCAACGACTATCCGCAACCTCAATCTATATACTGGTCGCGATCATCAAGAAACGACTCAGTCTCAGCACCGATCTCTACACAATATTACAGATACTGAGTCTCACTCTTTTCGAAAAAACTCCGCTGGAACAATTGCTTGCAAATTAGTATTACAAAACCGATGAGGGCGATATGGGTAAGCAATTGAATTTATTTAATAACCTGGCCGGACACTAGTGATTTATTATTTTATAATTCATTAATATTAAGATGCAGTGTCAGCAAACTGACCCAGCCAGCGACATGGATGGCATC
>Ga0164313_10006302_pt1 | contig 10469 bp, 7 predicted proteins | sample GuaBasSedimGuay4_FD_113735 | JGI IMG/M metagenome (GOLD analysis project Ga0164313, IMG submission 113735) | Subseafloor sediment microbial communities from Guaymas Basin, Gulf of California, Mexico - Guay4, Core 4569-4, 0-3 cm | ecosystem: Environmental > Aquatic > Marine > Hydrothermal vents >...
TCACTGGAATGAGCACTGGCGGTCAGGTATCAGCTATTCATTCTTCCATGCTGAAGACAAATCAAGCCTTACAGGAGGTAGTGCTAATCAGTACGCCTGGAGTGGTTATGTGAGTTTGCTCTATTCCCCTCATCCGAAGCTTCTGTTCGGGGTACAGGCGATGTACGGATACCGGCAACTGGAGAATAACGTTGAGGGAGCCATGATTCGCGGGCAGTTCTCCGCAAAGTATAATTTCAGTTTTGGGCACACCATTTATCACAAATCAAAGTGATTCGGGAACCACAAGATTTGTATTCTTATTTTCGGGGCAAATAAGCGATTTATATATGTCACTTACGCTCATCACTATTATCACGGTCCTGGTTGTCCTGGCATCCATTCATGTAGGCCACTGGTTATACGGCTACATGAAGAGAAGCAGTACCGGTACCTTAATTGAACCCTCAGCTTCCGCGATCGGAGCTATGATGGGTCTTCTCGCATTCATGCTCGCATTTGCATTTAGCATGGGCGCGCATCGTCTGGATGTGCGCAAACAACTGTCACTCGAGGAAATGAATGCAATCGGTACCCTTCACATGCGAGCCGATCTTCTGCCTGCGACAGAAAGCAGCACCGTGAAATCACTGCTCGTTGAATATACCAAGCTGCGGGTGGATTTGTCAAAAAACGTTGAATTGCTTAAGGTTACGCTTACCAGATCAGATGAAATTAATGGTGAATTGTGGTCCATTGTAAGTACCTATCTGATAGCGCATCCTAATGACTTATCGGCACTGGCCCTGATCGAAGCCACAAATGCTGTAATTGATATCTTCGGCGCTCGTGTTTATGCCGGGACACAACACATCCCGATTATCATCTGGACAGTTTTGGTGGCAATGACCATACTGGCAATGATCGCAATGGGATATCAAATGGGAGTGTCTGGCAGAATGAGCAATTTGCTCAGTATCATCATGGCGCTGACGTTCTCAGCAGTCCTCGTCCTCATTGCCGACCTCGACAGATACGATCAGGGATTTTTTGCGTTGCCAAAACAGCCAATGATCGACTTTTACGAATCCATTAAATAATATTTGGGAGTCAGATCCCCCGAAACCCTCGGCCCCGCAGCTATAAATTCTTATTTTTCTTTTTAATCTCAATCTGCACGGGGATTGGCATTTTAATTCCCTCTTTTTCAAGGGCAGCATACACGGATTGTTCCACATCACTCATCAGATCGAGAAAATTTCCCGCACCCCAATAATTCACATAAAACTTGATTGACTGCTCACCCATGCCCTTGAAGTATCCTTTTGCCGGTGGGTCTGGGAGAATCCCCTCGACCGTTTGTGCAGCTGCTGAAATAATGGCGATGACGCGTTCTGGATCTTCATTGCGACCGGTTTCGAAATGCATTGTATATCGCCGCTTGGTATCACTTAATGTACGGTTTGTTACCTTTTTGGATATCAAATCGGCATTTGGCACGATCATTTCATCTCCGTTGTACTGGCGGAGTCTGCTCGCACGAATACCTATTGACGTCACGACCCCAAGCGTGCCGTCCACCTCGATCACATCATCTACGGTGATTGGTCGTTCAAAGATCAGAATGAGTCCTGAAAGAAAATTATTAATAATAGTTTGCAAGCCAAAGCCAATACCAACACCTAAAGCCCCAACCAGGAGTCCGAGATGTTTTAATTCAAATCCGGCAGCTGCCAAAGCCAGGAATATACCGAGTACGATAAGTGAATAATTGGTGATAGACGCCATGGCATTTCCGACACCCCGCGGTAAATGGAGTCTGGGAAATAACTCCCTGCGCATGATAGACTGCACAACATTCGCAATGACCCAGAAAACCACAATCGTTATAAATACGCTAACTAGATCGCCAACCGTCAAACTAACAGTCCCGAAGGTATATCCAAATGACCAAACAGTATTAAAAAAATCTTCGACAGTCTCCCAAAGAAGGAAAAAGGTCAGTATATAGCGACTGTAAAGAAGGAGAATGGCAGAGCCTGAGATCTTCATAATTCTATTAAAGATCAATCGACTATCTTCTCTCAGTATAATTGAGGTTTTGGCCAATTTTGTATCAAGAAAATGAAAGATAATTGAGCCCGTGGATTGGTACATCGACACCAGAAGTAAACCAATGATCAAGGCAAAAATAATCCCTCTGTTTATGACTCCTGCGACAACCCCATAGCCTACGGCATTAACTACAATTGCAAGTACTGAAAGTGCAAGTAATGGAGCGCTGAGCCCAATATAAACGCGCTGCCAAAGTCGTCGTGGTATGCTATCTATGCGTTTTTTATTTCTTCGAATCCAAAACAAAAGATAAAATAAGATAAAACTTACACCGAGTACCAGCCATCGTGTAAGTTGACTATCACCCCTGACAAATGCACCAAATTGTAGAAGAACAAAGAGCCCTGCTAAAACATAGGCAGTCCATTTTGCAGGTTTGCTTATCATATTTGTCATGATGCCCATTATGCTGTACAGGATGAGCACGGCCCACGCATAGTTGAGGAGAGGTGGTTTATTCGGTAGAAAAAAAGTTGAAGCAATAATGGTCAAAAACAGGCTCATGGTAATCGGACGACCCAGGACATGGGCATTGCGCACAAGTTCAGGTTCCTCATCGTCATCCATGAGTATTGATCGTCGCCTTGTCCAGTAAAATATGATCGTGGTAATGACGAAAAACAATAGTGTGTCGGTAAAGCCACCCTTGTGCTCTTTAATATAGTAGCGCAGATCTTCTATGCCAACCGTTTGCAAGTACTCTGTTTGAGCTTGAATGGCCTCCATATCTGCGCTCAACCCGACTTTCCAAATAAAATCACCCCGGCTCGTCAGCATTGAAGTCATTCTGGCAACTCGAATTTTGTTGAGCTCATTCACATATCCCTGGGTTCTTAATTGAAGCTCAGTAAGACGTGTGTATGTGATAGTGACAGTATCCAGTGTAGATGCACTCTCTGCAAGGAAGTAGTCGATCGTATCGACAGACGTTCGCACATACACCTGTATCTGTTGCAGGTGTTGACCATACGCCAGCTTCGAGCGTCGTGAGAGCCATTGATTGCGCTCTTCTGCAAGATCACGCTTCATCTCAACGAGATCCTTTGTACGCGATTTAAGATTCTCTGTGTAATTTTTAATATGCCCCAGATTGTTCTGCCACTGCTGTTCAAGACTTTCAATGCCCTCAACTAAGTTGTTGCGTGAAATGACGTAATCAGTCAGCCGTGAAAGTTCAGCGAAGTTCTGTTGTAGTGCCTGGATTTCCGGATCGTTGACGATGCCATTCGCCTCATTGATCTGTGGGATAATCTCAGCATTGATTTCGATAATCAGCGTCGCGTAGTGCGATGGGATAAGTGTAGCAACTTCTTCCGCAGCGATAACGCGCGCTACTGAGTCACGAGCAAGACTGTCTGTTCGGGCGTTATCGACCAGTAGACTTTCGTCTTGCGCAATGAGGCCGGTAGTACAGAGCCCTGAAATCAACAGGGCGAGAAAGAGTGTTTTCGAGAGTAAGATCTTCATATCGATTCGGGCAAAGGACCAATGCCAAAATACTGGCGCCATCAAGATATCCAAAAACGGCGTAACCTCCGAAATTGACATCGGACGAGCCCTTTCTTATACTTTGGCCATCTGCGAATTGATCGGGCATATTGGGTCGGATTTGTGCCATGAGTCGCCGCTTCTGAGCGGGGTCACATCGTTTTATGATTTTTGTCATCCTTATCGGAAGCCGATATACGCACTTTTGTCGTTCAGTTTAACTTGTGGGGCTTATATTTGACAAATCACACACATTAACAATAGAACCACACACATGAAAAATATTGTAATTCTGGGCTCAGGCACCGCCGGTACGATCATGGCAAATCACCTTACGGGAGACTTGCCAAAGGACGAGTGGACTATTTCCATCATCGATCCGCTGAAATGGCATTACTATCAACCAGGTTTCCTTTTTGTACCATTCGAAATGTACGATCCGGAAGAGATTCGCAAGCCGATTGAGAAGTTCATTCCCAAAGGAGTGGATTTTATCAATAAAGAGGCAGATGTGATCCTGCCGGAGGAGAATACTGTCAGGTTGAAAGATGGCACGAATGTGAATTATGACATTCTGATCATCGCTACAGGATCGGACATCGCACCTCAGGAGACAGAGGGAATGAAAGGGCCATGTTGGCGCAAGGACGTCTTTGACTTCTACTCAAATGATGGAGCTATCGCACTGCGCGACAAACTCAAAGATTGGGAAGGTGGTCACCTTGTAGTACACATTACAGAGATGCCTATCAAATGTCCTGTCGCTCCATTGGAATTTGCGTTTCTGGCAGATTCTTTCTTCAAGGATAAAAATATGCGGGACAAAGTCAAGATCAGCTTTGTCACTCCGTTGAGCGGAGCATTTACCAAGCCAAAGGCAACAGCTGTATTGCAGCATCTTCTCACAGAAAAAAACATTGAAGTCGTTCCGGATTTCTACATTGAGAAAGTCGATGGTGAGAATAAGAAGATTGTTGATTATGGTGGCAGAGAAGTTGAGTATGATGTACTCGTCACCATACCAACAAATATGGGTAACCCACTCATGGAGCGCTCAGGCATAGGCGACGATCTCAATTTTGTCCCTACGGATAAAGGCACACTCCAATCCAAAGTGAAAGACAATATTTTCGTTATCGGTGATGCAACTGACGTTCCAACATCGAAAGCCGGATCAGTAGCACATTTTGAAGCAGAAATCCTTCTGGATAATATCAAAAGCTTTATCCGGGGTGAAGCGTTTAAAGAGGAGTTTGACGGTCATGCAAATTGCTTTATTGAAACCGGTAATAGCAAAGCTATTCTCATCGATTTTAATTATGAGCATGAGCCTACGACTGGATCATTTCCCATTACAGGTATTGGCCCGATGAAACTGTTAAAAGAGACACGGATGAACCATTTGGGCAAATTGGCCTTTAAATGGATATACTGGAATATGTTACTCCCTGGCAGGAAGATCCCATTAGTGACGCCCAATATGTCTAAAGCAGGAAAGGATATTGAAGACTAAATCATTTAACTACACTAAACAATAATTTTATGGAAACGCAAATTGGAGGAAGTTCGGTTGAAGTTACCGACGAAGGGTACTTGAAAGATATCAATCAGTGGAGCAGGGAGGTTGCAATTGGAATTGCAGAAAAAGAAGGTGTCACACTTGCTGATGACCACTGGAAAGTATTGGAATTCCTTCAAAATCAATACAAAAATGGTACTCCACTCACAATACGTAGTGTAGGTAAGTCAGGTGTATGCTCTATTAAGGAGTTGTATGCATTATTCCCTGACGGACCATTAAAAAAGTCAACTAAAATCGCAGGTATACCAAAGCCTGTAAGCTGTATTTAATTTATTTTTTGAATAATAAAAATTCTCAATCATGGGAACAGGAGATGTAAACGTCCACGAACCGGGCAAGATTAAAAAGATGATGCTCATTCTGTCTAAAGCGACTTTGGACAATGTTTACGCGTGTTTTATTCTCGCCAATGGTGCACGCATGGAAGGTATCGAGTCAGAAATATTTTTCACCTTTTTTGGCCTCAATGCGATCGAAAAATCGAAGCTCGAAAGCCTTCGTGTCGCAACAGTCGGTAACCCCGCAATGCGGATACCTACTTTGATTGGAGGTCTGCCAGGAATGGAAGCTCTGGCAACGAAAATGATGAAGAAAGAAATGGATGAACTCGATATTCCACCTGTCGGTGAGTTTCTCGAGATGCTAAGTGCCTCAGGTACCAAGATGTGGGCTTGCAAACTGGCAATGGATATGTTTCACGTCGAGGAAAGCGATATCGTCGATGAGCTCGATGGCGTTTTGACTGTTGGAGGATTCTACGAGAGAGCTGCAGGTGAGGGTACACACGTGATCTTCATTTAATCAAAGTGTAAGCGACATCTTTTGATCGTCTGGAGTATTGCTCCGGGCGGTCCGGGGAATGCTGAAAATAATTGTGAGGCCTCACCTTTTAGGTGGGGCTTCTTTACGTTCTTTGTGTTGTAAATTACATTGATTACATACTAAATCAACTTCGATATGAGACAAAAGACCGCATATATTACCGGTGGATCAAAAGGAATAGGATATGGCATCGCCGAGGCACTAATCGCACAGGGAATGCATGTGGCTATTTCAAGTCGTACAAAGGAAAATGCCGACGCCGCAGCCAAAAGACTGGATCCGACGGGCGAGCGCGTTTTGGGAATAGCATCTGACGTACGGGATATGGAATCCGAACAACGAGCCGTCGATGCCATTGTTGCCAAATGGGGACAACTGGATGTACTCGTTGCCAATGCGGGAATTGGAGCATTTGCTTCTATTGAGACAATGACCTCGAAACAATGGCAGGATGTGATAGACGTCAACCTGACGGGTGTATTCAACAGTGTGAAGTCATCTATACCCGCTTTGAAGAAGACAGGCGGATATATCATTACAATTGCAAGCCTTGCCGGTACAAACTTCTTCCCTATGGGCGCAGCATACAATGCGAGTAAATTTGGCTTGGTAGGTTTTACCCAGGCAGTCATGCTGGATCTTCGTCAAACCGGAATCAACACGACGACGATCATGCCCGGCTCTGTGGCAACCGAGTTTATGAGTGGGCCGCCGTCAGAGGCAGATGCCTGGAAAATTCAACCAGAGGACATCGGTCAGATGGTTGTCGATTTATTGAATATGCATCCCCGTACGCTCCCGAGTAAAATAGAAGTACGACCTTCCAGACCACCCGTAAAATGAGTCCGCAATAAATAGGTACATATTTGTACTGGTTCTTTCGCCCCGCTTCACCCGCCGTAGCCAAACTGGCGAAGAAGGGCATCCAGCCCTCCGTCAATACAAATACCCAAACAGCCAAAGCGGAATACGATTGCCTGCTCCCACTTTTATCCCATCCAGAGCGAGAAAAGCATTTGGGACTCCTTTGATTTGATCAGCATTCTTGGACGGACCGCCAACCTCGAACACATATTTTTCGTCGATTATGAAGTCACCGAATTTTGGGGCATGGACTGAATGCAAAACTTGCAACTGATTGTAAAAGAATGTCTCACGCGTACTCCCTGAGTTCACATTGGCCGGAGACAGTGTGGACATCAGGTTTGTATTGTGTAAGTAGATCTTTTCGGGCTTTGCCATGCGCGATGGTGTGCTCATTGGAGGCTTCAGGAGCAGGAAGATGTCTGACCGCTCCATCAAATCCATCATTTTGAGTAGATGCGAGCGCGATACCTCCATGATTCCTGCAAGTTTTAACATATTAGGGATCACAGGAACTGATTGGGCAAGAAAATAAAGCAGTTTCTTGAGGCTGCGGACAGTGCTGTAGTCAATGTTTTCGAATGCCGGAATGTCATTTTCAATCGTAGTATTAATCACACGGAGTAGCCTGGATGGATATTGACGTATAGACTCATTGAAGAATGGGAAATAACCGTGCTGCAGGTACTTTTTAAAATGCCGGAGTACGTTGTAATCGTCCAGGATATCCTCAGCAATGGCCTCATGGTTTGTCAGGATGTCTTCAAGAGAAAGTGCAGGGGCATCTGATAAGTCGTTGAATACCAAGTATTCACGAAATGATAATCCAGGAAGATGATATGTCACCGCACGGCGGCTAAGGTCAGCCTCACCTCGCATGATGTCGAGTATCGATGAACCCGAGCAGACAATCTTCATCTCCGGCAGCATATCATAAATCAGCTTGAGATCCTGAGACCAGTGCCGATGCTTGTGTATTTCGTCAATGAAGAGGTAGTTCAATCCTCTGTCCAGTGCATTGCTTGCAAAGTCGTACAAGCGTACGGTTTCAAAATAAGGATGGTCCATTGTACAATAAAGAGCCTCGACACCAGATGCCGTCAACTCTTTGATCTTTTGCAACATAAGGATCGTTTTGCCGGACCCACGAGGTCCCCTTATGATAGTGAGAGGGAGACCCCATTCTATTTCGTCATACAGATACCTTCTGTAGTTATCGTCTACTTGAGAAATCCTTTTCGTAGAAATTGCAATGAGCTCTTTCATGATACTGTATTCTATAAACTACATAATACAAAATTGCAGTCTATAAACTACAACAAATACAAATGTAGTCTATAAACTACAAAATTGCAAATTGCAGTCTATAAACTACAATATGGAGTAGTGTAGTCTACAAACTACAATCGCGCGAACAGAGCAACAATACGGGGAGGGGACAAGGCCTACAAGACCGACAACAGCAACCAGAGCAACAAAAGCGACAAAAGCGACCACAGCGACAAAAGCGACAAAAGCGACAAAAGCGACAAAAGCGACCACAGCGACCACAGCGACCACAGCGACCGCGAAGCGCCCCGCTCTACCGCCGCCTAATATCAATCACCACCCTACTCCCATCAATCCACTCCACCTCTTCTCCATCGACTTCAGTTGCGAGCTCAAGACTATCAGCCAACGTCTCACCCCTGATATATTCGCTAAAACCGGCGATGGCATTCTCGATATCCTGAGTGATCCCGACAGTGATATGGATCCGGTCGGTGACATTGAAGTTTTTCTGCTTCCTCAGGTTTTGAATACGATTGACAAGGTCACGGGCATAACCTTCAGCAATCAGTTCATCGGTAAGGGTCATATCGAGTGCGACAACCAAAGGGCCATCGGTAGCGACCTGCCATCCTGGAATATCTTCGGTGACGATCTCAAAATCTTCCATGGTCAATTCAAATACTTCACCGTCGAGTTCCAAATTGAATTGATTAGATTTTTCGATCTCTGCGATAGCCTCCTGATCGAGACTGGAAATAATCTCAACTGCTGCTTTCATTTGCTTTCCAAGCCGGCGTCCAAGGGTTTTAAAATTGGGCTTCGCTTTCTTGCTCAGCAGGCCAGCTGTGTCAGTTATAAATTCAATCTCTTTTATATTGACTTCGGATAATATTAATTCACGCACATCTTCGACGTGTTTTTGAAACGCATCATTTAATACCGGCAGCATGATGCGCTGAAGGGGTTGACGCACACGGAGTTTTTCTTTCTTTCGCAAAGACAAGACAAGCGATGAAATGCGCTGTGCATAATCCATGCGTTGCTCCAGGTCAGTATGAATAAGAGACGTATCGGCTAGTGCCAAATCTGTCAAATGCACGGAGATATGTCCTTCCCCAAAATTATTGGCACGTGCATATGAGCGCACCCCATCGGAAATATTCTTGTACAACCACTCCGCAAAAAACGGTGCTACGGGCGCCATCAGCTGTGAGGTGACCATCAGGCATTCGAAGAGCGTATCGTAAGCCATGCGCTTGTTGTCAGACATTTCGCCCTTCCAAAAACGCCTGCGATTGAGTCGCACATACCAATTTGACAGGTGATCGTTCACAAATGACTCCACAGCACGGCAAGCCTGTGTTGGTTCATAATCGTCCATGTACGCGCGATAGGTCCCAATCAGGCTATGCAGCTTTGACATGATCCAACGATCGATTTCGGGTCTGTCTCCGATCGGAGAAATTCCCTTGTCTACGATCGAATAGCCATCGATATTCGCGTAAAGCGCGAAAAATGCATACGTATTATATACTGTGCCGAAAAGCTTGCGCTGAATTTCTGCAATTCCAGACTCATTAAATTTGAGATTTTCCCATGGCTGCGCATTTGAAATCATATACCACCGCGTGGCATCAGCGCCATACGTCGCAATTGTCTTAAAAGGCTCAACCGTATTTCCGAGCCGCTTTGACATCTTCTGGCCATTCTTGTCCATTACGAGGCCGTTTGATACAACGGTCTTGAATGCCACACTATCAAATACCATTGTCGCGATCGCATGCATTGTAAAAAACCAACCGCGCGTCTGATCTACGCCTTCAGCAATAAAATCTGCCGGGAAATTCTGTTCAAACTCCGCCTGGTTTTCAAATGGGTAATGCCATTGTGCATAAGGCATTGCTCCTGAATCAAACCAAACATCTATCAAATCAGATTCTCTTTTCATCGGTTTACCGGAAGGAGAAACTAAAGTAATTTGGTCAACAATATTTTTATGAAGATCTATTTTATCATAGTTCTCTTCGCTCATATCTCCTACAACAAAATCAGAAAAAATATCTTTCCCCATATATCCTTTAGTAACTGATTTTTGCATTTCAGATTTCAATTCTTCCACAGATCCAATGATCATTTCTTCTAAACCATCTTCTGTTCTCCATATCGGAAGTGGTGTACCCCAATACCGTGAACGAGACAAATTCCAGTCATTTGCATTTTTTAACCAATTACCAAATCTACCCTCACCTGTTGATTTAGGTTTCCAGTTGATCGTCTTGTTTAATTCATACATTCTATCTCTCTTTTCTGTCACTTTGATAAACCAAGAATCTAACGGATAGTATAA
>Ga0164313_10006304_pt1 | contig 10466 bp, 6 predicted proteins | sample GuaBasSedimGuay4_FD_113735 | JGI IMG/M metagenome (GOLD analysis project Ga0164313, IMG submission 113735) | Subseafloor sediment microbial communities from Guaymas Basin, Gulf of California, Mexico - Guay4, Core 4569-4, 0-3 cm | ecosystem: Environmental > Aquatic > Marine > Hydrothermal vents >...
GTGTTATTCTGAAGTTTAACTGGTTTGATAAGCTGGAAGATTAGGGTGCTTAAATAATTGACAGTTAGTATTTGACAGTTAATTTAAACCCGCAACCCGCAACCCGTAACCCGCAACCCGTAACTTTGAATAGATACCAGGTGATTTAGCTTATAATAGCTGTAATTAATTAACAAACAGGCCTATATTAAAATTTCACACACATGAAAAGAGCAAAATTTGATAAGAAACTAAATCTGATTTTCAAGGAGCACCGGAAATTGATCAAACGGAAAAACAAGAAAGTTGAAAAGGGAAACGGGGTCTATGAACAATACAAATTCCCGGTGCTTACAGCCGAACATACCCCATTGATTTGGCGGTATGATCTGGATTATGAAACAAATCCACATTTAATGGAACGTTTGGGGATGAATACTACCTTTAATGCCGGTGCTATTATGCTGGATGGGAAATATTATATGGTGGTCAGGTCCGAAGGAGTTAATGTAAAATCCTTTTTTGCAGTAGCAGAAAGTCCTAATGGGATTGATCGTTTCAGGTTTTGGGATCATCCTATTGTGATGCCTGTGAATGAAGAAGATCCTGAAACCAATGTGTATGACATGCGCTTGACAAAGCATGAAGATGGCTGGATCTATGGTCTGTTTTGTGCGGAAAGAAAGGATCCTGACAAACCGGATGATTCTTCTGCGGCTAATGCTGCCTGTGGAATTGCAAGAACCAGGGATTTATTATCCTGGGAGCGGTTGGATGACTTGAAAACGCCTTCACCGCAGCAAAGAAACTGTGTGCTGCATCCGGAATTAGTGGATGGGAAATATGCTTTCTATACCCGGCCCCAAAGTGGTTTTATCGATACCGGGGAAAGTGGCATCGGTTGGGGTTTGTCAGAATCGGTTGAACATGCTGTGATTACGAAAGAAACAATTATTGACCCCAGGGTTTATCATACCGTTAAGGAAGTGAAAAATGGCCAGGGCCCTACACCACTAAAAACTGAAAAAGGCTGGCTGCATTTGGCACATGGAGTGCGTTATACTGCTGCAGGTTTACGTTATGTTTTATATATGTTCATGACGAGCCTGGATGATCCGTCTGAAGTGATTTACCGGCCTGGAGGGCATTTTATGGCACCTCATGGAAAAGAAAGGGTAGGGGATGTCTCAAATGTGGTCTTTTGTAATGGTTGGATGAAAAATGAAAAGGACGAAGTATTTATTTATTATGCTTCTTCTGATACCCGGATGCATGTGGCCACAACCAGCCTTGAAAGATTACTGGATTACGTGATAAATACACCGGAAGACCCCGGAAGGACTGAGCTCTGTGCAAAGCAAAGGGATGAATTGGTTGCAAAGAACCTGAATATTTTGCAGGACCGTTATCCGGATATCCTGTTTTAAAGCCTTTTTCATAAACCCTGAATATCAAGCTTTGGCGTTCTTTGGCTTATTGGCCCAGCTGAACGATGGTTTGCATTAGCCAGAATCTTTGTGTATTACATCCATGGTTATTGTATATTATCCCTGTGGAACAAGCATTCCAATAAAGCAATAAAAACATTCCTTTTACCACAAAATTTTCCATCTACTCTAAAATTTTCCATCGTCCATTGGACATGTAAACGTTTGGAAATAGAGGATATATATAAAGTATGTTGTTAAACATATAGCAATAATTGATAATAGTCATTTGAAAGATGTATTAAAAAGAGTAAACTTGTGATGCTTTTATTTCATTCATTAACAAATTTCTTGTCTATATTTATTATTAAAAAAATGAAAAATACGACTTATAATCCATTTGAGACTGCTCAAAATCAATTTGATCACGCTGCAGACCTACTAGAACTTGATCAGGCCACACGTGATTTCTTACGGTTTCCAATGCGGGAATATCATTTTACCATTCCGGTCCAAATGGATGATGGAAAGGTTAAAGTTTTCAAGGGGTACAGGGTACAGCACAACGATGCGAGGGGGCCAGCCAAAGGAGGAATTCGCTTTCATCCGCTGGGAACAATTGATACGGTGCGTGCATTGTCAATGTGGATGACCTGGAAGACATCTGTTGCGGATATACCCCTGGGTGGATCAAATGGTGGTGTAATCTGTGACCCCCACCATTTAAGCCAAAATGAGCAGGAGAAACTTTGTCGGGGTTGGGTGCGTCAGATCGTAAAGAATGTAGGGCCTTTTTCAGATGTTCCTGCACCTGATATAATGACCAATGCACAACATATGTTATGGATGCTCGATGAATATGAAGTAATCATGGGGAAAAGATATCCGGGTTTTATCACAGGGAAGCCCATTGGAATGGGTGGGTCCCAGGGGAGAAGGGAAGCTACCGGTTACGGAGTTATTATTACCGTAAGGGAAGCATTAAAAGAACTGGGAATTAAACCGGAAAACACAAAAGCCAGCATTCAGGGATTTGGACATGTTGCAAGAAATGCAATAGAATTGTATAACAGGATAGGAGGAAAAGTGGTTTGTGTTTCTTCATGGAATGAAAATGATCATTGTAGTTATTCTTTTCAAAAAAATGAGGGAGTTGATTTAAATGAATTACGATCAATTACAGACTCTTTTGGTGGAATAGATAAGATAAAGGCGCAGGAATTGGGTTATGTGGTTTTACCGGGAGAGGCCTGGTTGGAACAGGAAGTGGATATCCTGATTCCAGCTGCTATGGAAAATCAAATCACTATGGAAAATGTAAAAAGTATAAACAAACGGGTGAAAATAATGGCTGAAGGTGCCAATGGCCCAACGACAACTGAAGCTGACAGTTTCTTAAAACAAAGTGGTTTATTCATTATACCTGATTTTCTTGCTAATGCAGGAGGAGTAATTTGCAGCTACTTTGAACAGGTACAAAGTAATATGAATTATTTTTGGGAAAAAGATGAAGTTATGGGAAAGCTTGATGCAAAAATGACTTCTGCTTACATTGCAGTGAGTGATTTTGCTAAAGCACACAAGTTGAGTATGAGGGAGGCCGCTTATGTTATTTCTGTGAACAGGGTTGCCCAGGCATGTCATGACCGGGGATGGGTTTAATTATGGGGTAATTTGAAGGATGAAACCCTCATCCTTGAATTGGTTAATAAAAAGGCACAAAAACCTACCTGCCGGCCGGCAAAAGGATATGTTTAAAGATCTTCAAGTCATAATCAGGATGAGGGTTACTCATAAAGAGTTAATTTTAACAGGTATTCGTGAGCTCCATTGCCTGAAGCGCTGTCGGTTCGCCGAACACCAAAAGAATAATCTATTTTGTGAGGCAACAGATACCAGGGAATTTAGTTAATAACATCATGCAATTAAATAGCATACATAGCTATAATAAAGCCTTATACACGTGAAGACTATTGTGAAATTTGATCGGGATTTTTTTGATTCTGCTAATCCAATATCTTATATGGGTTCAGGATCCTTAGGAGGAAAAGCCCAGGGTCTGGCTTTAATTCAGGATGTACTTGTTACAAAGCTTAAAAAGGAGGAGTTTCCAGGATTTACCATCAGTATTCCAAAAATGATTGTTATACGAACCGGTATGTTTGATGCATTCATGCAGCTTAACAATCTTTACAACATTTTTGATTTGCCGGATGATCGCATTGCCATGGCATTTCAAAAAGCTGATTTACCATTTGAGATGTTGGGTGATTTGCGTACGATTGTTTCAAATATTCATTTCCCTCTGGCTATCCGTTCGTCTAGTATGCTTGAGGATGCCATATATGAACCTTTTGCCGGAATATATGGTACAAAAATGACCCCTAATAACCAGCATGATATTGATACCCGGTTCAGGAAGTTGGTTGAAGCCATAAAATTTGTATATGCCTCAACTTATTTTAAAGCTGCAAGGGATTATATGAATGCTACCAGCCATAAAATAGAAGATGAAAAAATGGCTGTGATCATTCAGGAGGTTGTGGGTTCCCGGCATAATGATAGGTTTTACCCTGAAATCTCAGGTGTGGCACGATCCTATAATTTTTATTCCTTTGGAAATGCAAAACCGGAGAACGGGGTCGTTAATCTTGCGCTTGGCCTGGGAAAAACAATAGTTGATGGTGGTACCTCCTGGTCATACTCACCATCCTTTCCGGCTGCAGGCCCGCCCTTCAATTCCACCAGTGATATGCTTAAGCAAACACAGACTGAATTTTGGACAGTTAATATAGGGAAACCTCCTGAATATGATCCACTAAATGAAGCAGAGTATATGGCTAAGGGGGATCTGGTTGAAGCAGAAACCGATAATACCCTGCATAAGATTGTCTCTACTTATGATGCTGCCTCTGACAGGGTATGGATGGGCCAGAGCGGAAAAGGACCGCGTATAATTACATTTGCCCCTATACTGGTGATGGAAGAGCTTCCCCTGAATAATTTAATTAAGGAGCTTCTTTTAATTTGTGAGAACGAGTTGAAATCTCCGGTTGAAATCGAATTTGCAACTACTTTAACGAAAGACAATGAAGCCGGGCTTCCGGATAGGTTTGGGTTCTTACAGGTCCGTTCCATGGTTGTGTCAACCGAGGAGGTGAATATTTCACATGAAGAATTCAGTAAGGGGAATATCCTAATCGCATCAGAGAGTGTCCTTGGCAATGGGATTATACATTCTATAAAGGATATTGTTTACATAGACCCGGCTATTTTTGAAACAAAATCATCTTTTCAGATTGCTGAAGAAATTGCTGTATTAAACAGGAAATTACTTGGTGAAAACCGACCATATATTCTGTTAGGTTTTGGTCGATGGGGCACTTCTGATCCGGGTGCAGGTATTCCTGTTCAGTGGGGACAAATCTCTGGTGCAAAAGTAATCATTGAAGCTTCAATGGAAAATATTTATGCAGAAATGAGCCAGGGTTCTCACTTTTTTCATAATGTAACCAGTTTCAAAGTTTGCTATTTTTCATTATCATATCCGGATACACAGAAAATTGACTGGAATTGGCTTGCCAATCAGAAATTAATTGAAGAAACCCGTTTTATTAAGCATGTAAGGGCAAGTAAGCCACTTATGATAAAAGTTGATGGACAAACGGGAAGAGGCGTTATAATTTATTCTTAAATTGATCAAAATGAGTGCTCATAAACCAGTAAATATATTACTTAATGACCTTAAAGAACGGGCAAAGGAACTCACTTGCCTGTATAAGGTGCAGGAACTTTTGAATGATAAAGATAAAACCAGAAATGATGTTTTATGGGGAGTTATTGAAGCCATTCCACCCGGATGGCAGTTTCCTGAAATTTGTCATGCGAAAATTGTAATTGGGGACTCGGTTTATCAATCAGAGAATTTCAGAGATTCAAAATGGGTGCTGAATTCAGATGTTATCATTCAAAATGAATTAGCAGGAGTGATTTACGTTTATTATTCAGAAAAAAGGCCTGTTATTGATGAAGGGCCATTTTTAAAGGAAGAAAGAAAATTAATCGATACTATTTCAGAACAACTGGGTCTTTATCTATTACATCAGCGGTTAAAATCTATTTTTGAAAAGAATAACCAAACACCTGAAGAAAATAAACCCGGATGGTGGACAATTCTTGATTTGTTGAAAAGAACAGATCCTGAATTATTAATTCGCATCTCAAGGAAAATGATTAACTATCTGGGTTGGAGTAGCATTAAAGAGGTTGAAAAATTATTTGATCATTTCAATCCTGTTTATAATGAAGACAGTGGATTGTTTAAGGAAGCTAACCGGCCGTATCAGGCCCAAAAAAAAGATAACCTTATGGCTATTAGCTCTGAGGTTTTTGAATTGGCTGAAGAGTATTTGAATGAGAAGGAAATATTGAATAATATCCATAATTGGATTAAGGAAGACAAATCCGGATTTTTAGTAGATATTCTTGAAGATACGGGATCTTCGCTGGCCGATATCAGTAATGCAATTGAACGCTTCCATCATCTGTTACCGCAGGGGCTGGAACTCTCCGGTCCCAGAAAAAAAAGCTTCAGGGTTGCACTTATTCGCCGTTTGCTGGGTGACCAGCAGGAGTACGTTAACGTTGCAAAACGTTTTATAGAGGTCAATGACTTTAATGAATTGTTTAAAAAAATTATTTCGATTTCAGGTAGTCACGGTAAACTGGGGGGCAAAGGGGCAGGTTTATTTCTGTCAAAATTTATCTTAAAAAAAGTAGCGGGTCAGGATGAGCTTTTAAAAGATATTAAAACACCTAAAACCTGGTACCTGAATTCAGATGGCCTTCTTCATTTTATGAAATACAATAACCTGGGAGATATTGTAGAGCAAAAGTATAAAGATATAGATCAGATTAGAAAAGAGTACCCCTATATTTCCCATGTTTTCAAGAATTCATCTTTTTCACCTGAAGTATTAAACGGACTTTCCCTGGCTCTTGATGACTTTGGTTCCGTACCATTGATTATCCGAAGTTCAAGCCTTTTGGAAGATAGGTTTAATGCGGCATTTGCCGGTAAATACAAAAGCTTGTTTATTGCTAATCAGGGGACGAAGAAGCAAAGATTGCAGGAACTTATGGATGCAATTGCTGAGGTATATGCATCAACATTTGGTCCGGATCCTGTTGAATACAGGAAAGAACGAAACCTTCTGGATTACCATGAAGAAATGGGCATACTTATTCAGGAGGTGGTAGGTAAAAAGGTGGGTAATTATTTTTTACCTGCATTTGCCGGTGTTGGTTTTAGTCATAATGATTACAGATGGTCAGGTCGTATTAAAAAGGAAGATGGATTAATACGGTTGGTCCCGGGCTTGGGTACACGGGCTGTTGACCGGTTAAGTGATGATTATCCTATACTTATCTCACCGGGTCAGCCAAATTTGCGTGTAAATGTTACCATTGATGAAATTGTCAGGTATTCCCCGAAGAAGGTGGATGTTATTAATCTGAAAACACGTGTCTTTGAAACCATTGATATGCAAAATTTATTAAAGGAATCCGGAGATGAGTATCCTGTAATAAGTCAAATCGTTTCATTGGTCACTGAGAATTATATCCAGCAAGCCAAAAAGTTTGGAATGGACTTTAAGAAGGATAATTTTGTGGTTACATTCAATGGCTTGATTAATAATACAGATTTTATTAAACAAATACATTCTGTTTTAAAAGTTCTTGAAAAAGAACTTGGAGGGCCCGTTGATATTGAATTCGCCCATGATGGTAAGGATTTCTATCTCCTTCAATGCAGACCCCTTAATTATGGTAGGATTAATAAACCTGCAGCAATACCATATGATGTGGAAAAAGAAAAAATAATTTTTTCAGCAAATAAATTTATTTCTGATGGTACGGTTTCTAATATTTCCCATATTGTTTATGTTGATCCAAAAAAATACAGTGAACTATCAGAATATGAAGATCTTATTACTGTTGGAAGGACTATTGGTAAATTAAATAAAATTTTACCTAAGCGACATTTTATTTTAATGGGTCCTGGAAGATGGGGCAGCCGTGGGGATATTAAATTGGGTGTTAGTGTTACATATTCTGATATTAGTAATACTGCGATGTTAATAGAGATTGCACGAAAACAAAAAAACTATGTTCCAGAACTTTCCTTTGGAACTCATTTTTTCCAGGATCTTGTTGAGTCGAGAATACAGTACCTGCCTCTTTATCCTGATGATTATGGTGTTGTTTTTAAGGAACAATTCTTTACAGGTTCTAAAAATATTTTGTCTGACCTTCTTCCTGACCTTGCTGAATTTTCTGAAGTTATTAAAGTAATTGACGTTCCTAATACCACCAAAGGGGGAGTATTAAACATATTAATGAATTCTAAGGAAGGGAAAGCCGTGGCAATCCTTGCGGAATCTACAGGTATTGTTGAATTTAACCTTAATGAAGAAGAAATACCTGAAAATTCAATCAGCCAGGATATTCATTGGAAATGGCGTTTGGATTGTGCTGAAAATATCGCTGCAAATATTGATCCTCAACGCTTTGGGGTCAAGGGGTTTTATATATTCGGGAGTACCAAAAATGCAAATGCAAGATCCGGTAGCGATATTGATATTATTATTCATTTTCATGGCACTGACAATCAGTATAAGGATCTTAAAACCTGGCTTGAAGGCTGGAGTTTAAGTTTGGGTCATATGAATTTTCTTCGTACCGGCTATAGAACAACAAGTCTGCTTGATGTGCACATTATTACCGATGAAGATATTGAAAATCGAGATAGTTATGCAGTTAAGATAGGGGCAATAACAGATGCCGCAAGACCTTTACCTGTTGGATCCTATCTTTCGAAAAATCAATAGTACTTTTACCTTATACCAGTTCCCGGCTTGCATTTTTTGGATCTTCCGGATCAAATTTTACCAGTGCCAGTTCCGGACCATCATGTGCAGCAGAAAATGCAAAGGTTTTTCCTATTCTGTCTTTCCATGTTCCGGTTAATCTTGGTGATTCATGGACATGACCATGTAAAGTTATCATAGGTTGTTTCTCTTCAATGAACCTTTTTACAGCAATACTTCCTACATATAAATCAAGTGGAACATCTTCATACATTTTACCATCTAAGGCTGCTCTGTCCAGTTTAGTTTGATAAGGTGGAGTATGAAAAAGAAAGATTGAGTTTGAGATATTATTATTCTCAGTGAGTAATTCAAGGTCTTCCTTAATCGTGGAGTAAATAATTTCGTCTTTATTTATTTCATAACTATGCCAGCCATCTTCTGGTGGAATACAACCCGGATCTACATACCTTGAAACATCATAACGCTCCCAGTCTTTCAAAAGAAATGGTGTGGGTGGAATATAGGAATAACCATATACTGTATAGGTCCCTAAACCGGATTTTTTATTGTGAATATAATCCCAGATGTCAGTTGATTCAGCCTTGATAATTTCAGACTCTTCACTTCTGCCATCATCATTACCCAGAATAATAAACACCTGGGGGTAATGATCCTTAAGGCTTTTTTTAAGTTTATTAAATTCGTTTATTAAAATATTTTTCACAAAATTATCTGAATAATCAGAATCATTAGTGTAATTATACATACCGGAAGGCAGGAGGTCTCCTCCTAAAAATACACAGGATGGTTTTTCTTCCTCGATTTTTTTGAATAGTTTAAAGTAGCGATCCTCTTTTCCATGTAAATCTGATACGAAAAAATACAAAGGCATTGGGTAACTTGATTTTATATGATTACATAATATTTAAGACAAATTTAGATAAATCTCCGGGAAATAAATGAAAATCCTGCTGTTTGATAGTTTCGATAATTTCTATTGCTTAGTTCATGTAAAAAACAGAGATAATTGCCCTGTGATCGGAATTAAAAAATCCGCCGGGAGGGTCTTCTTTAACAATCCTCGATGTTTTTGTTTTTAGGTGCTTGCCTTTATAGTAAATATAGTCAATTCTATCTGAAATCTTTTCATCATTGAGAAATCCTCCGGTGCCATCCATTGTTTGTAAAGGATCAGGGTTTGCTTCCCTGAATGAATCTATAAAACCATTTTCAAGCAATAATTTACTTACTGGCCATTCAACTATTTTATTATAGTGCCATTTTTTTGTGCTTTCAATCCAGTCGAGGTGAGACCCGGAATTAAGGTCTCCTCCTAAGATAATGGGTCCATCAAAATTTTCACCAAGCAGGTTTATTTCCTTTAAAATGGCCCTTATCTCACTTAGTCTTGTTTTTTCTTCTCCCAGTACCAGGGAATCAGGAGTCATTGTTTTTATGTCATTAAAATAATCTGGCAGGTAATGTAGCCATAGGTTAAAACACATTAGTTTTTCACCATCCACATCAATAATTACTCCCTGTGAGTTAAATGGTTTATAGATGTTTATGGTGTCAGTAATTGGGTATTTACTGTGTATGGATAAATTTGAGCTGGCCCTCCATGAGTAATGGTATCCTGCCTCTTTTGCAATTCCCATTCCACAACAATAGGTCTCCTGCATGAAAATAATGTCAGGATTATTTTGTTCAATTACTTTTAATATGTTCAGGGTATTTACTGTATCTTTCTGAAAATTATCAGCTTTGCTACCGTGTAAGCCTCCGTGCCAGATATTCCAGGTCATTACTTTTAGTTCTGCTTTATGAGAGCATGCACATAGTTGAAACCCAATAAGAAGGATGATAAAGATTTTTAGTTTCTGTTTCATTAGACCCTTATTTATAATGTTTTTATTCATGATTGTATTTCTCTAGCTTTGTATGAAAGTGGATAATAGTTATTAATGCGAATCAAGAGTTGAACCCACTTCGGGGCTCTTTTTATATTTGTTTGTTTATCCGTGGGTTTCACCCACGGTTATTATTGTTTTATCCGCCATCTGGCGGATAAAATGTCTGAAGGACATTAACTTTAATAACCCCGTGCGAAGCTCGGGGAATTCAACAAAACACTTGAAACAGCCCCGAAGAGGGTTGAACTTTCTTGTATTTTGTACAAAATCAATAA
>Ga0164313_10006306_pt1 | contig 10465 bp, 12 predicted proteins | sample GuaBasSedimGuay4_FD_113735 | JGI IMG/M metagenome (GOLD analysis project Ga0164313, IMG submission 113735) | Subseafloor sediment microbial communities from Guaymas Basin, Gulf of California, Mexico - Guay4, Core 4569-4, 0-3 cm | ecosystem: Environmental > Aquatic > Marine > Hydrothermal vents...
ATCAACACCACCACGTCACTGTAGGCCGTGGAAGACACAAGTAGTGCACCCAGAATAATTAGTCGTCGAGTAAATAAACGCATCAGGTCATGTTCCCTGCTTAGAAAGTTGAAGATAATCAATCATAAAAGCTTATACAAAACACTATATTAGATTTTTCTAATATAAGCAAGCTGTAAAATGATTTTCAACTTATGACAGGGTTGATTCCCGTATGTCTCTATGAACTCTGGTTACTGCAAGGCTGGATCAACATTCACCCGGCTCATGTCACCACCCGCCCATTCAAGCACTTTCGGATCCATCACCTTGCGCCATAAGAACGGCACATACGACAACAGGAACATACCAAAGTAGCCGCTGGGAAGCTGAGGCACATCATCGAAATGCCGTAACGACTGGTAATGCCTGGCAGCATATGCATGATGATCCGAATGCCGCTCCAGGTGGAAAGTGATCAGGTTGGACGCCACATGATTTGCGTTCCAGGAGTGCTGGGGAAGACAACGCTCATACCTGCCATTGGCAAGCTTCTGACGCAACAGACCATAATGTTCGATGTAGTTGGCACCGGTTAGCTGCCACCAGGCGAAAGCGGTCTGGATAAACAGAAACGGCACTATAATCAGGCCAAAAACAGCAACCAATCCACCATAAAGCAAAACAGATACCAGGTAAGACTGCAGGATCTCGTTACGCCAACTCCAGGTATTGAACCCCCGGCGCTGCAGACGTTTGCTCTCCAACCGCCAGGCTCTCTTGATGCCACCCGGGACTTCCCGCAATACAAAACGATAAATGCTCTCCCCAAAGCGTGCGCTTGCCGTGTCTTCCGGGGTAGCCACTTCAGCATGATGACCGACATTATGTTCTATGTTGAAATGGCCATAAAAAGGGACAGCCAGTACCAACCGGGCAGCAAGGCGGTCCCTTTTGCTTTTCTTGTGTCCGAGTTCGTGGCCGGTATTGATACCAAAACCGCTGATGACACCAACTGTCAGGCTAAGTCCCAGATACCCACTCCAGCCAAGATCGTTGTTGGCTACAAACCATGCGCCTGTAATCAGGATAACGAAATGCAACGGTACCGTAAGGTGATTCAACACACGGTAATAAATATCTGCTTCCAACTGCGGCACGATCTGTTCAGGTGGATTGCTGCGGTCATTGGGAAACAGATAGTCGAGCAATGGGATGAACACATAAAGAAAAATCAGCGGTATCCATAACATCCACTGCTGTCCGCTCCAATTCATCAGCCCCATGGCGATCAAAGGAAACAATGGAAACAGGACAGCTATCAGCCATAAATAACGCTTGCCATCGACATAGCTGATAAGACCCAGTTCGGGATCATCAAAGGTATACGTTTTCATTTTCCTGGTTTGCCCTGCCCATTAAACCCAGTGTACTGCATTACCAAAAACCAATTCCACTAGCCAGCCATCTTTTCCCTGCGGCCGAAGGAGCCGCGTCCCCGCGGCGAATATTTCGAGCTGGTACTAAGCTTGAACAGTCGCTACGTGCATACAAACCCCTACTCAGGCTAAAGTGGGGCATGGAAAATTACAAAACCGATGTCCTGATTATCGGCGGTGGCCTGGCGGGCATCGTCGCAGCACTTGAGTTGGTTGAAAAGAAAATCTCCGTGTTGTTACTCGACCGGGGCAGCGAAGAAAACTTCGGTGGTCTCGCACCCTGGGCCTTTGGCGGCATGGCGCTGGTCGGAACACCCCTGCAGAAAAGAAGTGGCGTCCGAGACACACCCGAAATCGCGCTGTCTGACTGGCATAACTTTGCCGAATTTTCTGCTGAGGATGTCTGGCCACGAAAATGGGCAGAGATTTATGTCAACCGCAGCCTGCCCGATGTGTACCACTGGTTAAAAGACCGCGGTATACGATTCTTCCCGGTAGTGAACTGGGTTGAACGCGGTGAATATGGCCCCGGTAATTCCCTGCCCCGTTATCACCTGGTGTGGGGAACCGGTTATGAACTCATCAGGAAACTGGTGGCACGGCTGAACAAGGCGGAAAACCAAAAGTACCTGACGGTCAGGTTTGAACACAATGTCACCGCACTTCGAACTTCTGGCAACCATATCTGTGGCTGCGAAGGCGTGCTGGAGGGCAATGAAGGGGCTTTTACTGTCGATGCCGGCAAAACAATAGTTGCTACCGGGGGCTTGAACGGGGATATTGCGCGGGTCAAAAAGGAATGGATGAAATCCTGGGGCAGCCCACCCGAAATAATCCTTAATGGCTCGCATCCTTACGCCGATGGTCGCATGCACGATGAGGTTCAACGTCATGGCGGCAACCTGACCCATCTGGACAAGATGTGGAACTATGCAGCCGGCATCCACCATCCACAGGGACGGTACCCCGGCCACGGTTTAAGCCTGGTGCCTCCAAAGTCTGCCTTGTGGCTGGATAGCTGCGGTAAACGTATCGGGCCAAGACCGCTGGTAACGGGGTTTGACACCCATGAGATATGCAAGGCTATATGCCATACCGAAGACCAGTATTCCTGGCAGATACTGAACAAAAAGATCGCCTTAAAAGAGGTCGCAGTTTCCGGTTCTGAGCACAACCCGTCTTACCGGGATAAAAAGCTGTTTAAGTTCCTGTTTGAAACCCTGCGGGGTGATCACTGGCTTTACGATTACATGGCCACCCAATGCGAAGATTTCATCATCGCAAATACCTTGCCGGAACTGGTTGACAAGATGAATGCCTGTAATGGTGACGACAGGGTGTCACTTGAAAACATCAGCACGGCGGTGAGCGCTTATGATGAGCAGATTGATCGTGGGCCAAAGCTGCACAATGACGACCAGTTACGGAAAATCGCACAAACCAGGCGCTGGAAAAGTGACCGTGTGAGAACCTGTAAATTTCAGAAGATTGTCGATGACAAGGCGCTGCCGCTGGTCGCCATCCGCGAGTTCATTTTAAGCAGAAAAAGCCTTGGTGGTATACAAACCGATGACCACAGCCGTGTGCTGGGTCACGATAATACGCCTATTGATGGACTGTATGCTGTTGGTGAAGCAGCCGGCTTCGGAGGCGGTGGCGCGAGTGGTCTGAAATCACTGGAGGGCACTTTCCTGTCCGGTTGTATTCTGACCGCACAGATTGCAGCGGAAGATATCAGCGGTGGACAAATGCTAAAAACTTGAACCGGGCCTGGTCAAAAATTCGATTTCTTCTGCAGTTGATTGCCTTCCAAGCAGCTTGTTTCTGTGCGGGTAGCGGCCAAACTTCTCAATGATCTGTTTGTGCTTGAACTCAAAGTCCAGGTTGGACTCAAGGCCCTCCTCACTGAACATCTCAACGGCCAGTTCATGAATTACGAGAGACTCGCTGTGCATGAATGGCATATACAAAAAACTTTTCTCTACCGGGTTTAAAGATTCGTTCGCTCTCACCGCAATAGCTTCCTGAGCGAGCGCGAGTGATAAGGGGTCGGTGGCGAATGCCAGTGCGGAATCCCTGAACATGTTTCGTGAAAACTGGTCCAACACAATAATTTCAGCTAACCGGCCAAGCGGGTTTTTTCGCCAGACAGATAGCTCACAACACTTGGCCCGGGCATGCACGTCTGCAAAACGCTCAACTAAAAGCGCGTCAAAGCCATCGTCCTTTTTCCACCACATGGCGGAATCAATTTCTTCGAACCAGAATTTAATTATTTGCGAAAACATGATTCTCCAGTTGTGCCAAACAAACATGCCTTCAGGTTGATGGTGTTCTATTCTATTACGAAATCAGTTTAGTATAGCGTTTCCGATTCACTCTGCGCAGAGATCAGCTATGAATGAAGAACAAAAAAGAGCAGCTTACTGGAAGGCTAACCTGAGGCTGGTTGGATTGTGCCTGGTGGTATGGTTCGTCGTGTCCTTCCTTTTTGGGATCATCCTGGTTGAGCAGTTAAACGCCATTAGTCTTGGCGGTTATAAACTGGGATTCTGGTTTGCCCAGCAGGGTTCCATTTATGTCTTTGTGGCATTGATCTTTTTTTACGCCTACCGGATGAACAAGCTCGATAAGAAGTTTGAATTGGACGAGGACTGAGCATGGAACTTCAAACTCTGACCTACATTGTCGTCGGCGCCACTTTTGCGCTCTATATCGGCATCGCCATCTGGACCAAGGCTTCCAGTACAAAGGAGTTTTACGTTGCAGGTGGACACATCCATCCTATTGCAAACGGGATGGCAACGGCGGCTGACTGGATGTCGGCTGCATCTTTTATTTCCATGGCCGGCCTGATCGCATTTTTGGGATACGACGCCTCGGTCTACCTGATGGGCTGGACCGGTGGCTACGTGTTGCTGGCGCTGTTACTGGCACCCTATTTACGCAAATTCGGCAAGTTCACCGTGCCGGAATTCATTGGCGATCGCTACTATTCCAAATTCGCACGCTTCATCGCGGTCATATGCCTGATCATCGCCTCTATCACTTATGTGATTGGCCAGATGAAAGGTGTTGGCGTCGCCTTTGGACGGTTTCTTGAAGTAGATTTTGAGATGGGTGTCGCCGTGGGTATGGGTATCGTATTTGTTTATGCAGTTTTTGGTGGCATGAAGGGCATCACCTACACCCAGATCGCACAATACTGCGTACTGATTTTCGCCTACACCGTGCCGGCCGTCTTTATCGCACTCAACCTGACTGGAAACCCGATTCCACAAATAGGCCTGGGCGGCACGATGTCCGACGGATCAGGCATGGCCTTACTGGATAAACTTGACCAGATTGTGACTGAACTGGGATTTGCCGCATTCACGCAACAGAAAGGGACGTCACTCAATATGTTTTTGCTGACCTTGTCCCTGATGATCGGCACAGCAGGCTTGCCGCATGTGATCATGCGCTTCTTCACCGTACCAAAGGTTTCCGATGCACGTATTTCTGCTGGATGGGCGCTGGTTTTCATCGCAATTCTTTACACCACGGCCCCCGCAGTGGGTGCCATGGCTCGCCTGAACCTGATGAACACCATTCAGACAGGCGAAGTCGGGACCGCAGACGGAAACCTGGTCTATGCAGAACGACCGGAGTGGTTCAAGAACTGGGAAACCACGGGGTTACTGAAATTTGAAGACAAAAATGGTGATGGCCGTATCCAGTATTATGACGATAGCAATGCGGCGTTTTCGGAAAAAGCCAGCTCCTATGGCTGGACAGGCAATGAAATGGTCAAAGTGGATCGCGACATCATGGTATTAGCCAACCCGGAGATTGCCAGGCTACCCAACTGGGTGATCGCGCTGGTCGCAGCAGGCGGTCTTGCGGCAGCCTTGTCTACTGCTGCTGGCTTGTTGCTGGCAATTTCATCGGCCGTTTCTCATGATCTGCTCAAAGGCATGATCGCACCGGATATCTCGGAGAAAAAAGAGCTTTTGGCCAGCCGTTTTGCCATGGCGGGTGCCATCCTGGTTGCCGGTTATCTCGGTATGAATCCACCCGGCTTCGCCGCCCAGGTGGTAGCGCTGGCTTTTGGCCTGGCCGCATCTTCACTTTTCCCTGCCCTGATGATGGGCATCTTTGATAAACGCATGAATCGCGCCGGTGCCATTGCCGGCATGTTGACCGGCGTAACATCAACCGTGATGTACATCGTATGGTTCAAAGGCTGGTTTTTCCTGCCGGAAACCGCTTTCGCGGCCAATACACCTGAAAACTGGTTCATGGGAATATCAACAGAGGCCTTCGGTGCGGTGGGTGCCCTGCTGAATTTTGCCGTCGCGATTATTGTATCCAGGTTAACCGCCGAACCTCCGGAAGAGGTTCAACGGCTTGTAGATGATATCCGGGTACCGAAAGGTGCAGGTGCTGCGACTGCGCACTGATGCAGACAGCCAGCCCGTTATTCCTTGTTTTCCAACAATTCGAACAGGTACTCATTAGACTCGGCTGAATCCATCACGGTCAGCATTTCGATCATCTGACGTCTTAGCCGCGGGTCAGTCTCCTGCCCAAGCAGGCTGATCAGTCCCTGCGTGTTATCCATGACCATCATTGACTCAATCACTGCAGTTTTTTCCATGTGTGAACCATTTGGATAGAGCGAAAGCAGGTACTCTGCCCCGGTTGTGTCACCATTGATCGACAGGCTTTGAATGGCTGCCGCGCGAAGATTTGAATCCTTTTCCACCTTGAGTATTTTGATCAGACCTTCCGTGTCGTCAGCCATTGCCAGCGCTTCAAGCACGACCACGCGTGTTTCGGGATTCGTCAGGCTGCTGTAAAGACCATCCAGTTCTTCAGTCGCGTCCATCGCGCCGAGTGCGTAAATGATCTCCCGTTGCAATTCGGGGTTCTGTTCAGTTTTCAGGAACCTGATCAGGTTGCCATATTCATCTGCCGCGACATGTGCATGAATAACAGCTTCTTTTACTTGCTGGCTTTCGGCCTCAGCATACATCTCTTCCAACAGGGCCAATGAAGATTCCGTACCGGCAGCACCCAGCATGTAAATGGCATCTGCCTGTATATCCGGATCTTTGCTGTTACGTGCAAATTCTGCAATAAGTTGCCTGGCCGCCGGGTCGTCACTCATCCCAAGTACAAACAATGCATCGTTACGAACACTTTCAGAATCAGTGTTTCGTAATGTATCCAGTACCAGAGGCAAGGCCCGTTCCGGGTCACTGTCCATTAATCTTGAAAGTGCAAATATCCGCAACTCTTCGTCCATTGCCGAATTAGTACTCGTGCTTGCGGCAATAGAATCCGCTCCCTGACCTTCAACCTGCAAAACCTGGGCCTCCTTTAACCAACGGCTTTTGGGATATTTGCTCTCCAGGCTGCGAATTTGCCGCTCAGCCTCATTGCTTCGGTTCGCCTGGTAAAGCGCATGCGCTCTCCAATACATGGCAGCATCCGCATTTTCCTTGTCAGACTTAATCGCCTTTTTAAATTGCTCCGCTGCTTCGGTCCAGCTCTGCTCACGCAAGGCCTTCTGACCTTCATCGTAAGGCGTTTGTGCCATCACCGATGCCGCAAGCAGAGCACTGGCCAGGATGGTTTGTTTCAGTATTTTATTCATTAACATGGTCGTGTCCTTAAACTGAAATTTCAGTTTTCTTGAGTTGTTTGTTCATCACGCGAACTCTGAACAACAGGCCGTTCTTGACCTCCTGTTGCATGCGTTCACGGGTTGCCGGTGAACCGGATTGAGCTTCATAGGCCATCTCGATAAGCAATGGCTCAAGACTGGCCAGGAATGTCGCAAGCTGGTGTTTTCCCTGTGCTACTGCTGCCTGCCGGTAAAGACGGTTGGCAACCAGCATGTCGGTCGCGTATTCAGCCTCGGAGGCCGATGATTCTGAACTGTTGGCGAACTGGGTCAGCACCAGGTTGACCTGCTCGAGGTGGCCTGACACCGAATGGGTTAATAAACGTTTGGCATCAAGGCTTGCGAGGACAATGGCCGGGCTTTGCTGCGCGTAGTCCGGCTTAATCGTTGGATTCTGCCCGTCATTACGGCCCAGCATGAATGCCAACACTGCCACCAGAGCAATTGAAAGCACACCGGCCATGCTGAATCGTGGCTGAGAAACGGTGGTCAGCCAGGCCTTTATCCGACCTGTAGTTTCTGGCTGCTCACCACTCAGCTGCGGTGATATCCGCTGCCAGACCTCTGCACCATATTCATCTCCACGATGTGGTGGTATAAAGTTATCCGCCAGCCTGAGTTCATCACCCAGGGCATCAAAGCAGGCTGACAGCTCAGCCGAACCCGCCACATTGGCCGCCAGTTCCGGATCATCGTGCTCACCGTAAAATAGTAGTGTCAGATCATCGTCAGTAATATTTCTCATGTCGTCACCAATGGTCTTAAGGCAATGCGCATCTTCTTGACTGCGCGAAAAATAGTTTGTTTACAGGCTCCCGTGGTTATTTCCAGGATCTGTGCTATCTCGTTAATGGAGTGACCTTCAAAATGCTTCAGCAGCAGTGCGCTGCGCTCAATTTCGCTGAGGTCCATCATGGCCGCTTCTGTTTGTTTGCGTATATCGATCTGTCGACCGTGCCCCGGGGTTTCCGAGGCCATGGATCGCGACTCCCATTCAGGCTCTTCGATCTCAAACTGCCTACGGCGGGACTGCTTGCGCAGGTAATCCATGGCCGTATTGACCGTTATCCGGTGTAACCACGATTTGAAACTGGATTCCATCCTGAAATTACCAAGCTTGCGCCAGGCCTTGATAAAAGCTTCCTGCACGATATCTTCGGCAGCACTTTCATCACTTGTCAGTCGCCATGCCAGCCGAAACATAGCATGGCTGTGCTCCAGCACCAGTTCACGGAATGCCACACGGTCCCCGGTTGCTGCCTTGCGGATAATTTTTTGTTCGGATTGGCCCATTTCAGAAGTATAGACGGGGGGCCTGTTCATAAGGTTAGCAGGGAAATGAAAAATAAATCAGAATGTCTCTAACTGCCGCCCACGGGATTGTGTGACAGCCTGGTTTCCCCTTGTATAAAGCGCCTTAAAACACAGTAAAGGTGAGCGATTGCTCAACACACCTGTCACTCTGGATTTTTCCTGGGCCAAGGAATAGAAGCAATCTTTGCCGTGTTCAATTCGAAGGAATCAACTGCCAATTTTCTGAAGAGAGCTGGCTTGTTGAGCTACGATGTCCTGAAGTATTTTGCCGTCAGCATTGATTTCAGGAGTAACCTGCTTCATTTAGGCCTGCCTGCTGAGTGAGCATCTCGATCTAATTAGAGTCCACTAAACCTCACAATTTCCTTAGCAAATCGACGAAAATCTACCAGGAAGTTTTTACTGATCGCGTAAACAATCTCCCAGTCGATCTCTTGATAATTGTGTACGGCAATATTTCTGAAACCGACTGCCTTTTTCATGGTTATGCAAGTTGCCGGGGTGACAACTTCAAGTTTTTCCAGCGCTGAAAAAACATCGCCCATAGTGGTGGGCGTTGGCTCTTCAGATGTGCTGATAACATGGCTGCCAATATCGACACACAGTTGTACTGCCCGTGTCAGATTCAAGACCAGAATGTCCTGAATATCAGGGTCTTTTATAAGTCGGCCAACCCTGGAAGGTGTTTTCTCCTCCACACGCTTGATACAGCGACGCAGAGATTCGAGCTTTTGTGCGAGGATCAATTGATCCATGCATTGCGCCTCTCAGTCAGGATTCTCGTCTGTAGTGGAACAAAGTCCGCGGAATTGAGTAAGTGTCTGGTCAGCAAGCTGGCATAAGTGGCGTCATCGCCATGCAGGCGCCTGCCTTTGAAAACCTGACCCGTTACAGGCTCAGGCACAAAAAACAAATCAACAATATCTACCGGGCGGCCAAATTTTGCGCCAATCTGTTCAACCAACTCCAGTTTGAGACTGCCTGATATCGGAGCATCGGAGAGTAGTGCCAAATCAATATCACTTTCTCCGGTTGCACCACCCGTTACTTGCGAGCCAAACAATATGGCCAGCTTGAACTGGGGATAGCCCGATAAGAAATGTGTCAATTGTTCTTCTAACGTACTCATCTGATCATTATATCACTATGTAAATTTGGCGAAGACTGCTGTTACGATCCAGATTAAAAGCTCAGTCACCTATAAAAGATGGCGGATTATCCAGATTCCAACGGGATCTTGTTCGTAAGCATAGGCAATCTGCAGCACTTCTCTGTGTGTCGGTTTGCAGTTTTGCCTGCATACCTTCAAGCAGTAAACCGAAGTCACCCGTTTGTTTGAAATCTATGGATTGATCGGTAAATTGTATATTCCCGGTGCTGGCAAGAGACAGTTTGTTCATCACCGAGTACCTGACAAGCGCAGCAGTCGGTTTAAGAAAATATATTTTAGCAGGCATCTGTTATATAAGGGATTAGACTAAGTTAAATCATCAATCTTTTTAAGAACACTTTATGACTCATCAAAAACAAGTCAATGGCGTGCATTAACGACTCTATCGACCGCCAACCACAGGCCAACGTGTTCTTTGACAAACACGTTAACTGGATGCCGATTGATGCTTCTCTAAAACAGATCGACGGCTAATATGGAATTGCCAGGAGGCAGAAAGTGGACTGTTGAAGTGAACAGTGGTTTGGAACCAGAACTACATCACGCCAGAATTGGCTTATTCTGGATTACGTGAAATGCGGAAAATCTGATGAGTAAAATAACAAGAAGAGACTTTATCAATGGAACTCTTGTGGTCACAGGCGGTTCCATGCTTCCGTTTGGATTGTCTGGCCAGAACGTCCTGGCCGCGCTTGAACCGTCGTACTATCCACCGGCACGTACCGGGCTCAGGGGGAGTCACCCGGGATCAAATGATCATGCGCATAGCCGCGCATGGGATCAGCGTTCGGATTGGGGACCAGGCACCGATCTGAAAGAAGTGTACGATCTGGTTGTCGTTGGCGGAGGACTGAGTGGATTGGCCGCAGCTTATTTCTACCAGCAAAAGCA
>Ga0164313_10006307_pt1 | contig 10464 bp, 7 predicted proteins | sample GuaBasSedimGuay4_FD_113735 | JGI IMG/M metagenome (GOLD analysis project Ga0164313, IMG submission 113735) | Subseafloor sediment microbial communities from Guaymas Basin, Gulf of California, Mexico - Guay4, Core 4569-4, 0-3 cm | ecosystem: Environmental > Aquatic > Marine > Hydrothermal vents >...
GCGCCTGGCCGTACTGGCGGACCTTTTTTCGGAACGGCTGCGGGTTCAGGTTCGTGAGAAGCTGGGGGAGTCGTACTCGCCCTTTGCCTTCAACCGGGGCAGCCGGGTGTACAAGGGGTATGGTTACCTGGCAGCTATGATCGAAACCGATCCTTCTAAAGTTGAGCTGGTCATACAGGAGGTGAAAAAAATAGCCGCAGATCTTGCTGAAAGCGGGGTGACGGACGACGAAGTCCACCGGGTGCTTGAACCGACGCTCAACCGCATAAAAGATATGCGCAGAAGGAACGGCTACTGGCTGCGGACTGTTTTGGCCGGATCGACGGAACATCCCCGCCAGATAGCCTGGAGCCGGACCATCGAAGAAGATTATGCCGCCATAGATGCACGGGACGCGGCTGGCCTGGCAAAGCGTTATCTGGACAATGAAAAAGCCGCTGTTGTGGTGGTGGCACCGGACCTGAAAAACTGATTTTCACTTGACAAAAATCAGATCTACAGGTAACAGTCGCAGGTAATTTTCGCCGGTTATACCACACATTAGAAACAGTCAGCCGCAACAACCGACAGGATGAAAGCCAGGAAACAGAAGGCCGGCCGCCATCTCCCGTGGTGGTTGTTCCTAATGTAAACGAACCATAGCTTGACGGAGTATTCATGAGCACACAAGACGATCAGACACATGCGGTTTCCGAACAGGAGACCGAGGGTCCCGCCGCACCAATCATCCTCTTTTTTATTATCGGTTTCGCAGCAAGCCTCGTCCTGGGATGGGGCATTTTTCCCAAACTTTTATATTCCCAGAAACATCAGCCCATAAATTTCAATCATGCCTTGCATGTCGAGGAGGTTGATGACGGGTGTGAGAGCTGCCACTATTTCCGGGAAGATGGAAGCTTTTCGGGCATACCGAATCTGGAAAGCTGCATGGAGTGTCATGAAGATGTTATTGGTGTCAGCGAAGAAGAGGAAAAATTCGTGGCCGAGTTTGTGGTGCCTGAGCGGGAAGTCTCCTGGCTGGTTTATTCACGCCAACCGGATTGTGTTTATTTCTCGCATGCACCCCATGTGATTGCCGGTAAAATGGCGTGTGTCGAGTGCCATGGACACATTGGTGAATCCGATCATGCGCGGGTTTATGAAGAGAACCGCTTTACCGGTTACAGCCGTGATATCTGGGGGAAAAACATTGCCGGTCTGGCCAAGCATCCCTGGGAGCGGATGAAGATGGACGATTGCTCGAAATGCCATGTCAGGGAGAACGTCAACCAGGGAAGTGTCCAAACCCAGAAGGGTGGTTGTTTCGTGTGCCACAAATAAGCTAACAAACTCCTTTTTCAGGTTAGGGGAAAATTTATGAAGATAGACAGACGAAGTTTCTTGGCGCTTGCAGTAGGCGGTGCAGCCGGTACGGCGCTAACACCGCTGCCTTGGAAATTAACCGATGACAGTTCCATCTGGTCTCAGAACTGGCCATGGACACCGGTCCCTGAGAAGGGTGAAAACAGTTATGCTTTCACTTCATGCACGCTGTGCCCCGGCGGATGCGGGTTGATGGTGCGCATGGTGGGGGAAAGGGCTGTGAAAATCGAAGGACTGGAGGGGCATCCCGTCAACGATGGCGGGGTTTGCGTGCTTGGATTGTCAGGCCTGCAACTGCTTTATGGTTCCACAAGGGTAAAGACGCCATTGAAACGGGTCGGCAAACGGGGTCAGGGACACTGGAAAAAGATATCCTGGGAAGCAGCGCTGGCCGAGGTTGCTGAAAAGCTGGGTCAGTTGAGGGATGACAACCAGTCCCACACGGTTGCCTGTATTACGGGGAGCAAGCATGGAACCATCCCTGCGCTGTTCAAGCGCTTCATGACCGTTTACGGGTCCCCTAATGTGATGACCACCCCATCGGTGGGAGACACCCTCGAGATGGCGCTGCAGGTGATGCACGGTGTTGAGGCGCAGGCTGGTTACGATGTAGAAAATGCCGATTATATCCTCAGCTTCGGCAGCGGTCTCATCGAAGGGTGGGGGGCTCCGGTTCGCATGTTCAGGGCTAACAGCGCCTGGCGGGAAAACGGGACCAAAGTTGTCCAGGTCGAACCACGCCTGTCCAATACAGCGGCAAAATCCGACCAGTGGATCCCCATCAACCCCGGGACGGAAGCTGCTCTGGCCATGGGCATCGCGCATGTCATGATGAAGGAATCCCTTGTCAACAATGATTTTGTAGAGAGCTACACCGAGGGATATACCGGCTGGAAGAAAATGGTGCTCGACGAATACGCACCTGAAAAGGTGGCTTCCATTACGGGCATCGATAAGATGGTGATCGTAAAAGTGGCCCGGGAATTTGCCGGGGCCGGCAAACCGCTGGCGCTCTGCGGTCGTGGTAATGGAGAAACCCCGGGCAGCCTGGCAGAAGCTATGGCAGTCCACACCGTCAACGCCCTGGTGGGCAATATCAACCAGGAAGGCGGTGTTGTTGCCGTGCCAATACCGGAGTATGCCGCGTGGCCGGAAACCGGGCTCGACAATACCGCTCAAATCGGTATGGCCAAAGACAGGGTTGACGGAGCCGGCAGTGATGCCTTTCCACTGGCCGCATCCCTGCTCAACCGGTTTGCCGCCGGCGCGATGAGTGCCAAGGATTATCCGGTGAATGCGCTGCTGGTATCGGGCACCAATCCGGTTTATTCGACACCGGGAGCCAATGACTTTAAAAAGGCCGTGGAAAAGATTCCCTTTGTGGTCAGCTTTTCCTCTTATATGGATGAAACTGCCATGCAAGCCGATCTCATTCTTCCCAACCATGTTTACTTGGAACGCTACGAGGACATTCCTGTCATGGCCGGCCTGCAAAAACCCATGGTCGAGTTGACGCAACCGGTTGTCTTCCCTATGCACGACACCAAAAATGCGGGCGATGCGATTATCGAGCTATCCAACGCAATGGGCGGCAGCATCGGCGACGCGTTCCCGTGGGAAAGCTACGAGGCGTGCCTGGAGGAGACCCTCGGCGACAAGTGGGATGTGCTCAGCGAAGATGGGTTGTGGGAGGACGAAGCGTTTCAACCGGCCGGGTGGGGTGAAGCCTTTGCGACGGCGTCAGGGAAGTTTGAGTTCATGAACCCGGACATGGACCTGATGCCCAGTTATGTTCCCTTGAATCTGGAGGGGAATGCCTCGACATTTCCTTTATTGCTGATGCCTTTTGACAGCATGCGGCTGGCAAGCGGCTTTATCAGTGACCCTCCTTTTGTTATCAAGGCCGTGGAAGACACGATTCTGAAGGGCAAGGATGCGTGCGTGGAGGTCAACCCTGCAACGGCAAAATCGCTGGGGCTGGCAGACGGCAAGCCGGCCACATTGAGCACACCCAAGGGTGAGGCCCGGGTGCGCATCTATCACTACCACGGCATCATGCCGGGGGTGGTGGCCATTCCCAGAGGTCCGGGCCACTCGGCAGATGATAAATACATGGCCGGCAAGGGTGTAAACTTCAACGAACTCATCGGTCCGGTGGAGGATCGTGCATCCGGTCTGGATATGGCCTGGGGGGTAAGGGCAAAGCTGGCAAAAGCCTAAATATTTAAACGAGGTTCGAATGAAAGAAGCACAGGGGCACAACAAAAATAAGAAATTCGGCATGGTGATAGACCTGGACAAGTGTACCGGCTGCGGAGCCTGCATGGTGGCCTGTATGGCGGAAAACAACGTTCCCTTTCGGGAAGATGAATCCGACAAGCAACTGGGCACGGCGTGGATGCGTGTGTACAAGATGACCAACGGCAAACCGTTTCCCGAAACTGAAGTCTGCTATATCCCAAGGCCCTGCATGCACTGTGAAGGCCATGGCGGGCATTCCCCCTGCGTGTCGGTCTGTCCGGCTACGGCCACTGATTACGACAACCACACCGGCATTGTGAGCCAGATTTACACGCGCTGCTTCGGGTGTCGGTACTGCATGGCTGCCTGCCCTTATCACGCCCGTGTTTTCAACTGGTGGGACCCGGTCTGGCCGGCGGATATGGAAAAAATGCTCAATCCGGATGTATCCGTGCGTATGCGGGGTGTGGTGGAAAAATGCAGCTTCTGTTACCACCGTTACCAGCGGGCCATGGAGAAAGCCTATTACGAAGAGCGGCAGGAAATCGAGGAAGATGAATATCAGACGTCGTGCACCCAGGCGTGCCCGGCCGGCGCCATTGCCTTTGGGGATCTGAACAACCCGGACCATGCTGTTCACCAGTTGGTCAAACCGGACAACAGGCACGGTGGACGGCCCAAAAACCCGCATGCCTTCAGGTTGCTGGAGCGTTTGGGGACCAATCCGAAAGTCTATTACCTCTCGAGTCGTGAATGGGTTATCAGAGCCGGCGACAATTACGTAAAGAATGAAAAAACGGGAGCCGGAGGACACTAAACCCGGAACAGGCCATGGGGATTGTGAAATTTGCTAAGGGGCATGGAATACCGCTTCATTGCAAACCGGTCATCCGGATAAAAATATACATGTTCGGATTACATTATTGAGGAGCATTAACGTATGGATTCTGCATTAATACCCAAAGGAGTTAAACGCTGTCCATTGCCGCAGTTCGGGGTTGCGCTCATGATCGTAGGTGCAGTGCTGCTGTGGGGCGTATTTGCCATGCTGCTGGTCTGGTTCAAGGGGCTCAATCAGACCAACATGAACAACGCCTATGGTTTTGCGCTGTGGATCTGGGCTGACCTGGGGGTTATCGCCCTGGGTGGGGGGGCGTTTTTCACCGGTTTTCTGAAATATATCGTGGGCAAGGATGAACTCAAGAACATCATTAATTTTGCGGTCCTGATCGGTTTTATCTGCTACAGTTCCGCCCTGCTCATTCTGGCCATCGACATCGGACAACCGCTGCGGGGCTGGTTCATTTTCTGGCATGCCAATGTGCACTCCATGCTGACCGAAGTGGCTTTCTGCCTCACCTGCTACTTCGGCGTGCTCTGCATTGAGTATATCCCGCTGATTCTGGAAAACCGGCAGGTCGACAAAGTCCCGTTTTTTCACAACCTAAGCCACAACATGCACGAAGTCATGGCCATATTTGCCGCAACCGGCGCATTTCTGTCCTTTTTTCATCAGGGCTCGCTTGGAGGCGTGGCCGGCGTCATGTTCGGCCGGCCGTTCGGGTTCAGGGAGCACATTCTCATCTGGCCCTATTCATTTTTCCTCTTCACCTGGTCGGCGGCGGCCTGTGGCCCATGTTTCACCATTTTGGTAACCAAGCTGACGGAAAAAATTTCCGGGAAAAAGCTGGTCAAGGATAATGTGATTGAGCTCTTGGCCAAGATTTCAGGCTGGATGCTGTTTACCTACATCATCGCCAAGACCATCGACACCATCTACTGGGCCAATGTTACTGCGCCGTCCATGGGCCATACCCTGATGGACTTCTACAGAAGCAGTCCTGGATCGTTTTACGGCATCTGGATTCTGATTGCCGAGGTCGGGGTCTGCGGATTGCTGCCGGCCATTATCCTTATTACGGACAAAGGCCGGAAAACGCCCGCGCTGCTGTGGACCGCCGTTATCCTGGCTTCTATCGGCGTACTTCTCAACCGGTGGGTCATGGTGCTTCAGGTGCTGGCGGTACCCGTGCTGACCTTTGAGACCTGGAACATGTATTTCCCCAGTTGGCAGGAAATAGCGACAACCATACTTCCCGTGGCCTACGGCGTCATCCTGGTGATGATATCATTCCGGTATCTGCCGATATTTCCCCAGGAAGCCGAACTCAATCCCATTGAAGAGCCTGAACCGGCGGCAGCGCTGGAAGCAGAAGCCGATGAGGAAGAAGTTGCAATAGAAAACGACGCCGAACTCGCTCCGGCGGAAGGATAGGAGGATAACATGTTGCCTTTCAGTTTCGAATGGGTATGGGACACGGTTCACCTGGTTTTTCACGGCGGCGTGTGGTATGCGCTGTCAATCATGGGCATGGGCATGACCTATTGCATCATCAAAGCAGCCGTCGACACCTATCAGGGAAAAGGCAGCCATCACTGATCCCTGTCTGACAAATTTTCATATTTGACTGTGTAAAACCAAACATGAAAATTTGATAAAGCCTGAAAAGCGCCTGTCCTGCAAGATATCCGCAGGCGGGCGTTTTCTTTTTTATACCATTTTATTGAACACTATGCTTATGCAGCGATTTGGCGATAGTATTGAACGAAATTCAAAGTAAAGAGAGTGAATGAGCAATATCCAATTTAGAAACCTGGGGTTTTAAATTTTGGACAAAATCGTGGTCAAGGGCGGTAAACGCCTCGAGGGTGAAGTCAAGGTGAGCGGTGCCAAAAATGCCGCATTGCCCATCCTGGTGTCATCTCTGCTGGTGGACGGGTGGAACACCTATCACAACGTACCCCGGCTCATGGATATCGAAAGCACCAAAGTTCTATTATCCAAGCTCGGGGCCGATCTCGAGACCGACGGCCATGAGGTGCGCATCAACGCCCGGGGTTTCAATAACCACGAGGCCCCGTATGACCTGGTCCGCAAGATGCGGGCCTCCATATTGGTGCTGGGACCGATTCTGGCAAGGTTGAAGAAGGCCCGGGTATCCCTGCCGGGTGGATGCGCTATCGGTGCCAGGCCCATCAACCTCCACCTGAAGGGGTTGGCCAGGCTGGGCGCCAAGATTGACCTGCAGCACGGTTATGTTGAAGCCGAGGCACAGCAGCTGAAGGGCAATGAAATCTATCTGGATGTCGCCACCGTGACTGGAACGGAAAATCTGATGATGGCTGCGGTACTTGCCGAAGGGACCACCGTGCTCCGCAATGCCGCCCGCGAGCCGGAAATCAAGGCCCTGGCGGATGTGCTGGTGCAGATGGGAGCTGATATCAGCGGTGCCGGTACGTCCATTATGGTTATAAATGGGGTGCCCGAACTCAAGCCCGTATCCGTCAGTATTCTGCCCGACAGGATCGAAACGGGTACCTTGATGGTTGCCGCGGCCCTGACCCAAGGGGACGTGACCCTCGTCGGTTGTGAGCCCGCCCACCTGGAGGCGGTCACCCACAAATTGCGGCTGACAGGGGCGGATGTGGTTTCCCGCGGGTCGAGCATACGGGTCCGCGGTCCGGCCGAGATAGCGAGTGTGGATATCAAAACCCTGGCGTATCCGGGATTTCCCACGGATATGCAGGCCCAGTTCATGGTGCTCATGTCCGTGGCCAAAGGTCTCAGCATGATTTCGGAAACCATCTTTGAAAACCGGTTCATTCATGTGAGCGAACTGAAACGCATGGGGGCTGATATCAACGTATCCGGGAACACGGCGCTCATCAAGGGCGTCCCCCAACTCAGCGGGGCCCCGGTCATGGCAACTGATTTGAGGGCCAGTGCCTCCCTGGTGCTGGCGGGGCTGGCAGCCAGGGGAACAACTGAAGTTCGCAGGGTTTACCATCTGGACCGCGGCTATGAATCTCTCGAAAAAAAACTCGCCCTTCTGGGTGCCGATATTTATCGCGAAAAGGAATGACCAGGGGGCGTATTTTCGTCCATTCATCGGCCTTGCCGCTGTGTTTTTACCCGGTGTGGTGGCGGGGGCCGCCTTTCCGGGTTATCTTTACTGGGCAGGCGTGCTCCTTCTGACAGGTGCTGCCCTGGTTTCCGTTTTCTTGAAACAGGGCCGATCTGTTGCCTTGCTGCCGCTGGCGCTTTTCTTCATACTCGGATACCTTTCCATACAGCCTTGGGTAAGGCCCTGTTTTCCCGATAACCACATCACCCGATATGCCGACAACAACGTTTACACCCTGACCGGGGTCGTGGCTGACATGCCCCGGGTGTCCGGAAATAGATCCCGGTTTATTCTTCAGGCCAAGACGATCGCGGGCAACGGATCGGTCGGCCCTGTGGTCGGGAGAATCCGGATGTCCTGCTACCGCACGCCCGAGCCGCTGTACAAAGGCGATGCCGTTGCCTTGAAAACCAGGATCCGGCCCATCCACAATTTCAACAACCCGGGCGGGTTCGATTACGAGCGCTTTATGGCCTACCAAAAGGTCCGGGTATCCGGGTATGCCCGCGGCGACGGGATCCGGTTTGCAGGGGGTGGGCCTGTTCGCCGGGAAGCAGCAATCCTGCAGCGTCTGCGCGGCTATATCTCCGGCATGATCGATGGGATGCCTTTTGCGGTTCCCGATGGTTGCATGCCTGTCAGGCCGGTTATGAAGGCGCTTTTCATGGGTGATAAAACCGGACTGACACCCCCCTTGCGGGAACTTTTCAGCCGGTCCGGCACCAGCCATCTGCTGGCCATTTCAGGCCTTCACGTGGGCATTGTTGCCGGTGTTTCTTTTTTTGTTTTCAGGTGGATGCTCTCCTTTGTCTCACCGCTTTTATGGACGGGGAGGGTGAAAGCCGCTGCCGCTGTTCTGTCCGTTTTCCCGGTGGTGGGATACGGGATAGTGGCCGGCATGTCACCATCGACACAACGGGCGGTCATCATGGTGGCAGTATTTCTGATGACTTTTCTGGCAGGCAGAGACCATGACTTGGTCAATACCATGGCTGTGGCCGCCCTTATCATTGTTACAATTCATCCGCCAACCTTGTTTTCTATTTCCTTTCAGCTCTCATTTACAGCGGTATTCTTTATCGTCTACGGTTTTGCCAAGCTGATGCCGCCCAGGGCCCGGCATGGGAACCTGTTGGGCAGCCTGTTGGCCAGGACCGGCACACTCCTTATGGTTTCAGTGTTCGCGACCCTCGGCACCCTTCCTATCGTCATGCACTTTTTTAACCAGGTGTCCCTTGTGGGTGTGATTGTCAATGTCGTGGCCGTGCCTCTGGTGGGTTTTATCGTTGTGCCTGTCGGCCTTGTCTCGGTTCTGGCGGCGCTTGTCTTTCCCGCCGCCGGCGTATTGGGGTTTACGGTTTGTGCCCATGTACTGGTGTTTGCCATGCAGGTTATCGGCTTTTTTTCCGGATTGCCGTGGGCTGCCGTAAAGACGGTGACGCCAAGTGTGTTGGAGATTGTGTGCTATTATGCCATTTTGTGGGGGCTTTTCACCCTGGCTCCCGGTGGCGGCGGTTCTCCCAAAGGGGGTGGCTTCCGGAGATGGGTCCAGGCCGTGGTGCTGGCCGCTGCGGTTGTGCTGGTTGGTGATGTTCTCTACTGGACGCATGCCCGTTTTCTGTCAAAGGACCTGCGGGTGACAGTGCTTGACGTGGGCCAGGGCAGTTCCGCGCTCCTGGAATTTCCCGGTGGATACAACGTGCTCGTGGACGGAGGCGGCTTTTCAGACAACAATGCCTTTGACGTGGGGGCCCGCATCGTGGCGCCCTATTTATGGAGCCGCAAAATACGAACCATCGACAGCATTATTTTATCACATCCCAACAGCGATCATCTGAATGGGTTGACCTATATCGCCGAACATTTTAATGTGAAAAACGCCTGGACCAATGGTGAAGCAACCACCAGCAAAGGTTATGGAGAATTTTCCGAGACGCTAAGGCGCAAAAGGGTCTTGCACCCCCGGTATGACACGTTGGAACGCAAACGATCCATCCACGGGGTTGACCTGGAATTTCTCTACCCTGAAAGGGATTTTTTGGAGCGCCGGGATGCGGAGCCATGGCGAAACACCAACAATAACTCCCTGGTCTTGAAGGTGAGCTACGGGAAGCACGCCATCCTGTTTCCAGGGGACCTTATGGCGGACGGTGAGAAGGTATGCGGGCGGCTCGAACCGGATGCACTTGATAGTTCGGTCCTTATTGCCCCTCACCATGGAAGTAGATCGTCGAGTACAGCCGGGTTTATTGACCGGGTGAATCCTAAAATCGTGGTCGTCTCAGCCGGATGGATGAATCGTTTCAAGTTTCCCCATGCCGAGGTTCTGGCAAGATATTCCCGCCAGGGAAGCAGGGTGTACCGAACCGATCTTGACGGCGCCGTCCGTTTGATAAGCAATGGGGAAACCCTGCGGGTGCTGCCGACCATTATGCGGCACAAGGGAGAATAAAGGTCTGCTTGCCGTGGGAGTAACAGAAGATGGAGCCTCTGAACTCGGAATGCGGAATTTAAGAACCAGAAGAACAGAGCCACAGAGACCGGATCCGGTAGTCAGTGGTCTGTTGTCAGGGACAGCTGTAGACGGCTTTGCGTAGTCAGGGGCCAGAAATCTTAGCCGCAGACATACGCAGACAAAATATTTTTCATGTCGCTTCGCGACTGCATGATGCAGATAGCAATTTAAAATATTGGTGCCAGAAGCGTATTGCTTTTCGCAAGTATTTTTAAACGTCCGCGGTTGTCTGCGTATGTCTGCGGCAAAAAAAAAGAAGACAGAGAACGGAAAACAGGTTGAGAGAAATCAATTAAAAAGTGACAACTTTTAATCAGGGCTTGACCGTCAGTGGTCGGACCTGACACCCGAAACCAGCATTTACAGTAGGAAGATCGATCA
>Ga0164313_10006308_pt1 | contig 10460 bp, 8 predicted proteins | sample GuaBasSedimGuay4_FD_113735 | JGI IMG/M metagenome (GOLD analysis project Ga0164313, IMG submission 113735) | Subseafloor sediment microbial communities from Guaymas Basin, Gulf of California, Mexico - Guay4, Core 4569-4, 0-3 cm | ecosystem: Environmental > Aquatic > Marine > Hydrothermal vents >...
ATCCAATTTGAAAATGACCTTATTGTTAGTGCAGGAACAAACTACTATTGGTTTTTTAACGGTGAAGAAATAGAAGGGGAAAACAACATCAGCCTTGCCCCCGGCCAAAACGGTGATTATTATTGCGTAGTAGAAAATGAATTCGGATGTAATATTCAAAGCAATACAGTAACAGTTATTGGTTTAGGCTTAATGGAAAATGAAAAACCCGGTTTCAAGGTTTATCCCAATCCGTTTAAATCATCCATCATTATCGAAGGTGATACCCGGTATATCAGTACTATTGAATTGTCAGATGCACTTGGTAAAGTTATTTGGAACCAGGACAGTTTTATTTCAAACCCTATCATTTTACCGGAATATCTAAAACCAGGGCTTTATATCCTTACCATAAGTACTGTCCAATCAACCAAATACACATCCAAAGTTTATAAGTATTAACCCTTACCAAATGCGGTACTATCCATGTGCCTGGCAGGGCATTTTGGTATTATTACTTCCTCAACTCTTTCTTTAAAATTTTACCCGTGGCTGACATTGGCAATGCCTCAATAATCTCAACCTTTCTCGGATATTTATAGCTTGCTATTTTAGCTTTGGTCCAGGCGACTATTTCATCCGGATCGGCTTTTATGCCAGGTTTTAACACCACAAAGGCTTTCACTTCCTCTCCCATTTTTTCGTCAGGTACACCAATTACAGCAACCAACGATATCGCCTCATGCTTCATCATTACCCGTTCTACTTCACGGGGGTAAACATTTAAGCCTCCACGAATAATCATATCCTTTGTGCGGTCAACAATAAAATAAAAACCGTCTTCATCTTTAATTGCAATATCACCGGAATGTAACCAACCATTAATAAGGGTTTTCTCTGTTTCTGTTGGGTTTTTATAATATCCTTTCATTACGTTGTGCCCTTTGTAGCACAATTCCCCTTTTTTTCCAACCGGCACTTCAATTCCTTCACTGTCAAGGAGTTTTACTTCTACACCAAAAAACGGGGTACCAACAGAACCGGGTTTACGCCCCAGGTCCCTATGGTTAAAAGTCACCACCGGCGAACCTTCCGACATGCCATATCCTTCCAGTATTTCGACATTGTATTTTTCTTCGAATTCGTGCAATACAGCAACGGGTAACGAAGCACCCCCCGAAACACAGGTTTTTAAATTCTTACTAATTTTATCCATGTCAAAACTCGAAGTATCGGTATGCAATAATGCCCAATACATGGTTGGTACACCCGCAAATACGGTGATGTTTTCTTTTTCCATCAGTTCAAATGCCTGGGCTGCATCGAAACGCGCCATTAACACCAAAGTAGCTCCTTGTAAAATTCCGCCGTTCATTAAAACGGTCTGCCCGAAAATATGAAACAATGGCAGTATCGTTAGTAAATTATCTTTATGGCGGATATAACCCAGGTTATCCCTTGTTGCACCAAAGGCATTTATTAGCATGTTCGAATGTGTCAACTCAGCTCCTTTTGGCCTTCCGGTTGTACCTGAAGTATAAATAATAATGGCTGTGTCTGACTCTAATGTCGGATGGGATTCGAAAACAGGTGCTTGAGTAGACATCAATTGCCCCAAAGTTTTTGTCTTTTCAATCGGTGATGAATCTGCCGGATTGGCCATAATCATAAAAAAATAATCGCAATCCGGGGCATTTTTAAATCCATTATGACCATACTCACCCATAGGTAATTCGGGAGTTCCCTGAAAACAAAAGTATGCCTTAGCATCTGAATTTTGAAGGTGATAAGCAACTTCATCGCCTTTTAAAAGCACACTTAACGGAACAACCACAGCCCCTGTTTTTAAAATCCCGTAATAAACCACCGGAAAATAGGGCAAGTTCGGACAGGTTAATGCTACTTTATCGCCTGGGCGTATTCCGATTTTTTTTAACCCATTTGCTACTTGGTTCGACATGGCATTTAGCTGGGCATAAGTAATCCTATGTTGGGCGAATACAAGTGCTTCTGATTCAGGGTATTTTCTTGCGCTATCTTCTAATACGATCGATAAATTATACATGTTTATGATTTTTTTGTTGAAGCTTTAAAAATAGAAAAAAATGATAAATCCTTTTTAATCCGTTAATCCTTTTTGTAAATCACACCCCGATTATAAAGGTACTTCATCATGTAATCAAATACCCCCGGTTCTTTTCCAATCAATTCAGGAGGAAAAACCCCTTTTTTAACGAACAATCCTTCTAAAAATAAATTGGCTGCAGCAGTGGCGGTATAACCTGTTGTACGTGCCATCGAAGATGTTTTATCCGAAAATTCATCATAAAGATTGTAAACCACAGATACCCTCTCTCCTGTTTCGTCAGTCCCTTTTAATGTTACCCGCATAATAGTCAATTCTTTTTCTGCCTCGCCAAGTTTCCATTCCTTAAACAGGATTTTACTGGTAAATTCGAGTGGGGAGAGTTTTGTTCCATTAACCTCAATTTTCTTCAAATCGAAAAACCCACTCGATTTTAATATGCTGATATATTCTGCATGTCCTGGATATCGCAGGGTTTTTTCTTTCATATCCGGAATGTGTGGCATGGTTTCTATCAAAGTCCTTAAACCATCTGAATTAAAGGATTCAAGTGTTCCCACCTTTTCAAAATTAATTAATTCAATATCGGATAAAGGTTCTTTGGTTACAACTTTTCCATTTTCAACATAACGTGCTGGCCGGGTGTATTCTTCAATTACATCAATCGGAGAAAAAGGGGCTTTATAATTAAAAGGCCATTTTTTTAATTTAGGTAATCCTCCTACCAAACATTCAAAAAAATCTACATTAAACTTCTCATTGTAATAACCCAAAATAATATTATCCATTCCGGGTGCTACGCCACAATCGACAATAGCAGTAACTTTTTTTTCTTTAGCCAATGCATCAAGCGATAAAGAATTTTCGGGGAAAAACGAGATATCCACTACGTTTTTGCCTGCTTCAATAATGGTCCTTAAAGTTTCGAAGCCCAAAAACCCGGGAACTGCACAGATCACCAGATCAAATGGTTTAATCGCCTCTTTTAGTTTTTGTTTATCGGTTACATCTAATAATAACGTTCTCAGGTCACAACATTTTTCTTTTACTCTTTGCAATGCCTTATCGCTAATATCGGTTACTGCTACCTTATGCTTATGAACCATATCAATTGCTATGGCGCTTCCAACCATGCCCGAACCCAATACAATTATGTTTTTCATGTTTGTGTTTAAATTAAACGACTAAGATAACCTGATTAAACTGTTTTTAGTAAATTCACATCAATGAAATTGGTTAAAAGAATAACGAAACTGATCATCACAATTATTCTGATACCGGTTTTATACATTTTGGCATCTTTAGTATTAACACTTATTCCTATAAATAGTGATCCAGACAATTCTGACAAAAAAAAGTCTATCTATTTAAATTCAAATGGCGTCCATTTAAATATTATTATACCCAGGGATCAAATAGATACAAATCTTTTAGCCGGGCTCAAATATGATGGGAATGACCAATATTTTTCATTTGGCTGGGGTGATAAACACTTTTATTTGGAAACACCTACCTGGGGTGACCTTACCGTAAAAAATGCGTTTCGTGCATTGTTTATGAAAAGCCCGACCCTAATTCATTTAACAAAGTATTCAAAAACCAGAAAAGATTGGGTAGAAATAAAAGTTGATCAAAATCAACTAGATAATATCAATCGGTATATTGATAATTCATTTTATTACGATTCGCATAATAAAAAGGGTTTGTTGAAAAATATAGGATATACGAATAATGATGATTTTTACGAAGCTTTAGGTAGTTATTCCTTCTATAAAACATGCAATAGCTGGGTTAATACCGGATTTAAAAAAAGCAACGTAAAAGCATGCTTGTGGACCCCTTTTGAATTTGGGCTGCTTTATATGCATAAAAAATAAAAGATTAAACTTCGAATAAATTTAAAAGTAATATTATTTAATCAAATAATTCTATTTTTATTTTTTCTTTAAGAATTTTGACTTTTAAAAATTTATGAAGCAAAAGTTTTTAATTAGTGGGATCGCCCTAATTTATATTGCATTATCAATAGTGTCGGCATTGGATGGCGGGGATTTTGATGTTTACCTGGATGCAGCCATTAAATTAAACAATGGGGATAACATCTATGCCCCTCCGTTTATAAAAGGATTACAATATTTCTACAGTCCTTTATTTGCATTGGTTCTAATCCCTTTTTCATGGAATTTTCTCATCACAGAATTAACCTGGCTTTTGTTATCCGGGCTTATGCTATTTAGAAGTTGGAATTTAATTAAAGGCTATTTCGATCTGTCTGTCTTTACTAAAAAAGAAACTTATATCTGGACAGGGATTTCATTCTTCTTTATCATCCGGTTCCTTTTGTATAACATTTCCATGATTCAGATTACCATATTTCTTATGTGGGCTATTATAGAATCGATCAACTTAATAAAAAAAAATAAAACATTAAAGGGTTCGGGGTTGCTGGCTTTTGTGATAAATATAAAAATAATGCCACTGGTTGCCCTGCCTTATTTACTTTATCGGGGATATTTTAAACCTTTTTTATATGTCATCCTTTTTAGTATTATTTTTATTTTTTTACCAGCTCTTTTTATCGGATATGAATTCAATTGGTATTTACTAAATGAATGGTGGTTAATTATTAATCCAGCTCAATCTGGGTATTTGGTAGAAGCAGGTACTAATGCACAGTCAATTGTTGGAACTGTTCCGGTTTATTTGACCGAAATTGAAGGCGATTTGCCATTTAAGCGCAATGTTCTAAACCTTTCTCTGGAGACCGTTGGGGTTATCACCAACATGGTTAGGCTACTATTGGTTTTATTGGCTTTGTACTTTCTAAAATCCCCATTTAAAAAAACGGTATCCCCTATTTTTGAAATCCGGGCCATTGGGTATTTATTATTGGCTGTGCCTTTAATTTTTCCGCATCAACAGAAATATGCTTTTATTTTCTTGTTTCCAATGATTGCTTATTTAAGCTATTACTGTATGATAATGTGGAAATTTAACAGGACTCGATCGTTTAGGTTATTTTTGGTTCTGCTGCTTATTGTTTCAATAAACTTTACACCGGTCATTGGATCAGACATTATAGGCCGTTTAAACTATAACCTTGTGCATCATTATAGATTATTGGGCATAAGCACTTTATTGCTTATTGCAGCAGCAATTTATGCTGATCCGAAATCGATTGAAGAAATTTTAATAAAGCATTAATTTTTCTTCTTTTTAGGCATGCGTTTACTATCCTTTAAAGCTTTGGATAAAATCCATTCCATTTGTCCGTTGATACTACGGAATTCGTCTGCCGACCATATTTCTATAGCTTTTAATAACTCAGGATCCAATCGTAGCACAAATGGTTTTTTCTTAGCCATGTTACTGGTGTAATGTTCCTGTATTTATTACCGGTGTTGCATCCCTGTCACCACATAACACCACCATCAGATTACTTACCATGGACGCCTTTTTATCATCGTCAAACTCAATAATTCCTTTTTCAGACAACTGCTCCAATGCATTTTCGACCATACTCACTGCCCCTTCAACAATTTTAAATCGTGCTGCAACAATAGCGGTAGCTTGCTGTCTTTTTAACATGGCACTCGCAATTTCGGGAGCATAAGCCAGGTAACCAATACGGGCTTCCAGCACTTCAATACCGGCAATTTCCAATCTTTCCTTTAATTCCTTTTCCAGGTCTTCATTTACTATTTGAATTCCCGAACGAAGCGTAATTTCCTTTTGCTCATCATCAAAATTATCGTAAGGGTAATGAACCGCCAGTTTACGTACTGCTGCATCGGTCTGTACCCTTACAAAATGCTCGTAATCGTCCACATCAAATGCTGCTCTATAGGTATCTTCAACCTTCCAAACAAGGATAACACTAATCAATACCGGATTACCTACTTTGTCGTTTACCTTCAGGCGTTCACTGTCAAAGTTTCGGGCCCTTAACGAAATAGAAATGGTACGGTAAAACGGATTGGTCCAGAAAAAACCATTCTCTTTAACAGTCCCTTTGTATTTTCCGAATAGGACCATAGCCATCGATTTATTGGGATTTACAATAAAAAAACCTTTGAGTATAAAAATCGTGATCACAATGAGTATAATTCCGGGAATAATCATTTGTGAAATCATCAGATAAATGCTTGCCCCAAGAGAAAGCACAAATAGTAAAAACATGAGGTAACCGTTAATTGGTTTAATTAATTTTTCATTTTCCATAGTGATAGTTTTTTGATATTAATATGATATCAAATATACAAAATATATGCGCATAAAAAAACCACCGGCATTCACCGGTGGTTTTACAAAATATTTATTGATTTAAAGGGGCTTTTTAATTAGAGTCTGTCCATAATGTCAGTGCTTAGTTCAGAATGTTCGCTATTGAGGCATTCGAAGTTTTTAAAATCAAGGAGTTTACAATGGTAAACGACTGTTTTCAAAACAAGAATAACAAAGATAGCGGACATTATGGGCAAGCAATAATTATTCTTTCACCTCTTCAAAGTCAACATCTTCAACTTCATCATCAGCACCATCGGCAGGTTGCTGTTGTGCTTCCCCATCAGCAGGTGCTCCATTAGCTGCCTGTTGCTGCGCATACATTTCAGACGATGCAGCCTGGAAAATGGTATTCAATGCTTCCATGTGCTTTTCGATTCCATCCATATCTTTGGCTTCGAACGATTTTTTAAGGTCGGCCAATGCAGATTCAATTGGTTCTTTTTTATCTGCAGGCAATTTATCCCCCATTTCTTTCATTTGCTTTTCTACCTGGAATATCAAAGCATCAGCCTGGTTCAATTTATCAACCTTTTCTTTTTCCTTTTTATCGGATTCAGCATTTGCTTCGGCTTCTTTTTTCATCCTTTCAATATCTTGATCCGATATGCCTGAAGAAGCTTCGATACGGATAGATTGTTCTTTACCTGTGGCTTTATCTTTAGCTGTTACATGAAGCAATCCATTGGCATCAATATCAAAAGAAACTTCAATTTGCGGCACACCTCTTTGTGCTGGTGGTAATCCATCGAGGTGAAATTTTCCGATCGTACGGTTTCCCGCAGCCATGGGCCGTTCACCTTGCAACACATGAATTTCAACCGAAGGTTGGTTATCCGATGCTGTAGAGAAAGTCTCCGATTTTTTGGTTGGAATGGTTGTATTTGCTTCTATCAGTTTTGTAAACACACCTCCCATGGTTTCGATACCCAACGAAAGTGGCGTTACATCCAAAAGCAATACATCTTTAACCTCTCCGGTAAGCACTCCACCTTGGATAGCAGCTCCAATCGCAACAACCTCATCGGGGTTCACCCCTTTTGAAGGATCTTTGCCAAAGAATTTTTTAACCGCTTCCTGAACAGCAGGAATCCTGGTAGAACCCCCAACCAATAATACTTCATCAATATCTGATTTACTTAACCCGGAGCTTTTTAGTGCAGCCTCACATGGTTTAATCGAACGTGCAATCAAATCTTCGGTTAACTGGTCGAATTTAGCCCTTGATAATTTGCGCACAAGATGTTTTGGCACGCCATCAACCGGCATAATGTAAGGCAAGTTAATCTCGGTCGAAGTTGAGCTCGACAATTCAATTTTAGCTTTCTCAGCAGCTTCTTTCAAACGTTGCAAAGCCATTGGATCCTTACGTAAATCGAGGCCTTCATCTTTTTTAAATTCATCTGCCAGCCAATCGATTAAAATATGGTCGAAGTCGTCTCCACCAAGGTGGGTGTCACCATCGGTCGATTTTACTTCGAAAACACCGTCCCCTAATTCAAGGATAGAAACATCAAATGTTCCACCCCCAAAATCGAATACGACCACTTTTAAATCTTCTGTTTTTTTATCGAGGCCATAAGCTAAAGCTGCGGCAGTAGGTTCGTTAATGATCCTGCGCACTTTTAAACCTGCAATTTCACCTGCTTCTTTAGTTGCCTGACGCTGCGAATCGTTAAAATACGCAGGAACAGTAATCACTGCTTCGTTCACTTCAGTTCCCAAATAATCTTCGGCGGTTTTTTTCATTTTTTGCAGAACAATGGCCGAAATCTCCTGTGGCGAATACAATCTTTTATCAATATCGATCCGCGGGGTGTTGTTATCTCCCTTTACCACTTTATAAGGCACCCTGGCGATTTCCATTTTATCCTCATCAAAAGTATTGCCCATAAACCGTTTTATCGATGAAATGGTATGTTGCGGGTTGGTAATAGCCTGCCGTTTAGCAGGATCTCCAACTTTTCGTTCTCCACCTTCAATAAAAGCTACAACCGATGGTGTAGTCCTTCTTCCTTCGGAGTTGGTTATTACAACAGGATCATTTCCTTCCATAACAGCAACACACGAATTGGTGGTTCCTAAATCAATTCCAATTATTTTACTCATTATAATATTTATTTAATTCGTTAATATTCAGTTTTATTACGAACCTGCCTATTCAAATCCTATGCCATCGGAAATAACGATGCGTTATGGCACAAAATGTCAGCAAAAAGGTGACGAATTGTCAAAGTACAAATAAAAAGAAGAAGAATCCTTGATAAATAAATTTGAGTATTTAAGAGAATTAAATGTATTCCGCAAAAAACTAGTTAGTGTCTCTTTGGAAACTCCCTATTTTGGAAGTGGCTCTAAGAAGGAACCAAGAATGAGGCTTGCGAAGTGTTTAAAATCAGGAGTTTACTTTTGTAAATGACTGGTTTTAAATACGAGTATAACGAAATTCTTGGTGTTTTCTTAGAGCCATTAGTTACATCCCCATGCCGTTCCATTATGACTGGGGCTTGTTGAACAAAACTTAAGCCCTGTAGTGTATTGGCCTATTGCCATTTCTTTATAGGAGTTAGATAACTCAAGTTCGAAAATTTTATCTTCAAAAGAAGAGCTACCTCTTGAGCTCCATACACCAACTGCATTGTTTAGGTTCGAAAAAGGGTTTTGTTCAATATTTATAGATGTAGAAGGTTGGCTTAATTCCATAAAGGTATTTAAATCGTCTCCGGCATATTCAAAAATATAGTCCATAGTCCCAATTTCCCTGCGTACAACATTATCTTCGTTGTTTTCTGCAATGATTTTGTTTGCGACAAATTGAAAAAACGCTTCCCCTTCAATTTTATAGGTATGTTCTTCTCCTCCTTGCAGGGTTTCTGTTTGCCAGGTTGGAAATTTAAAATCCATAAACTTCTCTTTTTCCGTACCATCTGTATAAACTTCTTTATAATGGTAACGAAACGTGAATTCATAGCTCCTTACATTTTTAGAGGATATAAGATCTTTTATAATTTTCGGTATATATTTCGTCGAACCAGATGTACTAAACTGAAGAACCAGTTTTACAGTTGGATCATTGATTGTGATATTGGGTATGAAATCACCAACAACCGGAACTTTTGAACTTACATCATTACCACTTCCGGTAAAACTAATCTCGTATTCATAATCATCATTCAAAGGTTCCGTAAAATAATAAACCGTTTGTACCGGGTAATAAAATGCACCTGAATCCTTATCTGTAACCGTTTTTTCCTGTAATAAATAGGTGTCGATAGTATCCTTCCCATCATAAGAAACAACATAAGCTTCCAGGTTTTTATATTCCGAGATTTCGGGATCCTGAGCAGCTTCAACAGCACTGCCTTCAGTTACAAAGGTTTTTGTGATCTTTACAAATTGGGTATCAACCGTAGGATCAAGAAATCCAAAAACGACTGCCTTTTCTTTTGTAGTATCAATTAAATCAACTTTTGTTTCGCAACTGCCGATAAGAAAACCAAAGACTACAAGAAAGATCAGGGATAAAAAAGGTGTTGTGCGCATTTAATTTGCTTTTTTGACAAATATAATTGAATAAATGAAAAATAAAGCGCTCAATCATTTAGACGGTAGTTATGTCGCATAACCCACAATGATTTGTTTGTGAATGGTTGTTTTTTGTAGTTTTACGGAAACTTATATATATGTCAGTAGAAAAACCTGCAAAACGAATAACTACGCATACTCTTGGGGAAATGAAACACCGGGGTGAAAAAATATCGATGCTTACCGCCTATGACTTTTCAATGGCGCGTATTGTTGATGAAGCTGGAATTGACGTGATTCTTGTTGGTGATAGTGCGTCTAATGTAATGGCCGGTCATGAAACTACACTGCCCATTACCCTGGATCAGATGATTTATCATGCTTCTTCAGTGGTGAGGGGGATTAACCGATCGCTAATCGTTGTTGACCTTCCTTTAGGTACTTACCAGGGAAATAGCAAGGAAGCCTTGAATTCATCCATCCGGATTATGAAAGAATCTGGCGCCCACGCTGTAAAACTCGAAGGCGGACGGGTCGTTAAAGAGTCTATATCCAGGATTTTATCCGCTGGTATTCCAGTCATGGG
>Ga0164313_10006309_pt1 | contig 10460 bp, 6 predicted proteins | sample GuaBasSedimGuay4_FD_113735 | JGI IMG/M metagenome (GOLD analysis project Ga0164313, IMG submission 113735) | Subseafloor sediment microbial communities from Guaymas Basin, Gulf of California, Mexico - Guay4, Core 4569-4, 0-3 cm | ecosystem: Environmental > Aquatic > Marine > Hydrothermal vents >...
AAAGGTGTTTCTAAAATATATAAATGTCCTTCTTTTATTACTTCAGGAAAAAACTGAAGGAAAAATGTAAGCAGCAACAATCTAATGTGCATCCCATCTACATCGGCATCTGTTGCAATCACAATATTATTATATCGAAGATCCTCCATCCCTTCTTCAATATTTAAGGCTGCCTGCAATAAATTGAATTCTTCATTTTCATATACCACCTTCTTACTCATAGAATAACAGTTTAGCGGCTTACCTCTAAGGGAAAAAACCGCCTGAGTATTTACATCTCTACTCTTCGTAATACTACCACTCGCTGAATCTCCCTCGGTAATAAATAAAGTGGATTCTAAACGGCGTTCCTTTTTCATATCTCCTAAATGTACCCGACAATCTCTGAGTTTTTTATTATGAAGGTTTGCTTTTTTAGCCCGAGCTCTGGCTAACTTTCTTATTCCCGTTAGGTCTTTTCGTTCCCGTTCTGCCTGCATAATCTTACGCTGTAAGAACTCGGCTGTTTCGGTGTTTTTATGAAGATAATTATCTAAATATGTTTTTATAAAATCATTGATATACGAACGCACTGTTGGCATAACACCACCCATATCAGTAGAGCCTAATTTTGTTTTTGTCTGACTTTCAAAAATAGGTTCCATTACCTTGATACTGATAGCGGAAACAATCGATTTACGAATATCACTAGCCTCATAATTTTTCCCATAGAACTCCCGTATGGTCTTCACCAAACTCTCTCTAAATGCTGCTTGATGTGTTCCTCCTTGAGTGGTATTCTGTCCATTTACAAATGAATGGTATTCTTCGCTATATTGTGTCTTGCTATGAGTTATCGCAATTTCAATATCTTCCCCTTTTAAATGAATGACCGGATACAGCATATCCTCAACAAGTATGTTTTCTTCCAGTAGATCTTTCAATCCATTTTCTGAATAAAACTTTTCCCCGTTATAATCGATTGTTAATCCAGGATTAAGATATACGTAATTCTTAAGCATGCGAATCACATATTCGCTTCGGTATTTATATTTCTTAAAAATTCCTTCATCTGGAATAAAACTAACTTTAGTTCCTTTCCGTCTAGAAGAATCTTCAATTTCCGGGTCACTTTTTAATTCACCTAAACTAAATTCAGCTAATTTTATTTTTTTATCCCGAACCGATTCCACTTTAAAATAACTAGACAGTGCATTTACTGCTTTCGTCCCTACTCCATTTAATCCCACTGCTTTTTTGAAAGCACGAGAATCATATTTACCCCCTGTATTCATTTTAGAAACTACATCCACAACTTTACCCAGCGGTATTCCTCTACCGTAATCTCGAACGTGAACTTCCTTGTCTTTAATACGAATTTCAATGGTTTTCCCTGCTCCCATTACAAATTCATCGATACAGTTATCAATCACTTCTTTGAGGAGAATATAAATCCCATCGTCTGGAGAAGACCCATCACCAAGCTTCCCAATATACATTCCAGGGCGCATACGAATGTGCTCTTTCCAGTCTAGGGATCGTATGTTATCTTCTGTATATTGTACTTTAGACATAGATTTGGGTACTATAATTAGCAGTAAGGCTAATATAAAATTTCGGTATAAAATTTAAAACCCTTAATACGGAAAGTAATTAACAATAAAAAAGGGTGAATTGTTGAAAAAAAAACTGTCGATTTAGGACTATTATTTAATCTTAGGATTTTTATAAAGGGTCATAAACACTCCTAATTGAGAAAAGGTTTTTATTTCTTCCCAATCGTTTCTTAGAATTCTAATATCCTCATCTTTGGTGATATTTTCTATATTTGAAAATAAGATATAGTTATTTGTATTTAAATCGAAATCTACAAAACTCATCCGCTCCTTATCCAATTCATTCAAAGTGGCTATCCATGTAGCATTAATTCGGATGTTTGTTCCAATATCTGATTTTGAAATACCCTGCTCTTCAATAAAAGAAACCATTTTTTCCTCTTGACTATAATAATTAAGGTAGGCTAAACTACTATCCCAAGCCTGAGATATTGTTGCTGGATAAATCCATAAATGACCTGTGATAAATAAAATTGATGCGGCTAAGACAATAATTTTCCTGTAAGCTAAATTTGAAATTTGATCAATCATTAAATTTATAAAAAGAACGTTTGCCAACACAAAGCAAATTAAGAAGTATCTAGTTCCAATAGGGTTTCCAAAAGGAACCATTCCTATAAAAAAAACAGCTGTAAAAACGACTAATGCTATCAGTAAACGCATCGTTTTATCGTTCTTCTTAAAGCCTTTCTTCTTTAAAAAATGATAGACCATAAAAATCAATGGAATCCAAATAATTAGTCTGCCAAATTCCAATAAATTCTTAATGAAAGCAGCTGTGTTTTTTAGCGCTCGAGCAAGTCCTGTTAATTCTCTGTGCTTACTAAACCCCTCATTCTCTGTAATTATAAACCATCCGATTTGGGAATTCTGATAAAAAGCAAATGCAATAAAAACTAGTATACCTATTATATATGCACGTAGCATTTTTCTCTCAAAAACCAATAATCCAGCTTTATTAAGCCATAGATGAATTCCTGATAATGCAATAAAGCAATATATCCCTCTAAGATTTGTCATCAACAAGCCCACTACAGCAATTGTATAGAGCCAAGACCGATTTTTAAACAGGGCATTAATCCCTAACAATGTAAAAAACAATAACATCATATCGTTATTTAACATCGTTGTACTGGCGATGAGAGTAGGTTCTATAAAAACCAACAGCACCAAAAAAATAGAAGCTGCTTTAGTAAAATGAGTTCTTGCAAGAACTAGTAGTTGATAAAAAACCCCAAAATTGATTAGTAGCAATAATAACCTAGCTGGCCAAAGTAGTTTTCCGAAGAGTACCCAAAAAACGGCAATACTGGTTATCCAAAGAGGAGGATGTCCAGAGTTCATAGCTGTTGGAACGATTAAACTGGAAAAATTACTCGAATAGATCCAATCTGCACGTTGTGATTTACTAATGGCATCCCAAAAAAAAGGCAGATCGATTAATAAGAAAAACTCAACAAATAGGAATATTGAAAAAAGTAGAATTATAATTTTTTCGTTCCTTTTCATTTTCATTTACACATTAAATCTAAAGTGCATTACATCACCGTCTTGTACAATATATTCCTTTCCTTCTACTCCAAGCTTTCCTGCTTCCTTGACTTTAGCTTCACTGCCATAAGAAACAAAATCGGTGTATTTAATTACTTCAGCACGAATAAACCCTTTTTCAAAATCGGTATGAATTACACCTGCAGCTTGAGGTGCAGTCGCTCCAATTGGAATTGTCCAAGCACGAACTTCCTTTACTCCGGCAGTAAAATAAGTTTGAAGATTTAGTAATTTATATGCACCACGGATCAATTTAGCAGAACCTGGCTCATCCAATCCTAGGTCGTCTAAAAACATTTGGCGTTCTTCGTATTCTTCCAATTCATTGATGTCTGCTTCAGTACCAACTGCCAAAACAATTATTTCTGCATTTTCATTAGCAACAGCTTCCTTTACTTTATCTACATAAGCATTTCCATTTACTGCAGCTGCTTCATCTACATTACACACATACAATACAGGCTTATCAGTTATAAATTGTATTGGGTTTATATATTCTTCTCTCTCTTTATCGGTAAGATCAATTGCTCTAACAGAAATACTAGCCTCTAATCCTGTAACCACTTTTTGCAATGCTACTTCCTCTTTTTGAGCTTCTTTATCTCCTGTTTTTGCAGCTCGTTTTACCTTATCAAATTTCTTTTCTGCAGTTTCAAGATCTTTTAACTGAAGTTCAATATCGATTGTCTCCTTGTCTCTTACAGGATCTATATCGCCATCAACATGTATAATATTATCATTATCAAAACAACGAAGCACATGAAGAATTGCATCTGTTTCACGTATGTTTCCTAAAAACTGATTTCCCAATCCTTCTCCTTTACTAGCACCTTTTACCAATCCTGCTATATCAACAATCTCTACGGTTGCTGGTAAAACACGCTGTGGATTTACTAATTCTTCTAATTTCTCTAAACGCTGATCGGGGACATTGACCACGCCAATATTAGGTTCTATAGTACAAAATGGAAAATTTGCGCTTTGTGCTTTTGCATTAGAGAGACAATTAAATAAGGTGGATTTGCCAACATTGGGTAATCCTACAATTCCTGCTTTCATGTAATGTTATTTTTAAGGCTGCAAATATACATTTTTTACACAATGAGAGAATTAAGAACTAATTTAAATCCGAAATTACTCATTTATAATTTTTTTTGTTACTTTTATTGCTATAATTCTAAAAAAAACAAATATTATGAAAAATCTTGCCATATTGACAATAGCCCTTTTATTTTCAAGCACTTTTTTGTTTGCTCAAAAAGACAGTAAATTAAAAAATGAAAAGAAAGAAACTATTATTAAAACAACAACTGTTAAAGGAGCTGATGAAAAAACAACCATTACCAAAACGGTAAAGAAAGAAGATCAGATAATTAAAATAAAAGATACCGGGAAAGAGAATCAGAATGAGGAGTATGAAACTAAAAAGAATGAATACACCACTGAAACTAAAGAGGTGAAAGTCAACAAAGAAAATGAAACTGCCAAAAAAGAGCTAAAGGAAAAACAGGCGAAAGATCAACAAAAAGAAATTGAAACATATAAAAAAGAGCAAATGGAGAAATATGAGAAGATGAAGAAAGAAGCCGAAGAAAAAAAGAAAAAAAATAAGAAGGATAATTAGTTCATAATATTTTTTTTAATTAACTCTTCTGTTTCAATTATTTCAGGATTCTGAATAGTTCAAACAAAAGTACAAACAAAAGACTTTTTGGGTTTTCTTGAAAACCCAAAAAGTCTTTTTTATTATTTAAATTTATCAAGGCTTACTATTCAGAATTACCACGAATATCTAATGAGCTAATAATTAATTCAATCATCTAGTTTACATTTATCTACCCTATTATTAATGTAATATTTGTGCTTTCTAATTTACATGCACTTATTTTATATATTCTTCTAATATTTAATTGCCATCGTATTCTTTTTACTTACTTTGCCCCTCTTAATTAAATAGATAGATGCAATTAAACAAGCATAGTAAAAGAGTTACTCAAGATCCAACTCAACCAGCAGCACAAGCTATGTTGCATGGTGTAGGACTTTCAGAAGATGATCTAAAAAAACCACAAATAGGCATTGTTAGTACAGGCTTTGATGGGAATCCTTGTAACATGCATTTAAATGATCTGGCCAAGCAAATCAAAGAAAAAGTTAATAGCCATGATCAGGTGGGCCTAATCTTTAATACCATAGGAGTTAGTGATGGTATTTCCATGGGAACCTCAGGGATGAATTACTCCCTTCCCTCCCGTGATATTATTGCCGATTCTATAGAAATTGTGATGAATGCACAAAGTTATGATGGTCTCTTAGCTGTGGTCGGTTGTGATAAAAATATGCCAGGAGCTATTATGGCGATGTTAAGATTAAATAGGCCTTCACTTATGGTTTACGGTGGTACTATTGCTTCGGGTGAATATAAGGGTGAAAAATTAAATATCGTTTCCGTTTTTGAAGCATTGGGAAAAAAGATATCTGGTACTATTTCAGAAGAAGACTATAAAGAAATTATTAAAAATGCGATTCCAGGTGCTGGAGCTTGTGGGGGTATGTATACTGCTAATACAATGGCTTCTTCCATTGAAGCTTTAGGACTTGCACTGCCATACAATTCTTCTATTCCAGCTGAAAATCATAATAAAATAACAGAGACTGAACGAATAGCTTCAGCCATAAAGAGCCTATTGGAGAAAGATCTAAAACCCTTAGATATCATTACTTTTAAATCCTTAGAAAATGCTGTTGCTTTGGTAAATGCATTAGGTGGTTCAACCAATGCAGTGCTTCATTATTTAGCAATTGCCCAGGCAGCAGATATCGATTTTACTTTGGAAGACTTTCAAAGAGTAAGTGATCGAACTCCTTTGATTGCAGATCTTAAACCCAGTGGAGAGTTTTTAATGGAAGATGTACACAGAATCGGGGGAACTCCTTCCGTCATGAAATATTTACTTGAAAAAGGATATTTGCATGGAGATTGTATGACCGTAACTGGTAAAACTTTAGCTGAAAATTTATCGGGCATTGAACCGCTTAAATTCGATGAAGATCAAACTGTAATTCATCCAATCGAAAAAGCATTAAAATCCTCTGGAAATATTCAAATATTATATGGCAACATTGCTACTGAAGGGGCTGTAGCAAAGATAAGTGGTAAAGAAGGTAATTTATTTGAAGGAAATGCCATCGTTTTTAATAGTGAAAATGAAGCAAATGAAGGAATTCGTGCAGGCAAGGTTTCTAAAGGCAATGTTATTGTAATCCGCTATGTAGGTCCAAAAGGAGGGCCCGGAATGCCCGAGATGCTTAAGCCTACTTCTATGATATCTGGAGCAGGATTAGGGAAGACTGTTGCTCTTATAACAGACGGTCGCTTTTCGGGAGGAACTCATGGCTTTGTAGTAGGCCATATTACACCGGAAGCTCAGAATGGCGGTACTATTGCTTTAATTGAAAATGGGGACCGTATTATCATAAATATTGAAACTAAAACGATCGATGTTAAACTGGATGAAAAGGAATTATCAGAAAGAAGAAAAAACTGGAATGCTCCAAGCTTAAAGCATACAAAAGGTATATTGTATAAATATGCGAAAACGGTTTCTTCTGCTTCTGAAGGCTGTGTAACTGATAAATATTAATAAGATGGGAACATTAAACAATAAAATTACAATTACGGGCTCTGAAGCAGTTCTTAAGTGTTTGTTGGAAGAAGATGTTAATTTAGCTTTTGGCTATCCTGGAGGGGCTATTATGCCTATCTATGACGAATTATATAAGTATAGGGAGCAACTACATCACATATTAACTAGACATGAACAAGGAGCCATACATGCTGCCCAGGGCTTTGCTCGAGTAACAGGAAATACAGGAGTTGTTTTTGCCACTTCAGGACCTGGTGCGACAAATCTGGTAACAGGAATTGCAGATGCCCAAATAGACTCTACACCTTTGGTATGTATCACCGGGCAGGTAGGATCTAATTTATTGGGTTCTGATGCTTTTCAGGAAACCGATATCATTACTATTTCAACTCCAGTAACCAAATGGAATTATCAGGTAACAAAAGCTTCCGAAATTCCTGAGGCAATCGCTAAAGCATTTTATATTGCAAAATCGGGTCGCCCAGGACCAGTGTTAATTGATATCACTAAAGATGCACAATTTGAAGAGTTTGACTTTTCATATAAAAAATGTACAAGTGTTAGGAGTTATAGACCCATACCAAAAATTGATTTAGAAAAAATTAAAGAAGCGTCTGTAATTATCAATAATGCAAAAAAACCATTCATTATATTTGGTCAAGGTGTAATTTTAGGGACTGCTGAAGAAGAGTTTAAACAATTCATTAAAAAGACCGACATCCCTAGTGCTTCTACTGCTTTGGGGCTTTCAGCAATTGAAACAAATCATCCCTTAAATGTTGGAATGGTGGGTATGCATGGCAATTATGCACCAAATGTATTGACCAACGAATGCGATGTATTAATCGCTATAGGAATGCGTTTTGATGATCGGGTAACAGGTGATTTGAATCGGTATGCTAAGCAAGCTAAAATCATTCACTTTGAAATTGATCCTGCAGAGGTCGATAAAAATGTGAAAACAGATATAGCTGTTATTGGAAATGTAAAAGAAACCCTATCTCAAATAATGCCTTTTCTAAATAAAGGAGAGCATAAAAATTGGTTAGAAGAATTTCAAAAGCTTTATAAAAAAGAATGTGATGTTATTATCAATGAACAGCTAAATCCAACCAAAGAAGGGCTTACTATGGGTGAAGTTATTAATCTGATAAATAAAGAGACCAAAGGGGAAGCCGTTATTGTTTCAGATGTTGGGCAAAACCAAATGTTTGCCTGGCGCTATTCAAATTTTAAAAGAACGAGAAGCAATATCACATCAGGTGGATTAGGAACTATGGGATTTGGTCTACCCGCAGCAATAGGCGCAAAAACAGGAGCCCCAGAAAGAGAAGTGGTTGCAATACTTGGAGATGGTGGTTTGCAAATGACCATTCAGGAATTAGGAACTATTTTACAAACCAAAGCAGCGGTTAAAATTGTGGTTTTAAACAATAGTTTTTTAGGAATGGTTCGCCAGTGGCAAGAACTCTTTTTCGACAAACGATATGCTTCAACAGTTATGGTAAATCCCGATTTTGTAAAAATTGCTGAAGGATATGGCATAGCAGCAGAAAAAGTTTCAAATAGAGATAATTTATCTGATGCAGTAAAAAGAATGATCGCTTCAAAGGAGTCTTACTTTCTAGAAGTTACAATCGAAAAAGAAGATAATGTATTTCCAATGGTATCATCGGGATCAAGTGTTTCAGATATAAGATTGAATTAATTATGGATAAAAAACAAAAATTTACCATTTCGGTATATACCGAAAGTCATATCGGGGTATTAAACCGGATTTCATCAATATTTTTAAAACGGCATATAAACATTGAGAGTTTAAATGTTTCCCCTTCAGAAATTGAAAATATAAATAGGTTTACGCTAGTGGTAATAATAACTGAGACTTTAATGAAAAAAGTTATTGGTCAACTGGAGAAACAAGTTGAAATAATAAAGGCTTTTTATCATACCGAAGATGAAATAATTTATCAAGAAACCGCTTTGATAAAACTTTCACCCGAGTTTTTATTTAATGAAAAGATTCAAAAAAGATTAAAACTTAGAAGAGCACATATGATTGTGATAACAGAAGATTATTTTGTAATTGAAACAACCGGTTTAAAAAAAGATATTGATGCCTTTTATAAAAAATTAAAACCTTATGGTTTAATGCAGTTTGTACGCTCGGGGCGGATTGCAATTACAAGACCACGAATGGGAATTTCAGATTTCTTAAATGAAAAGTACAATTAAAAAAAGAAAAAAAATGGCAAATTATTTTAATTCATTACCGCTTCGTTTACAATTGGAACAATTGGCTATGTGCGAATTTATGGATGCTTCCAATTTTAAAGATGGAGTTGAAAAATTAAAAGGTAAAAAAATAGTGATAATCGGTTGTGGCGCACAAGGATTGAATCAAGGTTTAAATATGAGGGATTCTGGTTTAAATATTTCTTATGCCCTTAGAGACTCAGCTATTGATGAAAAAAGGGATTCTTATCAGAATGCTACAACTAATGATTTTAAAGTCGGAACCTACAAAGAAATGATCCCAACAGCTGACTTGGTAATCAATTTAACTCCAGACAAACAGCATACAAGTGTCATTAATGCAATCATGCCTTTAATTAAAAAAGGTGCCACTCTCTCCTACTCCCACGGATTCAATATTGTAGAAGAAGGGATGCAAATTCGAGAAGATCTAACCGTTATTATGGTAGCACCCAAATCTCCTGGAACAGAAGTTAGGGAAGAATATAAACGCGGATTTGGAGTACCTACTTTAATTGCGGTACATTCAGAAAACGATCCAAATGGTGATGGGCTTGATATTGCAAAAGCCTATGCTGTTGCAACTGGAGGGGATAAAGCAGGAGTCTTGCATTCTTCTTTTATTGCTGAGGTGAAATCGGATCTAATGGGAGAACAAACCATTCTATGCGGTGTATTGCAAACAGGATCTATTTTATCATTCAATAAAATGATTGAAAAAGGTATTGAACCGAGTTATGCTTCAAGGCTGGTACAATACGGATGGGAAACCATAACAGAAGCGCTTAAACATGGAGGGATTACTAATTTGATGGACCGTCTTTCAAATCCCGCTAAGATTAAAGCTCATAAACTTTCAGAAGAATTAAAACAAATCATGCGTCCGCTTTTTCAAAAGCATATGGATGAAATAATGAATGGTCATTTTTCGGAAACGATGATGAAAGATTGGGATAATGATGACATTAATTTATTGCGTTGGAGAGCTGAAACCGGTGAAACTGCTTTTGAAAAAACAACAGCTAGCACAACTGAAATCCCTGAACAAGAATATTTCGACAATGCAATTTTGATGATTGCTTTCTTAAAATCTGGTGTTGAGTTATCCTTTGAAACTATGATAGAGACTGGAATCAAAGAGGAATCTGCTTATTACGAATCCTTGCATGAAGCTCCCTTAATTGCAAATACCATCGCCCGTAAAAAATTATTTGAGATGAACAGAATCATTTCAGATACTGCCGAATATGGTTGCTATTTATTTGATCAGGCTTGTAAACCCTTGCTTTCAGATTTTATGAAGAACATAGAATCGGATGCAATCGGTAAAAAATATGGAGCAGATAATGATAATGGCGTAGATAATAAAGAATTGATAGACATCAATGAAAGTATTCGTTTTCACCCTATC
>Ga0164313_10006310_pt1 | contig 10460 bp, 6 predicted proteins | sample GuaBasSedimGuay4_FD_113735 | JGI IMG/M metagenome (GOLD analysis project Ga0164313, IMG submission 113735) | Subseafloor sediment microbial communities from Guaymas Basin, Gulf of California, Mexico - Guay4, Core 4569-4, 0-3 cm | ecosystem: Environmental > Aquatic > Marine > Hydrothermal vents >...
AGGGGGGCAGTACGGCGAAGCTGTCGCCGGAGTGGATGCCGGCTTCCTCGATGTGCTGCATCATGCCGCCGATCACGACATCCTCGCCGTCGCAGATCGCGTCGACGTCAAACTCTACGGCGTCGTCGAGGAAGCGGTCGATGAGCACCGGGTGCTCGGGCGCGACACGGGCCGCGGCGTCGAAGTATTCGAGCAGATCTCTACGGTCGTAGACGATCTTCATCGCGCGGCCGCCCAGGACATAACTCGGCCGCACCATGAGCGGGTAACCGATACGTTCGGACACGGAGATGGCCTCGTCGATGCTGCGGGCCGAGCCGTTCTCCGGCGTGTGGATGTCCAGGCGGCGGCACAGATCACCGAAGCGGTCGCGATCTTCTGCACGGTCGATGGCCTCGACCGGCGTTCCAATCAGCTTGACGCCATTGGATTGCAGACGGTGCGCCAGTTTGAGCGGTGTCTGCCCACCCAGCGTCAGGATCACGCCGTCCGGTTTCTCGACCTCGAGAATGTGCATCACTTCCTCGAAGCGCAGCGGCTCGAAGTAAAGTCGATCAGCCGTGTCGTAGTCGGTGCTCACCGTCTCCGGATTGCAATTGATCAGGATCGACTCGATGCCCTCGTCGCGCAGGGCCGAGACCGCGTGGCAGCAGCAGGCGTCGAACTCTATGCCCTGGCCGATACGGTTCGGGCCTGAGCCGAGGACCACGACCTTGCGTTTGTCGGTTGGCTCGGACTCGCAGGGTCCCTCTTCCCAGGTCGAGTAAAGATAGGGCGTACGTGAGGCGAACTCGGCCGCGCAGGTGTCGACACGACGGAAGACGGGGTTCACGCCGAGTTCGGCGCGCCGGAAGCGCACGTCGTCGGCGATCAGCACCTCACCGGGATCGGATTCCAGCAGCCCGGCGATCCTGGCGTCCGAGAAACCTTCGCGTTTGGCCTCGCGCAGCGTCTCCTCGGTAAGTTCGTCCAGACGGAAGCTGCGTAGCTGGCCCTCTGTGTGCAGCAGGGCTTCGAGGTTCTCCAGGAACCAGGTGTCGATGCCGGTGGTGCGGTGCAGGTCTTCGGGAGACATGCCACGGCGCATGGCCGTGTGCAGTTGTTGCAGGCGCCACGGGTTGGGGCGCGCGACCGCGGCACGCATCTCGTCGACCGACTTGCCGCGCAACTCGCCCTCAGGGCGTGGCATCCAGCCATCGAGGTCTTCCTCGAGCGCGCGCAGTGCCTTCTGCAGGGCCTCGCGGAAGGTGCGGCCCATGGCCATCACCTCACCGACCGAACGCATCGTCGTGCCGAGCGTGTCGGGCGTGCCGGGAAACTTCTCGAAGGACCAGCGCGGGATCTTCACTACGGTGTAGTCGATTGAGGGTTCAAAGCAGGCGCTCGAGCAGCCGGTGATCTCGTTCGGCAGCTCGTCCAGCGTGTAGCCGACGGCCAGCAGCGAGGCGATCTTCGCGATCGGGTAACCGGTGGCCTTGCTGGCCAGTGCCGAGGAACGGCTGACGCGTGGGTTCATCTCGATGACCACTCGCTCACCAGTGGCCGGGTGCACGGCAAACTGGACATTCGCGCCACCTGTGGCCACACCGATTGCGTCGAGTACAGCCAGGGCATCGTCGCGCAGTTCCTGGAACTCGCGGTCAGTGAGTGTCTGGGCCGGTGCGACTGTGATCGAATCACCGGTGTGCACGCCCATGGCGTCGACGTTCTCGATCGAGCAGACGATGATGCCGTTGCCCACGTGGTCGCGGATCACCTCCAGCTCGTACTCCTTCCAGCCGAGGATGCTCTCCTCGACCAGCACGCTGGTGACAGGTGACAGGTGCAGGCCTTCTGAAAGCAGCTGCTCAAACTCCTCAGGGTCGTGGGCAATACCGCTGCCCGACCCGCCGAGCGTGAACGAGGCACGCAGGATGATCGGGAAGCCCAGCGAGTCCATCGCCGCCTTCCCTTCCTCGATCGATTTGACGAGGAAGCTGTGCGGCGTGTTCAGGCCGATTTCCCTCATCTTGTCGCGGAACAGTTCGCGATCCTCGGCCAGTTGCACGCTCCTCACGCTGGCCCCGAGTAACTCGACGCCGTACTTGTCGAGCACGCCGGCCTCGGCCAGGTCCACCGCGAGGTTCAGGCCCGTCTGCCCGCCCACGGTGGGCAGGATCGCATCGGGGCGCTCTTTCTCGATTATGCGTTCGGCAGACTCGACGGTGAGCGGCTCGACATAGGTGCGGTCGGCCAGGTCCGGGTCGGTCATGATCGTGGCCGGGTTGCTGTTCATCAGCACAGTGCGATAGCCCTCCTTGCGCAGGACCTTCAGCGCCTGCGTGCCGGAGTAGTCGAACTCGCAGGCCTGGCCGATCACGATCGGGCCCGAGCCCAGGACCATGATCGTCTTGATGTCTGTGCGTGCGGGCATCAGGCAACCCCTTCCATCTCTTTGCGGCGGTGCGCCATGTCACCCACGAATCGTTCAAAAAGGTACCGGCCATCGCGCGGACCGGGTGCGGCCTCGGGGTGGTACTGAACCGAGTAGACGGGGCGGTCGATCAGCTCGAGCCCCTCGATGCAGTCGTCGTTGAGGCTGCTGTGCGTCACGCGCACTTTCGATGCATCGAGCGACTCCGGACGCACCGCGTAGTTGTGGTTGTGGCTGGTGATCTCGACACGGCAGTCGTGCTCGCGTCGCACCGGATGGTTGGCCCCGTGGTGGCCGAAGGGCAGCTTGAAAGTCTCGGCGCCGATTGCGCGCGAGAGCAGCTGGTGACCCAGGCAAATTCCGAAGACCGGTACGCCGGTCTGCAGCAACTCGCTGATTGTCGCCACCTGTGCATCGAGCAGCGCGGGATCGCCCGGCCCATTGCTCAGGAAGATGCCCTCGGGCACGGGCCGGCCGCCCTTGCCCATGATTTCTTCGGCCGGGGTCTGGGCGGGGTAGATGTGCAGTTCGCAATTCTCCTCGCGCAAGCGCTCCAGAATGCTCTGCTTCACACCGCAGTCGAGCACCGCCACGCGGAAGGCGGCTCGTTTGCCGTTGCCGCCGACGGGCGCAGCCGTCATCGACCAGGGCGCCTTGCAGGTAACCTGGGCGATGAAATTTGTCGAGGACATGGGCGGAAACTGTTGCGCTGCGGCAACGAGCTCGTCGCGTTCGTCCGTTCCGATCACGCCACGGCAGGCGCCCTTCTCTCTCAGGGCGATGGTCAGCGCGCGCGTGTCGACATCACTCAGGCCGGGGATGTTGGCACGGCGCAGCAGATCCTCGAGCGAGCGATCGGCGCGCTGATGCGTGGTGCGCCGGAAGTGATCGCGTACGACGATCGCACGCGGGTGCACGCGCGTGGATTCGTCTTCGCCGGCATGGATGCCGTAGTTGCCGATGTGCGCGGCAGTGAAGACCACGATCTGGCCAGCATAACTGGGGTCGGTGAGGATCTCCTGGTAACCGGTCATGCCGGTATGGAAGACGACCTCGCCGCCGACTGTGCTGGGGAAGGGATCGGCAGTGCCAAGACCGCCGGGCGGCGATCCTCCGAACCAGCGACCGCGGAAACAGCGGCCGGTCTCGAGCGCTAGGGTGGCGAGGCCACCCGGGCTGACGATGTTCAAATCAGACCTCACGGGGTACGTGCCCTGCCTGGCCGCGGGCAAGCTGGCCATCGGGCCATATGGCATTGCGGTCACGGCGACCGGTCGCGCCTGCAGGGCAAATCGGCGGCACATTAGGGAATCCGACCCGCCGGATCAAGCTCCACGCGCAGCTTACGACGGATCGTCCTCATGGTGTTATCGGCGGCTGTTCGCTGGCCGTCGATCGCGGCCGGTTTTCGCCACGAATTCGGGCATCGCTGGCCCGGCGGGAAGGCGTTGCCGCGTTCTGCGACACGCGCCTCCTGTCCACCGGGGTGACCCCGGGCGGGAGCGGATCCCGGTCGTGCCCCGGCCGGTCCGGTCCTTCCGCATGCCTCCGGGCGCGACAGGGGCACCGCGCTTGCAAATCAGCGGGCCAGTGGGCGCCAGGGTGCGCCTGACCAGACCCTCCAGTGGAGCTCCCCCATGTCGCGAATCCAGCCGGTGGTCCTGATCGTCGAGGATGACGAGTTCATCTCGGGCAAGATCAGTGCGGTGCTCGAACACAACCAGATCAAGGTGGCCTGTGCTGCCGACGGCCGGCAGGCCCTGGACTTGCTCGACCGCGAGGACTTCGATGTGGTCCTACTCGACCTGATGCTGCCCGAGGTCAACGGCTTCCAGTTCCTGCGCGCCCTGCGCCACACCGACCAGGATGGTGTGCCGGTGGTGGTCATGACCTCGCGCACCGATCCAGTGAACCACTTCTGGGCACGTCGGCTTGGCGCGGTGGAGTACCTCGAGAAGCCGGTCGACAGCGAATACCTGATGGAAGTGATCGACCGCTGCCTGCGCATGCGCGAGGCGTCGCGCGAGCAGGCACGCCAGGCGAACTAGGCCCGGCGCTCGCAGGCCTCGGAGAACAGCGCCTCGTCTTCGAGACGAAACGCGCTCAGGCGATGTCCCCACACGCAGCCCGAATCCAGGGCGACCATCGACTTCGTACGGCGTAGCCCCTGCGCGGCCCAGTGCCCGCAGATGATCGTGCGGTCGATCTTCCGGCGATCGGCGTGGGCATACCAGGGATCCAGACCCTCACCGGCCTCTTCCGGCGGACCGGTGTAGTCCAGGCGCGGGCGACCCTTGTGATCACAGCAGCGCAGGTTGGTCAGGATGCGCGCGGTGGCCGCGGCCTCGCGCACCGGATTGCGATCACGCCGCGCATCGAGGTCGGGCGCCTCACGACGGGCGAGATGGCGCAGCATCTTCTCACCCTTGGCCGAGCGGAGAATCGCGCTCGCGTGTTCCGCGCGATCGAGGGTTTCCGTCAGATCCCACCCGGGCAGGATGCCGGCATGCAACATCAACCACGGCTCGTGGTCGAGGATGAACGGGCGCTGACGCAACCACTCCAGCAATTCCTGAAGGTCCGGCGCAGCGAGAACTGTGTCGAGTGTGTCCTGCTTGCGTGGCTCGGCGAGACCGTGGGCCAGGACGAGCAGGTACAGATCGTGGTTGCCGAGCACGGCCTGGCAACGCTTGCCGAGGCTCATGGCGAAGCGCAGGACGCCGAGTGAGTCCTCGCCGCGGTTGACCAGGTCGCCCGTGAACCACAGGTGGTCCTCGTCGCTGAACGCACAGCGATCGAGCAGTCGCATCAATTCATCGCGACAGCCCTGCACATCTCCGATGACGTAGGTGGCCATGCGCGCATACTGCTGGACAAGGGCAGGGTGGGCAAGCTAGCGATCGAAGTCCACGCGCACGCCGGCCTGCAGCATGCGGCCGCTCTCGACCAGGCCCAGCTGCGAGAAAGTCTCCTGGTCGAGCACATTGTCCAGACGCAGGTACCACTCGCTGCCCGCGTAGCCGCCAAGCTCACCGAAATGGCGCCAGGAGAGGCGCAGGTTCAGGCGCGCGGTGGCGTCCAGCTGCGTGTAGGGGTCGTTCGGGTCGGTCTTGCGCGAGTCCAGGGAGTAGCGCTCGCCGACGCCGTCAAGCTCGGCCCGGATGCGCGCCCCGCTGCGATGTGTCCATGTTCCTGCAAGAGTCGCGAGCCAGTTCGGACGATCTTCGACGCGGCGATCGAAGTTGCCATTGTCGTCGCGGGCGCGACTGTGCAGCCAGGTCGCCTGCAGATCGAAGGCCAGCCCACGTACCGGTTTGACCACGCTGCCCAGCTCGATGCCGACATTGCGGAGCTTGTCGAGATTCACGCGCTGCTTGGTCGGCGGCACTGTCGGCAGCGTGATGCGTTCGATTGCGCCATCGATCTGCTGGGCAAAGCCGTTGAGCGAGAGGTTCCAGCGCGAGGCCTGCCAGCTCATGCCCGCCTCGACGGCATCCTGGCGTTCGGGCCTGAGCTCGTCGTTGGGTACGAAGGTCCCGAGCGCACCGGAGTAGAGTTCGCGCAACGATGGCATGCGCGGGCGATGCGATCCGTTTACGTGCCAGGCGCCGTCCTGCGCGAAGCGGCCCTCGACCGCCGCCTGCAACGCCAGTTCATGCATCGCTTCGCTGCGTTGCTTGTCGCCACTCTCCGGAGTGGTCGCACCCTCGTAACCGGCCCCGGCGCGCGCGGTCAGCCCGTTGCTGAACTTGTGTTCCGCCTCGGCCGCCGCGCCGATCAGCAGCTGCGAATACAGCATCTCGTCCGGTTGATCGGTCGTCGTCTCGCGATGTTCCGCGTAACGCATCGTCGTGCGCACGCGCAGGTCCGTGGAAGCGCCGAGTGCGCGCCCCAGCTGCGCTCGCCAGAAGCCGGTGCGGTCGCGGTCGTCCTCCCACTCGTCCAGGGTCTGGTAGCTGTTGTCGGTGTAGGACTGGATGTCCTGACGGATGAAGTCGGCCGAGGCGGCGGTGTCGAGCTCCCACCGAGAACCCAGCGGTGTCTCCAGGCGGCCGCCCAGCAGCAGGCGTTGCACCTCGGGGTAACGCCAGAAGCGCGGGTCCGGATCGTGTTCCTCGGGCGGGACGCCCTTGTCGCCGCGGCTGGCTTGCGCCAGCAGGTGCCAGCGACCCTCGTTGTGGAAGTCACGCTGGATGCGCGCCAGGGCGCTGGACTGCACGAGCTGGCTGTTCAGGCGTTTGCGCCGTGCTGGATCCTGGTGCAGGCCGGGCTCTGAGTCAGCCGGCGTGACGAAGCCGCCGCGTTCGCGGTGGGCGACGGCCAGCAACTCGCTCCAGGCGCCGTGCCGACGCTGGTGCAGGCCCTGCACACCCCAGGCATCGGCCTCACCGCCGTAGGTCTCGATGCGCGAAGCGGATCCTTCGACTACCTGCTCGCGGGTCTTGATTTTGATCGTTCCGGCCAGCGTGTTGGGCTCCTCGAGCACGCTCGACACGCCACGCCGCGCGTCCACCTGGCCGATGGCCAGGAGCGGCAGCATCGACAGGTCCACGCGCTCGTCCCATGGAATCGTCAGCGGGATGCCATCGAGCTCCACGCGCAGATGGCGTTCGCTGCTGCCGCGCACCATGAAGAGTGACTCACCGCGCGAGTTCACGGTCAGTTTGGTCGAGGGCATCAGCGGTGCGAGGTCTGCCACCGATCCGCCATCACGAGTCTCGACGAGTTCCTGGTCGATCTCGATGCGGTCTGCGCCGGCCGAGCGGCTGACCCGTCGCGCGGAGACCGTGATCATATCCATGCGCAGCGGCGTGCCCTCGTTCGCGTACCAGGTCGTGTCTGGCGGGGCGGTAGAGGTCGTGCTGGCTTCTGATTCGCTGACGGCCTCGATGATGCTGAGGGTGTCTATGGAAGTTGTTGAAAGAAGATCGGTAGATGTGGTCGATCGGGACTGTGCGGTGGTTGTGGGCTCGGCTGCGGATGGCACGGCCGCGGGTTGCTGTGCTGCGGATGCCTCGGCTGCGGACGACTCCCCCGCGGGCTGCTCGGTGGCCGTCGCGCCTGCGCTCAGCAGGGCGATCATGGCGGCTAGACATACGGGCACGAGCATGCGGGATTCCGAGTGGATTCGGGAAGCCGGTCGGGGCCGGGCAGGTTACCCGCTGAGCGCCGGCATCGCCACTGCGCGGGCTCAGGCCAGCTGTGCGCGGGCCAGGCGGCCCAGACACTCTACTGCCGCCTCGAGCTGCGGGTTCCACGGCAGGGCGCAATTGATGCGCAGGCAATTGCGGTATCTCTGTGTCGGTGAGAAGAGGATGCCCGGGGCCACGCTCACGCCGTGGCCGAGCGCCTCCTCGTGCAGTCGCACGGAGTCGGCCGGCTCGGGCATCTCGACCCAGATCACGTGCCCGCCCTCGGGCCGGCTCACCCGCGTGCCGGGCGGGAAGCAGCGCGCGACCGCGGCAGACATGCGCGGAACCAGGTCGCGGTACTCGCGGCGCAACTGGCGCAAGGTGCGGTCGAATCCGCCGCCGGCCAGGAAGGCGGCCAGCGCCATCTGTGTGGGTGTGGCCGTGGCGACCGAGGAGGCGAACTTGAGTTTCTCCACGCGGTCGCGGTAGCGGCCGGGAGCGGTCCAGCCGATGCGGTAGCCCGGCGCCACGCTCTTGGAAAAGCTCGAACAGAGCAGCACCAGGCCCTCGGTGTCGAAGGACTTCACAGCGCGCGGCCGGCGCTCTGCGAAGGGCAGCTCACCGTAGATGTCGTCCTCGATCAGCGGAATCTGCCGGCGGTTAAGTTCCTGCACCAGCTGACGGCGGGCGTCGTCGGGCATGTTGTGGCCGAGTGGATTGCCGAAGCTGGGCGAGAACACACAGGCCGCGATCTTCTCGCGCTCAAAGACGCGCACCAGCTCCTGCAGGTCGACGCCGCTGCGCGGGTCCGTCGCGACCTCGATCGCGCGCACGTGCAACGACTCCAGCGCTTCGAGCAGCCCGTAGTAAGTCGGCGTCTCGACGGCTACGGTATCGCCCGGGCGCGTGACGGCTTGCAGGCAGAGGTGCACCGCAGCCTGCGCCCCGGACGTGGTCAGAATATCGTCCGGCGAGAGTGAACAGCCGGCATCCAGCGCACGCCGTCCGACCTGCACGCGCAGTGCTTCCAGTCCGGCCACGGCGTCGTAGCTCTGGCTGGCCGAGGGCTGCTCGCGCACGGCCTGTATCAGCAGACGGTTCAGGCGTTGCACGGGCAGGAAACTCGGGTCGGGCACGGCCGATCCCAGGGCCAGGATGCCGCGTGTCTGTGAGCCACGCAGGAAGCGCAGCGCGAGATCGCTGACTTCCGGTTCAGCGCCGCTGCTGGTGCTCGAGGTGCGGGCTGGTTCGGGCGCTGCGGGTTCCGGGCAGCGCACGTAGTAGCCCGACTGCGGGCGAGCAAGGACCAGCCGCTGGTCCTCCAGCAGCCGGTAGGCCTCGACTACAGTGGTGACGCTGACGCCGAGCTGGCGGGCCAGCTGGCGTACCGAGGGGATGCGTTCGCCCACGGAAAAGGTGCCGCCGCGGATCATCGATTCGATCCGCCCGGCGACCTGGCGGTAGAGGGGCTGCGTCGTTTGCACTGATTCTCCCTGAATTCGGCCTTTCAGTACTGTACTGTATCGGATAGCAAGAATCCAGAACTGTACTGGATCGAAGCCCTGAAAACTGAGTCTGTCCAGTTTGTGCCGCTCTTCGGATCCTGAGCGCTCCCCGACGCGACTCGATCCACAGTGAGGTGATTCGTGGAGGCCATAACCGCCCGCCGCAGAGTCCAGCTCGCGGTCGCATTTGCGACCGTGTGGTTCGTATGGGGTTCGACTTACCTGGCGATCGCGATCGGGATCGAGACCATGCCGCCCTTCGCGATGGCCGGCATCCGCTTCTTCGGCGCCGGGCTGGGCGTGCTGGCCTGGTGCGCAGCCCGCGGCGTCCGCGTGACCCGCTGGATGCACTGGCGCAACGCCACGATCATCGGCTCGATGATGCTGGCCTTTGCCAACGGTGGCGTGACTTGGGCCGAGCAGACCGTCCAGTCCTCGATTGCAGCCCTGATCATCACGACCGTCCCCCTGTGGATGACTTTCCTGGACAGTACGGTCTACGGTGGCCGCCGCGCCACGCGCCGCACTTGGGCCGGACTGGCGCTGGGCTTTCTCGGTATGATCGGCCTGATGCGGCCGAGCGGGGACGCCTTGGGCACGCTGCCTGTGGCCGGCGTGATGATGCTGCTGGCCTCATCCTTCGCCTGGGCCAACGGCTCCCTTCTGATGCGCCGACTCGAACTGCCGAAGTCGCCCCTGGCCTCGCTCGGGGCGCAGATGACCGCGGGCGGGCTGGTCCTGCTGATCTTCTCGACCGCAATCGGCGAGCTCGCATCGTTCGATCCGTCGACCGTGTCGACACGGTCGTGGAGCGCTCTGATCTACCTCGCGGTCTTCGGGTCGGTGATCTCGCTGAGTGCCTACACCTACCTGCTGCGCGAGGTGTCGGCCTCGGCAGTCGGGACCTACGCGTTCATCAACCCGGTGATCGCGGTGGCGCTTGGCTGGTGGATCGCGTCCGAGCCGATGACGCCACGCGTACTGCTGGCGGGCGCGATGATCGTGGTTGCGGTGGTGGTGATCCTCGCGCCGATGCGGCGCCGCAAGGTGGAGGCGGCGCCGGAACTGGCCGAGGAGAGCGCGGGCTGAGCCCGTCGCGCTTCAGGCTCGGTTGAGCTACTCGCGCTCCAGACGCGCGCGGATCGCCTCGACGTCGATCTCGTCGTCACTCCAGAGCGTGCGGCCCTCCATGCCGCCGGCCACGGTGATGGCCTCGCCACTGATGTGACGCGATAGCGCCGGTGAGGCCAGGAAGGCCACCGTGCGTGCGATGTCTGCGGCACGTGCGATCTGCCGCAGGCTGAGCGTTCTCGCCACATTGCGCACTGTTTCGTCGACCTGCAGCGCCGGGCGCGCCATGTGTGTCTTGGTCCAGCCAGGTTCGACGAGGTTGACGCGTGCATAGGGGTC
>Ga0164313_10006312_pt1 | contig 10458 bp, 1 predicted proteins | sample GuaBasSedimGuay4_FD_113735 | JGI IMG/M metagenome (GOLD analysis project Ga0164313, IMG submission 113735) | Subseafloor sediment microbial communities from Guaymas Basin, Gulf of California, Mexico - Guay4, Core 4569-4, 0-3 cm | ecosystem: Environmental > Aquatic > Marine > Hydrothermal vents >...
ACTGCTCTGAAGATTGCGGAGCCGCCAAATACTAATAGCAATCAAGTGGAAGGGATAATCAATGAGAACGATTTTTCGACGCATCGCATCGAGTGTTAACTGTGGGCTATCTGCCCGTACAATTTTAGGACCAAGTTTATTAATAGCGACCTTGCTGGTTGGGTTGCCGCAAGTGCTGCTGGCGCAGACGACTTACACCGTTTGTAAAGCAACGGTTGGTGGCTGTGACCGGTTGTCACCTGAGGCTGCAGTCAATGATCCCACTATCGTCGCTGGCGATATAATTGATATTACACCCGACACCTATGTGCTCAGCACCACGCTGCTGGTCGATAGAAGCCTGACCATCCTGGGCAATGGCTCAACGTTCGATGCTGCTGGATGGCGCGCGATTAAAGTAAGTGGCGCGGGTACCACCCTCAATCTGGAAGATGTCACAATAATCAATGGCCTGGCAGATGCCAGTGGCGGTGGTGCAATTGAGGTTACATTGGGCGCAACGGTTATTGCAGCTGACATAACCATGAGAGACAACCAGGCTGATGTTGGTGGTGCGGTCCACAACAATGCTTCGTTTGTCGAATTTCGTAGATCTGTGTTTTTCGGCAATCGCGCTACCGCTGGCGCAGGTGGTGCAATTCTGACCGACGGCGGTGGTTGGACCGATCTGTACAGGACTGAAGTTAATGGCAACGTGGCCAGTGTTGCCGGAGGCGGTGTAGCTGTCAGTGGTGTAGCTGTCGTCAATGGCAATTCGTCCCAGGTTAACTTTCTCGGCACGACGGTTTCAAACAATGTCGCAGGGTCTATAGCTCAAACTGTTTCCAATGAGGTGTTGGGTACATCACGGGTTAATTGTGGCAGTAACGGTACAACTGGAGAGATCATTCCCGGTCCTATAGGGCAGACATTTACTGCCTTTGCGAACACCACAATGTCAGCATTTGAATTTGAAGCTCGCCTTAGCAGCGCTACCCTGTTTCCATTTCCAATGGACACTGTCATCCGTGGCCAGGTCCGTGAGGGAGGCCCTGGCGGAACTATCATAGCGACAGCCGGCGCCTTTGCGCCTGGTAGTGTTTGGCCTAATTTCTCCGACCAAACACTCACTTTTTACTTGAAACAGCCAGTTGCACTGACACAGGGCGCTACTTATCTGATCGAAACATTCTTTGAAGTTGGTGGATACAGTCTCTACATATCACCCGGCGACGATTACGCAGGCGGGAGCTTTATGGGCTGTATTGGTTTGTTAGCGCTTGGCACCGATCTGGTGTTTCGAACTTTCGAAGGTACACCCGGCAGCGGCAGCGGTATCCATTCATCTGCAGCGGCAATCGCTCTTCTGGATGGATCGACTTTATCTGGTAATTACGGCGACGGCGCCCTGGCAACTGCAGATAGCATTGTCACAGCTAATTTCAGCACTATTACCAATAACGCCGGCAACGGACTCACGGCGCTAGGTGTCAGCAATGCGGGTTCCGGCATCGAATTCCAAGCTTCAATTGTGGCTGGTAACGGTGGCAATGATTGTGAGGGTGACAATATAACAACCAAAGATCATAATTTGATCGGCGATCTCAGTAACTGTAATTTTACCCTTTCTACCAACGACCTCGTCGGCGATCCACTTTTAGGTCCACTTCAGGACAATGGCGGATTCACCCCCACCCATGCGATCATCGACTTATTGAGCCCGGCAGTAGATACAGCAGGCACCGTTTTCGACCAGCCTACTCCTTGTATTATGGGCAGCCTGGACCAACGCGATGTCGCCCGCCCGGTTGGCCCGGCCTGTGATATTGGCGCCTTTGAATTTGTTCCCATTAATGTATTACAGGGCTTGATCGATGCAGCGCTACCTAATACCACGGTAATAGTGCCTGATGGTAATTATACGGAGTCGATCATTCTTGGCGATGGCAAAACGCTCAGCGGCTCCGGGCCAGACAATGTAGTGATTGATGCCGGCGGTCGTGGTGTGTCGGCCATAACAGCGACCGGTAATTTCACACTTCAGGGCATAACTGTGACCGGCGGCGATGCCGTCGAAAATGGTGGTGGCATAGTCTCAAATTTTGCTGCTACAAACATTAACCTGATCAATGTCGTGTTTGATAGCAACAACGCCAATTCCGACGGTGGTGCGATATACCTGTCGGGCGGCACACTTAATGTAAGCAATTCGGTGTTTAACAATAATACTGCCGGTGGAGATGGTGGTGCAATTTACAACGCAGGTAGCACCACGATTACTGATACAACGGTAAACATGAATGGTGCCAGTGTCGGTGGTGGCGTATTCAGTGGCAGCGCAGCTGTACTCAATGTTGCCCATTCAACGTTCTCAAATAATTCGGCCAATAACACTGGTGCCCCTGCCGGCGCTGCGATTGGCGGTGCCGGTACGATGACAATTCTCAATTCTACAATTTCCGGCAATACTGCAATTGATGGCCATGGTGGAGGCATTGCTTTAACAGCAGGTACCGCACGACTTAACAATGTAACGATTGCCTATAACGCTGCGCCATTGGGTCAACGCGGCGGATTGTATGTTGAGACGGCAGCGCTTATCTCACTGAGTCATACGATAAGGTGGGGGAATAGTGATTCGGGCAATGTAGTGGCTAGCTGCGACGGTATAAACTCGCTGGGTTATAACATGACCCAATTGGGTGGTTGTCTGGATCAGTCAACCGATATTACTCAAACTGATGCCCTGATTAATGCCCTGGCTGCCAACGGTGGCCCAACTGAGACTCACGCACTTCAGAATCTGAGCCCGGCACGCAATACCGGCCATCCGGTGCCAAAGTTCTCAGGTTTCGATGCAAGTAATTTTGCGCTGTTACAGACTCAAGGCGCTGCAACATTGGACGCCGGCAGTCTGTTATTGGCCAGTGGTCCAGGTACGGCAGGGTCGGCATTTGTGCCCAATCCGATTGATCCGACAACAGATTTTTCCGCGACATTCGAATTCAGGATTGATGCGGGCCTCAACGGTGCTGCGGATGGATTGACATTTACGGTTTCAGATGACCCGACGGTCTTGGGCGGTAGCGGCGGCTTTTTGGGAATCGCTGAGCTCTACCATGACCAAATTGAAGGAATTGATATACCAAGAGGTGTCGTCAATGGTGTTTCGGTCGAGTTTGATACCTGGGTAAATGGTCAGGCCGAGGGTGCGAATGATCCCGGTGCAGTAGATCACATCGGAATCGACTTTAACGGCAATTTAAGCAGTGAAGTGTTCACCATACTAAACCCTCCCGGTTCACATGGGATCTTGTCCGACGGCAGTGTTTGGACGGCCTGGGTTGACTACAACGCCGCGGATAAATTGCTTGAAGTGCGAGCTTCCAATAATGGTATTCGGCCCGCTTCGCCAACCGTGTCATCGGGGGTCGATTTGGTAGCACTGACAGGTCCTCAAGCCTATGTCGGCTTTACCGGCGCAACCGGTTCTACCGGAATAGATGGTAAACCACGTATTTTGAGTTTCTCATTCGCCAATTCATGTGAAACCACCGATCAACGTGGAGATCCAAGACCCAAAGGAGCGGTCTGTGATATCGGTGCATTTGAAGCACCGGCCATTCCTCCGGTTCTATCCCAGGTCACATTCCAAAGCCGCACGACCTCTGATGATGAAGACGATAGCATCAGCTATCCTGGTGTGGTTGATATTCCAATCATTGATATCCCGATTGAAAAATTAACCGGGGATACGTTTAATTCACCTTCATCAGCACCGTTGGGATCCTTCCCGCTGGGATCGTTCCCGATAGGTTCATTTGATTTGAGCACTTCACCATTGGGTTCCTTTCCGTTGGGTTCCTTCCCGATTGGCTCGTTTCCGCTAGGTTCATTTCCGTTGGGTTCTTTCCCCTTGTCATCCATTCCCTTGTTGAGTGCTGGCGGCTGGACTGAAATTCTGAATGATATTACTGAATTGGCAGGCGCACCGCTACAAACGGTGACCCTTGAACAGCTTCTAAGGCTGAGCTCGCCAGGGGATGCTGTTTCCAGTATTGAATTGCGGGATCTGGCGATCGATGGTTCGCCGTTGGCTTCATTGTCGCTTCCAGGCTTGTCCCTGGGCAATACCAGCGTAGCTAATCTGAATACCTGGGCATCGAATGCCGACCAGGCTTTCGACCCGACTACCGAATCCGTCTGCGCCACTTTAGAGGCTGAAGACACATCATTCACTGACTGCACCAATGAAGATACTTTACTGGGCCTCGAAATGGAGGGCGCGCCGGTTTCAGCATTGTCGCTGGCGTCACTGCCCTTGGGATCCTTCCCTATTGGTTCATTCCCGTTGGGGTCCTTCCCTATCGGTTCATTCCCGTTGGGTTCGTTTCCATTGGGATCATTCCCGTTGGGATCATTCCCCATCGGGTCTTTCCCGCTGGGCTCCTTTGCGATTAGTTCATCTCCATTGGGCTCGTTCCCACTGGGCTCGTTCCCGCTGGGTTCATTTCCTTTGGGGTCTTTCAATTTGCTTGCCGCGCCGATTGGATCTTTCCCGCTCGGTTCGTTTCCATTGGGGTCTTTCCCGTTGGGTTCATTTGAAATCGATGGAAAATCCTTCTGCGAACTTTATAACGAACTAGCGCTTGCAGATGACAGTTCCAGTTGCGCAGGTTTATTTATTAATCCTGATATTCATAGTCTGGCTGACCTGGTTAGCGCGTTGCAGACTGAGGCATTGGCCAATGGTGATACTACCGGCGGCATCGATTCAACGCCATTGGGCTCATTCCCGATGGGATCGTTCGATATTTCCAACGTACCACTGGGTTCATTTGGTTTGAGTGTTTTGTCCGTGCCACCGATGTCCGAAGTGACCCTTTCCGGGGTGAGTGACGGAACTCTGAGTGGCTGTGCATTAATTGCCGACCTGTCGACCGATACCTGCTCGACGCTGTTTATATCCGATGGTGTTACGACTACGCCGTTGAACGATAACTCGTCACTTGAGGATTTGGCAGAGGCTTACGGCGGTAGCCTGGCTGTCTCACCACTGGGTTCATTCCCGATCGGTTCATTTGGCGTTGCTGACCTGCCGATGGGCTCCTTCCCGATGGGTTCTTTTGAGATCAACGGCACGCCGCTGGGTTCATTCCCATTGGGTTCATTTGATCTGATCAATTCACCGCTGGGGTCTTTCCCGATTGGTTCGTTCTCAGAAATTATTGACAGCACGGCCGAGCCTTGTGCCGACTGCCAGAATCTGGCTGACGCAGTGCAGGCGGGTATCATCATTGCTACAAAAACCTTGGCTGATTTGAAAGCTGCTGCACCCTCGGAATTTGGTGCTCTTACTTTGGGCGAAGTACTTGATGCGATGACACTGGCCATGCTCTACGGTCCGGGTACCCTGGCTAGTATGGAGAACACCGGCAATCTGACCCTCGGCCAGTTGTTGATTACCATGATGCTGAAGACCGATTTCCCGTGGGAGACAATTCCACTGGCAAAACTCGATCCGCAGGCATACTCAGCTGACAACTTCGTGGACTATATTGTTCGTTTCAATTTGACCAGTAGTGAATTTCAGCCCGTTTTTATCAATGTGACGTTACCGAATAGCTTTCTCTACGATAAAAATAGCGCCACCCTGGTCTCCGGTTCCCGTGTTTTCGTCCGCACAAACCTGCAAGACCCCGCAATAACAGATAACGGTGATGGCACACAAACATTGACATTCAGCCTGAGCCTCAACGGCTTCGGGAGTAATACCCACAGCATTCGTTTCGGCAACGTTGCACCGCTGGCTTTGGGTGAATATTCAGCCAGTGCCACGGTTCAACTTGGAACCAACGCACCGGTGAACCCCGGAAATGTCGTGGTCAGCATTGTTCCTGATCCGCGCACAGATGTATCTGACCCGATCGAGATCGATCCTCTATTGGATGTAGTGCCTGTGGATACATTATTGCTCGGTTATATAGATACGCCGAATGACAATGACTTTTTCCTCGTGGAACCAACTGCCAAAGGCGACCGGGTTGCGGTATTTATGGCAAATCCGGCTGGTGATAACGACCTGATCATGTACGAACCGCTTTCCACGGTTGAAGCCAAGGGGCAGATCGCCCAGTCGGCAGCGCTGGATTCGGTGCCGTTCGAAGATGATGGTGTTGCCTATTCAGGCAACACCACCGAAGAGCCCAACGCGCTCGAAGATGTCAACCTGGCAGTTTCACCGTTGGCATCAATTTCGACTAACCGGGGTGATGCTGATGAGGCGGTCTCAGCCGTCGCAGGAGACGACAGTGCGTTCACGATTCAGGTATCGGGTTACAACGGCGCGGTTTCGGACCAGGCGTATACTTTAAGGGTCAAGGTCACGCCACAAGTGCCCAACCCGGTTTGTTCAAACAGGGATTGGGTTGGTAGTGGCACTGCCACTCTGCCACTGACAGCTGGCGCGTGGACGGAACACACCAATACAGTATTTCTTGTTAATGGTACGCGACTTGCAGCCAGCGAAGGTACTGATATGGTGGCAGCAGAAGCAGTGGAGGCTGCGCTGACGGCGATCAATACTCTGGCCAGCTCTACAGGTATTGGAATTATTGACGGCGTAGTGGTCGATGTATCTACCATTCCTGGTGTGGATTACACAGATTGGGACGATAACCCCTGTGATGTCGACGCAGCCAACACTATCGTCAACTCGATTACCGCTTACCTGGAACTTCAACGGGCAACCTCTACCAAGCTGGCGTATGTCACCATTGTCGGCTCGGATGAAATTATCCCGTTCGCGCGCAAACCGGATGAAACATCAATTTCCAACGAATCAACCTTCGCCAACGAATTCGCCGACAACGCGATGTTCGGCGCCCTGATCACCCGGCACTTCCTGTCGGATGACAGCTATGGCGATATCGACCCGATCCCATGGTTGGGGCGTTACCTCAATGTACCGGAATTGGGTGTTGGACGACTGGTTGAATCAGCTGCGGATATTGAACTTGCAGCGGACACCTATTTAAACTATTTGGGTATTCTCGATCCGCGCACTGCGCTGTCGGCCGGCTATGATTTTATTGCCGATGCAGCAGAGGATATCGATGATACTTTCAACGCCTACAGCTCAGTCTTCGGCTACAGCGTAGTACCGGCATTGATCGATCAGCCGGATGTACAACCAAACCGCGCATGGACCAGGGAGGACTTCCTGGAAGATACCGCTGTAAGTACCATCAATCCGGTTGAGCTGGTGTCGTTTAATATGCATTTTGACTTTGATGAAGCCTTGCCTTCGAGTGGCGATGCGGGTGGGGATTATACGAGCAACCTGATCAACGTATCAGATCTTGCGGGTGCAGATCTGACCGGTGGTATCTGGTTCACTGTCGGTTGTCATTCAGGCAGCAATCTACCGGATATATCGGTGACCGATCCCTTAACATCCACCGATGACTGGGCACAAACATTCGGTCAAACCGGCGCAGTGTATCTGGCGCAGAATGCTTACGGCTTAGGTGACACAGAAGCAATCGCTTTAACCGAACGGTTATTGGCTTTGTTTGCACGCAATCTCAACGGCAGCATGACTATCGGTCAGGCCCATGCGTTTGCCAAGCAGCAATATTTTGCCGATTTGGGGCTTTATGGTGAATATGACTATAAAGCACTGCAGGCCGCCACCTTGTTTGGCTTGCCCATGTATCAGTACGGCCACGGCGCAACGGCAGTAGTACCACCATTACCGCCATTACCGGTTACAGAGGATCCGATTTCCAGGTTGGCATCGGCGTCATGGTCTCTGCCTGATACCGGAATTGCCCAAACCCCGACTGATAAGGGCGCGTTGTTCAGCGCCGGTGGCGAGGTTCAGTTTATCCATTACCGGCCGTTACAGCCGATCGTCAGAAGGGATGTCACCGGACTCAACGGTGAAATCGCCGGCGGTGCATTTCTGACTTCGCTGGTGACTGAAGATATCCCGGTGACAGACATTGCCTTTGCGCGACCAGTGATCGCGCTTGGTGAAATCGAGGCCGAAATTGAGACCGATGAGTTGGTGTTCCCCACAGCATTTACCAACATTGCCAGCTACAAGGCACCTTCAGGTAGTGGACCTTTTGAACCACGTCAGCAACTCAATGTGATCGTTGGCCAGTTCACCTCGCCGCTAGATGGAGCCACCAATGGTATCGAGCGCTTGTTTCGAAGTTTTGAAGCACAGGTGTTCTATCGGTCAGCAGCGGTCACCCCCGCTGCACCAATGGCAGCCCCTGCGCCAGAGGAAGATTTTCTACGGCCGGAGTTCGATAATGTTCAGGCCAGTGTGGTTGGCTCAGGCGGAACCAAGCAGGCCGCGTTCTCAGTCGATGTGTTTGATGAAGGGACAGTGTTGCGGGTAGCAGTTCTATATTTGCAATCTGTGTCTGGAACTCCGGCGAGGGGACAGTGGACGCTGGTCGACCTGGTCAATGGTGCCGGTACTAACTGGACCGGTGGTGGGCCGGTTGATCTCACTGGAATCACTAATGGTCAGGTTGACTATATGGTGCAGGCCGTCGACAGCAACGGTAATGTTGCCAACAGCACCTTTAAAGGCTTGTTTTATGTTGCTGAAGAGATTCCAATCCCACCGAATGAAACTGGCCCGGGTGCGCCCTTTGCAGTGACGTTGAGTGATCCGGGTAACGAGAATAATGTGGTGAAGAAAGATGACTGGAATATGATTGACCCCATTCACGTGGGTGTAGACACAGATGGTACTGTGACCTATGAATACTCTGTAGATGGCAGTCGACCGTTGGTACCACTAACGTCGGGTGGTTTTGAGGTCGAAGACGACGGCATTCATATTATCAAGTTATTCGGATCTGATGGATCCGTGGAAACCTTTGTGTTGCTGATTGATAACACACCGCCGGATATTTTCATTACCACACCTGCAGAGGGTCAGTATGTCACCCAGGGTTTGGCCCCAGCTACCGATTACGCATGTCGTGACTCCGGTTCCGGTACAGCAGAATGCAGTGGCAGCGTGGCGCCCCCCGTTCTGATACCGACCGGTGCTCCGGTACCGACCGATGTGTTGGGCGTGAATACATTCTCAGTCGATGCTACCGATAATATTGGTCTGTCAGCAGTTGAGTCCAGGAACTACACCGTTGTACCACAGCTCGTAATTACAGGGCCGAATGCACCAGCTTTGCTTGGTACCAAAACCAGCATCACTGCCACGGCGGTGGGTGATCTGAGCGTAATTCAATCTGTGATAGTCGAGTGGGGTGATGGTACAAGTTCGACGGATGCGGAAGTCGTAAAAGTCGGTAGTTTGTTTAGCGCCGAGCATGAATATGAAGCTCCCGGCGTATACCCGATTACAGTAAGGATTGATAACAATGGTGCATTCATACAGACAGGAGTCTTTGAGTTTGCAGTTATCTATGATCCAAGTGATGGCTTCGTTACTGGTGGTGGCTGGATCAATTCACCCGCGGGTGCTTATACACCTGACGATGCCAATGATTCGGTTCGCGCTGGCAAAGCTTTCTTTGGTTTCATATCGAAATACAAGAAGGGCCAATCGATACCCGATGGTTCTACCAACTTCCGCTTTGCAGCAGGGGGTCTGGAATTCGAATCGACCGCCTATGACTGGATGATTATTTCCGGGGCACGTGTACGCTACAAAGGTCGGGGCACCGTCGCCGGTGAAGCAGGCTGGTTCAAGTTCATGGTGACCGCGTTAGATGCAGATGCATCCGAGGGAGGACTTACCCAGGATGGTTTCAGGATCAAGATCTGGCGGGAAGATGAAAGCGGTATTGAAATTGTCCTTTACGACAGCGGATTGGGTGTCGACAGCGACAGTGGTGATGGCGGTACCACGCCTCTTGGTGGTGGTTCAATCACAGTCCACAAAGCCAAGAAGAAATAGGCAGGCGTCAGTTAAGCCGATCGCTTCCGCGGTCGGCTTAATTGGTCGACCGACCTATCTGGCTTCATAACCGTGTGGGTCAGGTCAGTTACTCAATTAACCCGGAATGGGTTAGAGTGGTGGCATTGTGCCTCGCGGCTGGTGGGTCGGCTGCGGTGCGGGAATCTTATGGTGAGGTGTAAATGTCGTTCTTTACAGAACTCAAACGTCGTAACGTCATTCGTGTCGGTATTGCCTATGCAGTAGCCGCTTGGGTGCTTGTTGAGGTGGCATCGGTTCTGTTGCCCACCTTCGATGCCCCCGCGTGGATAATGCGTGCCTTGGTCCTGGTGATGGTTGGTGGTCTGCCGATTGCGCTGCTGGTCGCGTGGATGTTTGAACTCACACCGGAGGGGGTAAAGAGAGAGGATAACGTAGACACCGCAGACGAGGCCGTATTCAAGGCCCGCACTGCGCGCAAGGCGGATTTGACTATCATGGCCGTACTTGCCCTTGTCGTCGCCTTTTTTGTGTTTGAGAAAATTTGGATGTCG
>Ga0164313_10006314_pt1 | contig 10457 bp, 12 predicted proteins | sample GuaBasSedimGuay4_FD_113735 | JGI IMG/M metagenome (GOLD analysis project Ga0164313, IMG submission 113735) | Subseafloor sediment microbial communities from Guaymas Basin, Gulf of California, Mexico - Guay4, Core 4569-4, 0-3 cm | ecosystem: Environmental > Aquatic > Marine > Hydrothermal vents...
CAACGAAACCAGTCAGGGAATTCAAATCATCGGTGTCATCCCCTGAAATGTTGGCGAAGTTCACACCGGCTTTGATTCCAAAGCCGCTTCCTTCTGCGTTGGCAGCAACGGCGAAGGCCAGGGTCATGATCAGGATCAGGAAAATTGAAAGCGTTTTCATGCCGACTCCTTTCGGTCATATTCCAGGCCATCAAGAATTGGTGGCCCAGCTTCTCCTTCGAAAAAGCTAGCCCGGTTCCGGATGGGTGTAAACATAAAATTACATAAATCATCAGGATTTTTCCGCGCTATCCCCAGAAAAAATACGATACCAGGATAGCTGCGGTAATTCCTGCCAGATCGGCGGTTAGCCCACAAATCACCGCGTGGCGGCTGCGCTTGATGCCCACTGCCCCGAAATAGACAGCCAACACGTAAAATGTCGTTTCGGTACTGCCCTGGATCACGCTGGACAGGCGGCCGGCAAACGAGTCGGCGCCGTGGGTCTGCATGGCTTCGACCATCATGCCGCGGGCGCCGCTGCCGCTCAACGGTTTCATGAACGCCGTGGGCAGGCCGTCGATGAAGCGGGCGTCCAAGCCCACGCCAGTGGCGGCCGACCGCAGACCGTCAAGCACCAGGTCCAGCGCGCCGCTCGCGCGGAACACACCGATCGCCACCAGCATCGCCACCAGGTAGGGAATAATGTTCACGGCCACCTTGAAACCGTCTTTCGCGCCTTCGACGAAAGTTTCATAGAGGTTGATCCTGCGGCGGATGCCCCCTGCCATGAAGGCTATGATGATCCCGAAAATCAGGAAGTTCGCCAGGACCGACGACTGGGTTGCCATCGCGGCCTGATCCAGGCGGCTGAAGTAGGCGACCATGCCGGCGATCAGCGCCGTCATGCCGCCCAGGTAGCCGAGCACCACCGGGTCGTAGAGACGGATTTTCTGGAAGAAACTGGTGATCAGCAGCCCGGCCAGGGTGCTGCAGTAGGTGGCGATCAGGATAGGCAGGAAGATGTCCGTGGGATCGGCCGCGCCCATCTGCGCGCGAAAGGTGAAAATGGTCACCGGCACGATCGTCACCGCCGAGGTGTTGATCACCAGGAAAAGGATCTGGTCGTTGCTCGCGGTTTCCTTCTCGGGGTTGAGATCCTGCAGTTCGGTCATGGCCTTGAGGCCCAGGGGGGTGGCGGCGTTGTCCAGGCCCAGCATGTTGGCGGCCATGTTCATGACGATGCTGCCGCTGGCGGGATGCCCCTTGGGAATGCCGGGGAAGAGCTTGTGCAGCAGTGGGCCGAATATTTTGGCAAGGAATTCCACGGCCCCGCCCTTTTCACCGATGCGCATGATGCCCAGCCACAGGCACATCACGCCGGTCAGGCCCAGGGCGATCCTGAAGGCGGTTTCGGCGGTGTCGAAGGTGGAACCGACGATGTCGCGCCAGACTTCGGTGTGCCCCATGAAGGCGCGTACGATCGCCGCGGCAAAGCCGCCGATGAAGAAGAAGGTCCAGATCCTGTTGAGCATCCGTTCTCCAGGTTTGTGGTGGCAGGTTCGGGCCAGCATAGCTTCGCTGCAGGATTCTGTCATTCGCAATCAGTTTGCTGTCCGGAGAGATCTTTGACCTAATAGGCCAGCCAGCTGATCGAGAACATTAAATTCGAACCGAGGTTGTTACTTGCACTCATGAAGGTAATTTCCCAGATGAAATGAGACGCAAGCTCGAATCCTACTCCCAATGTGAAACCAAATCCTGGATCCGAGGATCTGCCGGAACTGGTGTTGATCGCAGCAAGACCCAATGCTCCTGAGAAAAAGAGAGATGGAGATTGCGGTTTAAGAAAGTAACTGACTCCCGCTGCAGACATACCTTTGGCAAAAGTCGTCGTTGTAAAGTCGTAGCTGTACCACAGGACGCGGTTGGTGTAGTAGACTTGGACCTTGTTGCTGGGGCCGCCCCCGATCTTGAAGTCCGTAACGAATCCCGTCGTGTTATACGATCCGCTGGAGGAAAATGTTTGGCCGAATCCTGCCCCGAGGTTCAGCATGAACCCCTTTCGCTCACCATCAAAAGCCGAGGCGGTCAAAGGTATCATCATCATGAACAAGGCCATAGCGAGCAGGAGAGTCCTGGTCTTCATAAAAATTCCCCCCATAAAATAGTAATTTGCGAGCATGAACTTTTTGGAATATATCGACATTTGTGAAACGCTGTCATCACTTAAGTTTCCCACAAAAGAGACGCAATTGGTCTGGCTCCATTTGGTTCATATGTCTAAAGTGGGTCTGTGATGTTTTTGTCCGCAGATGTATTGACCGCAACCCCCAAGGATCAAGCGATGCAAACCGTCTGGACCGGCACCCTGAAAAAGATGCGCGTAGAGGCCGCCACACCGGTGGAGTACCACTTCACGGACGGCTGGTGGGAAAAGGAGAACCGGGTTGCCGACCACCGGGTGAATGATCATCTGGGCAAGGAGTTGGTGATCCGTTTTTCGGGGGAGATCAACTGCACCGCCTGCGGACGCAAAACCAAAAAAACCTTCAGCCAGGGTTACTGTTTCCCCTGCTCGATGTCGCGGGCCGAGGCGGACATCTGCATCATCAAACCCGAGATGTGCCACCACGGCCAGGCCGATAACCCCTGCCGCGATGAAGAATTCGCCCAGGCCCATTGTTTCCGGCCGCACATCCTGTACTGCTCGCTGACAAGTGGCGTGAAGGTGGGCATCACGCGGGAACCCAACGTTCCTTCGCGGTGGATCGACCAGGGTGCGGTGGCGGCGATTCCCGTGGCCAGGATGGTGGACCGGCGCACCGTCGGGCTGGTGGAGAAGCGCCTCAGCGACGAGGGTTTTGCCGACAAGACCCACTGGACCCGGATGCTCAAGGGTAATCCCGAGGGGTTCGATCTGGCCGCGGCCGTGGACAGGGTGGTGGCCCGCCTCGAGGACTGGAACGTGGAGGGCGTCCTACCGGAGGCCGAAAGACGGGAATACCACTTCGAGTTCCCTGTGCTGGCTTGGCCGCAGAAGGTCAAAAGCTTCAATCTGGACAAGGAACCCGAGGCGGGCGGGGTGTTGCAGGGCATCAAGGGTCAGTACCTGATCTTCGAGGGAGGCGTGATCAACCTGCGCAAGTACACCGGCTACAAGGTGGAGATCCTGGCCGGGTAAAGGTGGTGTCTCCGCGGTCTGACATTTCGGCTCCGCCTGTCCCTGGGCGGAGCCGGTTTTTTGGTGGGGGCGTTGTAGTATATTTGGTAACTGACTGTAAAATAATAAATTAAACATTTTCAACAATTAGGAACCTTCGTTGCAATGGATCCGCCTGTTCACGAGGCAAGGACACTTCCCGACAGGAGGAAACAGAATGAAACCGAACACGAATCCGCACATCGACCAAGCAGAACTCGAGGCCAGTCTGGCGCGGCTGGGAATCAGGGAACTGCAGGAGAGGATGGAAGTCAGTCCGCTGTTGGCGGACACCGGGACCATGGACAAGAATATGCCCGCCATCTGCTGCACCTGCAAAGTTCCGGATCCCTTCGGCCCGGACGGAACCCTGCCCTATCCCATGATGGATCCCTGGCCCACCGGACCGACCAACCCGAGCGGCTTTTAGTCATGAAATCCCCAGGTGATAACCGCCCGTCGCGGTCCGGAACTCCGCGGAGTTCCGAACCCGGCCGGCGGGAAGGCGACGGTCCCGAAATCCCTCGCGTGCAGTGGAGCGAAGCCGACATCACCTGGGAGTTGTGGAATCTGCGGACGCTGCAGCCCGATGCCGGTCGCGAGGATCTGCTGGAGATCAAGCGGCGGCAGGAACTGGTACTGGCAAGGGAGCGGGAGGCTCTTGCCGGTCTGTGGGCCGGGGACCGGGACATCCTGGTCCCCGGCCACAGCTTTCTGGAAGAGAACCCTGAGCTGGCTACGGGCGTGACGGTATCCATGCACCTGGGCCCGTACCAGCTTCTGGCCGAACCTTTCCTGGCCGCCGGGTTGGAGCCAGCGATCCTGCTCAACCGCCGGGCCATGGATTCCTTCAAACCCGGGACCGATGCGTTTGTCGAACACCTGGGTCACCGCACCCGGATCCAGTGGATTCCCGTGGGTGAAAAGGGTTTTGTCCGCGATTTGATCAAGGCCATCAGGTCGGGCAAGCCGGTGCTGGTATATCTCGACGGCAACAGCGGGGACCAGGGCATGGAAGAAACGCGCAATCGCGGCCTGAAGTACCAGCTTCCAGGACGCGAGATCCGGGTCCGCACGGGTCTGGCCAGACTGGTATGCCGGCTTGGCTGTCCGGTGCACCGGGTTTCGATGCACTGGGCCGATGATGGGGAACTGATCTGGCGCCGTGACCCGACCCTGACCTGGAGCCGCGAGGACCGTCCCGACCTGGTGACCCGCGCCCTCTTCGACTGGTGTTTTGGCCGGATCATGGCGCGGCCCGAACAGTGGCAATACTGGGCCATGCTGCGGGAATCCAGTTCGTGTTTCGGCACCCTGAGACTTGACGATGTCCGGGTACCCGCGGGATTGCGGGGTGATTACCAGAAGGCCTACGCGATCTGCCTGGAACAGTCGCCGAAAACGGTGCGATTGATCCTGGAAAAGGACGTGGAGGTATGGCCGGGCGATGTGCTGGCCGACCTTTCGGAGGACCGTTTCTACACGGCGGCGGGCATGCAGGATACAGACCTCGACCCCTTGCGTAGCGGTCATCCGACTTTGGCTGAACTGAATGACTTTCACGGCGAGGCGTGGGTCCGGTTCCACGGTTTGCGGCTCTGCCTGCTGGGCATGGCCCGGCTGGGCGGCTGAACGTGGTTCTGGTCCTGGAGGTTGCCGCCCATCCCACCGGGCCCTGGCTGGTCAAGGCGGGGACCATCCAGTACGCCGTACCCCCTTGGTTGGGTGAGGCATTGTTGCCGCTGGCAGGCCGTGTTCCTGAATGCCGGGAGCTTCGCGCCTGTCTGGAAAAAGCCAGGACCGGGAATGCGGGTGAAGTTTCCCTGCCTGAAATCGAGACCTGGGTCCGCGAACTGAGCCGGGCCCTGACACCCGGGTACGCCGTGAGGAATGGGCGGACCCGAGGGCGACAAGCCCAACGCCCCATCCGGTTCCGGGTTCCTTTGATCCCGGCTGCCCTGGTTTTGAGAATCACCGGTGTTTTGCAGGCCATGGCAGGAAATCGGGGCCTGGCTGCCATGGGCTTGTTGGGCGGCGCGGGATATCTGGTCGCCGGTTATCTGTTCACCGGCGGAGGCGGGGCCGGGTCCGGCCAGGTCGGGTTCCCCTGGGACATTGGAACCGCGGCCGCCGGACTCGGCCTGTTCCTGTTGACGGCAATTTGGCACGAACTGGGCCACGCCGCGGCGCTGGCGAGGTCCGGATACCCCCCGGGGGGTATCGGGGCGGGTTTCCTGTTCGTAATCCCCGTTCTCTTCGCCGACGTCACCGCCGTGGGTGCCCTGCCGCGGGCCGGCCGGATCCGGGTGGATATTTCAGGGACGGTTTTCCAGCTTGGCCTGGGCGGCGTGTTCATGGCCTTGGCAGTTTGGAATATTTTCGCGCCGGCCCTGACGTTGGCCCTTTCATTGGCCGCCTCATCCGCGCTGCTGGCGATTTGCTGGAGCCTGTTCCCTTTTATCCGGTCCGATGGGTACTGGTTGCTGTGCGATATGCTGGGGCTGGATGATCTGGATCGCCCACCATCCAAACCTATATCGAACCGCCTGCGCGTATTCCTGGTCGGATACCAATTAACCAACGCATTGTTTTTGCTGATGGTCGGAGTCTATTTCCCCGTTCGGGTGTTCGGGCTTCTGGTGGGCCTGGCCCACCGCTTCGGGATTCCCCTGGATTCGGACGCCACGATTTGGGTGGCCCCCGCCGCGGGGGTGGCGTTCCTGGGCATGATGGGTATTGGTATCGCGCGAAGGGTAATTATGCTGCTGAAGTCTGCCCGGGCGGTGGCAAAACGCCCCCCGGGGGGCGTTTCCCATTTCCATGAGTGAAGATCCCCCGAAACCGGGCTATTATTTCTGTCGTACCGAAAGGTGGCGATAGAGAGGTTGCGATTTGGTTGATCCAAACGACGATGATGTGCAGGAAGAGCCGGACGCGGTCCCCATGGAAATCGACGGTGTGCTTGATCTGCACATGTTTCCGCCGGACCAGGTGAAGGATCTGGTGCGCGATTATATCGACGAGTGCCTGAAGGCGCAGATCCTGGACCTGCGGATCATCCACGGCAAGGGTATAGGCGTTCTCAGAACCATTGTATACAGTATACTGGAGAAGCACCCGGCGGTGGAATCCTTTGGCCACCCGTCAGATAGAGGATCGTGGGGGGCGACGGTCGTACGTTTGAAACCCTGACCCGGAATGTGAGCGATGGGCCGGAAAAAAGGAAAAACCAATCCACAGGGTCCCGGAGGCAGCCCGCGGCGGGGAAAGCGGCGGTCCATCCGGTATGAGGCCGAAGAGCAGTGGCCCGATGAAAAAAAACCGGCCCGGGACGATTCCCCACCCTCTATTCATCTTCGCAAACTCAATGTCGATGAAGCACTCTGGCGGCTGGATACCCAGTTGCGGGGCTTTGCGGGGCAAGGCCGGACCGAGGTGCTGGTGATTCACGGCAAGGGGCAGGGCTCCATTTCCGGGATATCGGTTTTGGGCCCCGAAGTAAGGGATTGGTGCGATCGGCACCCGGCACTGGTATCATCTTGGAGAGAGGCGCCTCCGCGTTGGGGCGGATCCGGTGCCATCGTGGTGGTGCTCAATTAATGACAGAAACAGGTGACATGACCATCGATCAGATCGTGGAACCCCGCCCTGAGCGCTTGGGTGAACGGGGATTTCTGGCCGGAACCACGGCTTTGGTAACCGGGGGCGCCCGCCGGATCGGCCGCGCCCTGTGTCTGGCCCTGGCCTGGGAGGGCGCCACGGTGGTGGTGCATTACCTGACGTCCGAAGCCGCTGCCGCAGCGACGGTTCTTGAGCTGGAAGCCTTTGGGGGGAGGGCATTTAAAGTGAAATGTGACCTGGCCGATCCGGAAAATGCCGCCGAGTTGGTGATCCGGGCCGCCGCCATTGCTGGAAGGCCCTTGGACATCCTGGTCAATAACGCCTCGGTATTTGGTCCGGGCAGCCCCTTGACCACCACTGTGGAGCAGTGGGACCTGAACCAGGCGGTCAACCTGCGCGCGCCGTTCCTGCTGTCCCAGGCTTTTGCCGGGCAGGTTCCAGCTGGAATAGTGGGTAACATAATCAACCTTAACGACTTCCGTGCCGTCAAGCCAGGTACCGACCATTTTGCCTACACCATGAGCAAAGTGGGGCTGCACGGCCTGACCCGCAGCCTTGCGTTGGCTTTGGCACCTGGAATCCGGGTCAACGAACTGGCCCTGGGAGCGGTTATGGCTCCGGAAGAGGCACCCGATGGCTACGAGCACACATTGAGAGAGCAAATTCCAATCCGCAAGTTTCCTTCACTGGATGAAGTAAGTAATGCGATGGTGTTTCTTCTCGGAAATGAAGGAATTACGGGCCAGACGATCTTCGTGGATGGGGGGCGGCACCTGACATGAACAAGGACATTATCGAAATCAAGGACCTTCTCGTCCGGGGTGTGGTGGGTCTGAACGAGGATGAACGACGCAAAAGGCAGGATATCCTGGTCAACCTGGCGATGATGACTGATATCCGGACCGCGGCAGCCAACGATGACATCGAAGGGGCCTGCAATTATCGGTCGGTCAGTAAATCGATCATCCGGATGGTGGAGGCCTCATCCTTTTTCACAGTGGAAAAACTGGCCACGGAAATCGCCCGCCTTGTTCTTGAAAACCATCCTGTGGAAGAAGTTACGGTATCAGTGGAAAAACCAGGCGCTCTCCGGTTCGCCCGGTCGGTGGGGGTGACCATCACCCGGAATCGAAAAGACTTCACGTAATGAAGCAAAGTGTCTACCTGACCCTCGGATCCAACATGAACCAGGAGCGGTGTTACCCCCTGGCCGTGAAAAAACTCGTCGAACTGGGGGAAATCGCCGCCGTGTCCCCGGTCTATGAAACAGAACCGGTGGGTCTGGAGGAAGGCGCGGGCAAGTTTTTCAACGGGGCCGTGCTGCTTCTGACGGAGTTGGAACCCGAGGAATTGAAGACGCGCCTGCGTCAAGACGTGGAAGAGGCCCTGGGCCGGGTTCATCTGCCGGGCGAACCATGGCTGTCGCGTCCCATCGATGTGGACATTGCCCTTTGGGGCGACACCGTCGGGGAAATCCTGGGTCGCGCCGTTCCCGATCCCGACATCCTGCGTTTCGTTCACGTGGCCCTGCCCCTGGCGGACCTGGCGCCAGACCTGGTTCACCCGATCGACGGACGAACCCTGGCTGAAATCGCGGACGAACTTGTAGGGATGGGAACTTTGCCTGAAGTGCGCGACGATATTACTCTGGAATATTGAAATCACCTCTTTGATCGGAAGGTCCCATGCCTCGCTTGAAAAAACAGCTCATTGTCGTCGGCGACCGGTTGCTCATACGCCCGGAGGAGGGTGAAGAGAGTACCAACGCCGGCCTTATCCTTCCCCAGACGGCGGTGGCAGCGAGGCAGGCCCGAGGTGGGTGGGTCGTTTCCGTGGGACCGGGTGTGCCAATTATCAACCCCATGGAATTGATGGACGAACACTGGGGCGAAGGTGAAGGCCGGAGCGAACCCCAGCCGCGGTTCATGCCCCTTCAGGCCCAGGAGGGTGATTATGCGCTTTTCCTGCACAAGGCCGCCGTTGAGATCACATTCGAGAAGAAGAGTTACCTGATCGTGCCCAACAACGCGGTGCTGGTTTTGATGAGGGAAGGGTTTGATACGGAGCATTCCGGGTGGGAAGGGAACAGCAACTGATGTTTGGGGGGACTGACCGAGCCATTTTGACGGGCGATTTCCTTGTGAAAAAGGCCCCCCGGGGGGCCTTTTGGTAAAAGCAATATCTTGAAAGCAAAACAGTTAATAATCGGGGGTTCCAATCTGGAACCCCCCTTGAGTCTTAAGCCCAAAGCTCCCGGCCCTTACCGATAGTCCTTCGGCGCCGGATACATCTCATCCCACCACGCCGGCCGATCCTTCAGATACCTGGCAAAAAATGACAGGATCGTGTCGTTCCAGACGATGCGCTGCTCGTGGTCCAGGATGTGATGGTCCTGCCCCTGGATCTGCACGTATTCGACTTCCTTGCCGAGGATTTTCAGCGCGGTGAACAGCTGGTCGCTTTCGCCCTTGGGCACGTTGATGTCGCTGTCGCCATGCACCAGCAGAAGCGGGGTGGTGATCTTGTCGGCGTGGAAGAGCGGGCTCTGCTCGATGAACAGTTCGCGATCCTTCCAGGGGAACGAATTCGCCAGGGCGCGGGCGCCGTAGGAATAACCCCACATGCCTTCGCCCCAGTAACTGGAGATGTCCGATATGCCCGCGTGACTGACCGCGGCGGAGAAGATGTCCGTCTGGGTGACGATGTATTCCGTCAGGAACCCGCCATAGGACGCGCCCATGCAGCCCACCCGTTCGGGATCGGCAAAATCGTGGGCGGCAAGGAAGGCCTTCGTGCCTTCGATGACCTCGCCCGCGGTCATGATACCCCAGTCGTTGACGTGGCGGGCCGCGTATTCCTGTCCGTAACCCGTGGCCCCGCTGGGGTTTGGCACATAGACCACATAACCCTGGCCGGCCCAGATGTTCTTGGGATAGCGGCCGCCGAAATCACGGGTGATGGGGCTGGTGCCGCCGTAGTAGTAGACGATCACGGGGTATTTTCTCGAAGAATCGAAGTCGGGGGGGTAATAGACGAAGCCGTCCAGCTTCATGCCTCCGGGTAATTCGGCCACCCAGTTTTCGACCTTGCCGAAGACGATGTCCTGGTAATCCGCGGCCCCGGGATCCAGCAGAAGGCGGGTCTTGTTCGAGGCCAGGTCCACGGTGTAAAGGCGGTTGGGAACCGTCGCGCTCGAACCACGGGCAATGGCCAGGGGGGCGTTCCGGGCCAGGGCGAACTGGCTGGTAACCTCCAGGCCCGTGGTGACCCTTTCCCAATCCTGGCCGCCGGGTTTGAACCGGAAGACGCTTCCGTACTGGGTGTCGGTGGTGCGCGCGTAGATGAAACCGTCGGCGCGGGACCACTCAACGCTGCCGATGTCCGGAGTCAGACCGAGTGAGGCAGGTTTGGCCTTACCCGCGGCCAGATCGTACATGAACAGCTGTCCGCCGTAATCGTTGGCCTGCACGCCGTCAGGCAGGTTGCGGCCCATGCCGTCGAAGGCCGAGGGCGATCCCTGCAGGCAGAGGGTCTTGCCGTCGGGACTGAATATGGCGCCGCCGATCCAGGGGTCATCCAGGAGCAGTTCCACCTTCAGGGTTTCCAGGTCCATCAACCACAGTTCGGTGGTGCTGAACGGACGCTGGGTGATGTC
>Ga0164313_10006316_pt1 | contig 10454 bp, 6 predicted proteins | sample GuaBasSedimGuay4_FD_113735 | JGI IMG/M metagenome (GOLD analysis project Ga0164313, IMG submission 113735) | Subseafloor sediment microbial communities from Guaymas Basin, Gulf of California, Mexico - Guay4, Core 4569-4, 0-3 cm | ecosystem: Environmental > Aquatic > Marine > Hydrothermal vents >...
AAGGCGAATTGGTTTTCTTATAAAGTTGCCAAATCACTAGTGAAGGTCAAGTTTATTTCATTGGTAAATTTAATTATGGATATGGAAGTAATAAAGGAGCTTATCCAGGATGACTGTACAGCTAGCAATATTTCAAGAGAGTTGGTTATGCTTGTTGAAGATGGCATTGACTATACTACGTTACGGGAGAAATTAGGTGACAAAATTGCTTCTATTGAAACTGCAAAAGGTGTCCGCAAGCTCTCTGAGCCTAAAATAACCAAAACCGTATAAAATAAGGCCTGCGGGATTTTATACGGTGCTAAGCCGCTCCTTAATTTTAGAAAGAATATCTTCTTGTTTACTCCTGTGACTTAAATCGCCTTTTGAAGCTTTTTGCCTGGCCTCTTTTTGCAACGCCTTATTCTGTTCGGTAAAATTAATTATTTCCTCTTCAGAATATTCCTTTTGCACCATGGGCTCTTCTGTGGTAAGAGGGTACCCAAGTTTTACGAGCATTTCACCAGCAATATTCTCAAAGAAGAGAATGTCATCCACGTCAAGTTCTTGATGAAATTTACCAACATTGTTTTTTATAATTGGCTTAGCAACATTTTTCCACATTTCACCCGAAGCTGCAGTACGCCGGGATTCATTCGAGGCATAATACTTTAATAAATCTGGTGTGTATGCCAGCCCCATTTTAGATGACAAAGCTCTTAGGACATCCTCTGGGTTTGCAATTAAGTCTTCATATTTGATACTAAAGAATCGATCTTCACCTACAAAAGTTTGAACTTGCAATGCCTTCTCTTGATCTTCCAGCCATTTTTTTGCAATATGATATATGTGTTTTGGGCCAACAATGGCCTTTTTGAAAGAGGCAGCGACATCGCGACCATCTCTGTACATATAAATATAAAATGGTTTTATTCCTTTAGCCTCTATGTCCATAGCATAATACTCATTGACCATGCTCTTACAGCACCAAATACTAGCGTTATCATGCTGCGCTTTAATAACATATAAGGTTTCGTATAAACTCAATATGCTATTATGTCTTGCTTTTGTAACTAGTTCCGCTGCTACCAGCTTCTCTCCACTCCAGGTAACAGGATTTGCATTAACAAAATCAGTAATGTCTGAAGCCAGTGAATAGAAATTCTCCTCTACGGTTAAATCTCCATAATAGTTAAGCAACGGCACAAAAGTGCGAAGTACATGGGGTGGATGCGGTGCTGACACTTCATTAAATTGATTTAGCATCAACCTTAGTAAGTTTGACCCTGATCGCTGGGTCCCAATAATTTGTAAAGAGGTGATTTTATCAATCATTTACTATATTAAAAATATTCCTAATAACCCTGCCGCGCCAATTAACCATAAAAAATTCACTTGATAGCGAATTATAAGTATCGCAGATACGACTACAATTATTCCTGATAGCCACCAGTCTTCAACCGATTTTCCTAAAATAATTATTGAAGAAAGCATAAGTGCGATGATAACTGGTTTCAGGCCTTCAAAAATAGCACGCCATACCGGATTTTGATCAATTTTTTTTAAGCTATCTGCTACCAGAACCATTAAAATCCCTGACGGTAAAAATATTCCAATAGTAGCTATAATTGCCCCCCAGATACCATTTAGTTTATACCCAATAAATGTAGCACTTATTAATATAGGACCCGGAGTTACCTGACCTAAGGCGATGGCATCCAAAAACTCAATATTGCTCAGCCAACCTTTCTGCAGAACAATTATATCGTTGAGCATAGGAATCATCACATACCCTCCCCCAAATAAAGAAAGGCTAATGCCAGAAAATACTGTAGCTAAGTTCAAGTTTATATTATCCCACGGAAGTTCGATAAAGTTGAGTAGCACTGTACATACTAAAAACAAGGCTATCACCATATGTGATTTCTTGAAATGAACTTTTGATCCTTCAGTAGCTGGAGCGGCAGGCTCATTAAAAAAGAGGTATCCCAATCCACCGCCAACAAAAAAGCTTAAGATAAAGGTCCAGTACCCATGAAATAGCAGCTGTAAGGATAAAACAATAACCAGAATAAGATAATGTTTAATGCTTTTCATGTTCTTCTTCCCCATATTAAATGCAACAGAGAGAATCAAGGCCATGACTACAGGAATAACCGCTGCCAAAAAACTACTGATTTCAGGTAATGTACCATAGGTTTCATACAAAGCAGCAAAAATCATCATCAAGATCATTGATGGGAGAATAACGGCAAACATGGAAACAAAAGCTCCAGACCATCCCGCTAATGAATAGCCAATATAAGTAACCGTATTTACTGCTACCGGGCCAGGTAAAAAGGAGGCTATAGAAAATCCTTTAACAATTGTATCATCCTCAATGGTTTTATGGCGTTCAACCAGTATACGCTGAACAACAGCTACCAAGGCAGCATAGCCACCAAATGAAGAGGCGCCAACAGTAAAGAATGCTTTGAATAAAAAGAAAAGGCTTGGCCTGGTGCTCATCTAGTATAATATGGTAGTGATGAAAATCAGGGAAATTACGAGGGATTAATTACAGCCAAGGTCTTGCTTTGACTGCTGATCATTATTTGGAAAACAGAGCCCGGAAGGAAGAACACCCGGAACATAACGATCCAAATTTGGATCATACAGAGCATCAGATAAAAAAAGTGTTAGCTGGTCAATTTCTTCTGCTGATAAGTTCAGTGGCACAAATCCGGAAGCCAGGCGAGAAACATCTACATTCGAATTTTCTGAATGAGCTATGTTCTTATAAGCTACAATTGATCTTATAGTAGTAAATGTACCTCCATGTCCATAAAATGGAGAATCTTTCATATTGTACAATTGAGGCACTTTAAATTTATAGAGGTCAGAATCATTATTTGTAAATCCGCCTCTGCCATTTTTTGCATCATCTTTCACATCCACTCCAAATACGGAAGGTCCTTCTAAATCTTTCATGCCCAATGCGTAAAATTTCATCGAGTTTAGTGCTTGTCCATTATGACATTCATAGCAGCGCCCTTTAGTGAAAAATAGCAGAGCACCTTCCTTCTCTTGTTCAGACAGGGCAGATTTGTCTCCTTGCAGCCATTGCTGAAAGGGTGCTTGGTTTGCTAAAACGGTTCTTTCATAAGCAGCTATCGCTAAACCGGTAGTGATTTTTGTGACAGGCTCATTGGGAAAAGCTGCTTCGTATAATGCTAAATAATCTACATTCGAGTTGCACAATGAATTTTCTGCTTCCATTCTATGAACTGCCAAAGCAGCAATTGCCTGGGTTTCTGTACCTTCAAATCCCAGGAAGTTATCTTCCTTAGGTGTATTCAAGGTCCATGAATCTTCAGTGCCAATATTAACCCCTCCCGCTCCAAATTGTCCGTTCCAAAGCACATTTGACTGGTACGCAATGTTCATAATTGATGGAGACTTTGTATGAGGAGCATCAATTTCGTTAGAAGAATATAATGCTGATTTTACACGTCCTTCGCCGGCTATCCCAAAGCCAACGCCTCCATCGCCTAAGCTCTGTCTCAAGCCGGCCTGGAACCCAGCTCTAGAGTGATGACATGATGCACATGAATAGGATAGCTCCCCTGCTATCTGAATAGTTTTACTAGCCAATCCTGTTTCATGAAACAGTAATTTCCCCAATTCAACTTTCTCAGTAGTTAACTTGTTGGCAGGATCTTGAGGAATAGAAGCAAAATCAGAGCTAGCTGGCAATACATAAAACTCCAGGCCATTACCTTCTGATGCGGCAACCATAGCATTAGTTAGCCGGACATCCAGGTCTGGAATAATTTCTTGTTCTTTCGCACAGCCCATCACAACAAAGACTGCAAGGATTGCAAGACTCTGCTTAATATAACTGTATCTTTCTAACAACTTTCTCCCCATTTCTCAACACCATAGTCACCAAATATAACCCAGAAGGGATTCCTTTCATAGTTAGACCTATAGAATTTGTATATTTTACCAGTGATGTTCTACCAATTTCTTTGCCGGAAATGGTTCTCACAACAACCATTTCTACCTCACTGGAGCCTTTATTCCAATGAATCAATATGTCTCCATTTGTAGGGTTAGGATAAACGCTGATATTATCTACATATCCTTTATTATCGATTGCTGTTATAAGGTCATTACTTACATTAAATTCCATAGTTTTTGAACAACTATTATCATCAGCCACGGTAACCTCATAATCCCCGTTTTCAGTAATAAGTATTTCTGAATCCACTTCATCAGAATGTCCCCAGCTATACGTATAAGGATTATTGCCTCCAGAGGCTTTTACATTAATTACGCTCCCCTCTTCAAACTCTATCTGATCAATTAAGATACCAATAGAGTCAGGTTCTGATATATTAACCATCCCTTCTATTGAACAACCGCTGGTACTGGAAATTATATAAGTATATATACCAGCTTCAATATTACTCAAGCTCATTCCCTGAGTACCATTAGACCAGTCTACTGTGTAAGTACCACCGCCAGTAATGACTAAATCTATTCCTCCATCCTGCATCCCGAAACATGATATATTGCTCTTTGAATATTGGATTTCCGGCAACAGTTCTGACTTCACCTCAACATTTACACTGTTGCTCGCATAAGAAATACCATGCGCTGCACTTGTTACCTCAACTGAATATACGCCTGTTTCAGTAACAACGAGTGTACTATTGGTCGATCCATCAGACCATAGATAATCTATTGCGCTAGTGAAAAGTCCTGCATTTAGAACAATACTGTCACCATCACATAAAATAATATTTCCTGTATGGCTAATCAGAGGGTTGTAAGAAAAGGCCTCTCCCTCCTTAATACCGTGTTTTTGATTGGCTACAAGGTCGAAAAAACGTTCTACATGCCCACTTGGCCATTTTATTATTAAGGAATCAACTTTAGTATTTTGGCCAATCCCAAAATGATTCAAATCAGAATTTTGGCCTAAAAAGCTAGTACCACATTGCTTTTCCTGAATGTACCTTATCCCATCCAGATAAACCTCCATGCGAGTGCCGATAGCATCTCTATTGCTAAGTACTCCTTCAAGATCAAACTTGATCCAATTGTTGGAGGTGTTTTCATTAGACCAGACAAAAGTTTTGTAGGGGCTTGGGTTATTAACTACAATATCAAGGAACCCATCATTATTAAAATCGCCAATAGCATTGGCAAAACTTGTAGCGGTATCGCCGGTTATTACAGTTTTATCAAATGTTTCCATTGCCTTATTAATGTACAGGACGTTTGGCGGGAATTCAACACCGATCCGGGAACCATTAACATATAAATCTAAATCCTTATCATTATCCACATCCAGAAACTGTGCGCCCCAGCCAACATTAAAAAACCCTGTTCCGGTATTATTAGCTACTTCCGTAAAATAATTAAATCCATCATTTCGTAAAAGCTTATTGCCGTCAGGAATATTAGTAACATAAATATCAAGGAAGCCATTATTATCATAATCACCAACAGTAACACTCATGGCGTCCATCGCAATATCGCTATAGGTTTCTACAGAGACATCCTGAAAAGAGCCATTGCCAGTATTTCTAAAAAGTGTATTTCCTCGCCTTTTATCCTGTGCTACATAGATATCATCCCAGCCGTCGTTATCATAATCGAGAAAATAAGCACAAAAAGGAGCTTTTGATGAGTCTGCAACATTGGCGAATGTAGTAGTTTCTTCGAATGTACCATCGCCCAGGCTTCTATAAAGATGATTCGACATAGCGTGATTATAAATACCAGTTCGCCTATCTGTAATATAAAGATCAAGGAATCCATCCCTATCATAATCTGCCCAGGCTGCACCATAGGTAGGCAATATATCTCTAAGTAACCCAGAAGAAGCTGTTACATCGGTAAATACTAAGTTACCCTCATTCCTAAATAAGCGATTCTCCGTCTCTAAAAATGTAACGTATAGGTCTTTGTCGCCATCATTATCGTAATCTACCCAAAGTATTTGCTTCGCTACTCCATCTGTGGCATCAAGTTCCAGATTCAATAAAGTAAAGGAGTTTCCATTATTTCTATAGAACCATAGTCCATCGCCCTCACCTGTTGTAAGTGTTATATCATCCAGACCGTCACCATTAAAATCTACAGTGCTCACTCCCCCTGACGGTAAGCCAATACCATAGGAATGATCTATTCCCGCCGATTTTGAAATTTCCTTGTACATGTCCTGACTTAATGCCGGGACATTAATGACCAAGATTACTACGATATATAATTTAAAGTATTTAGCCATAATTTTATTACGCTAAGCTGCTTGGCAAAGGTAATTTATTAACAGAACGATAGAGAGCTAATTCTGAAATTTCGGAATATACTCTGCCCTATAAAACGACTGATTACTATTAACTTGCCATATTATATTTCCACTTAAATCGGTAATGGCTAACTTTTTACTCATAGAGCTACAGAAGAGTAGTTTATCTTTATCTATCAAACTGACACTTCCTTGTTTAAATGAATATAAACTATCTGGTAATCTAACTTCTAACACTTTCTCCGCACTTTTCTTAATTTCATCAATTTTAAAAGCTAATGCTCTTGATGACCGACGTTTATCAACAATATTAATATTATCAAATATCATCATACTACCATTCGGGTTTATATGAACATTGTGTTGAACCCTAAAATGATCTCTATCGTCTAATTCAATATTGCCATCATCCCCTAATTTCCAAATTATATGGCCATCTGTAGCATCTATTTTCCATATCTGGTTAAAATTTCTAAAGGAAATCAAGAAATTGCCATCATTGTCCTTACTTAAAGCATTGGCATGACTCCAGTCTCCTCTTGTTTGATACATCCTCTCAGACGGTCCGATATCCATTACATCAAACATATTCCAATGCCACACCTTATTTCCCAAAGTATCAAGTATTAAGATTCCATCACCGGCTACTGGCACTTCGCTAGTGCCACCAAACTCAAGTAGATCAAATACTTTTTCTTCTTTAGTCAGGGCAACTATATTATTATTTTCATCCTTAAATATTTCGTGATGAAGTTTCTTATCAAAGCCATTTTCATTGTGAAACAGGTGTAGTGTGGTATCCCCATAAAAATTCATCTCTACTATTTCATCCTTTGCTTTTAAAGCCAAATATGTGCTATTATCAGTAATGCTAAATGGTCTAAAGATAACTGAATCGGAAAGCTGATACCAAACTATTTTTCCTTTACTGTTAATTATTATCTGAGCGCCAGGATCATCCATCTTGCGCAGCATTAAGAATCCATCAAAGGCATTCTCTTTGTTAACTACTAAGTTAAACTCAGGAAGATGAATAGGTAGCTCTCCGGTTATGAAACTATACTCATTACTAGTTGATTCCAGCTCTTTATTTTTAAGATGTATACGATATATATATTCACTTTCACCGGTTAACCCGATCAATACAATTTCGTGGTTTATTGTACCAGTGTAAATATCTGAGGTGCTCTTTTCATTACTGCCCGCAAGCCAATACTCAACAAATGCCTCCGTCTCCAGATCTGTATTGAAGGTTACAACTACCTGTAAGGAATTATTATTGAGGCTCCCGTTGCTAACATTATCTAATCTCACTTCCTTCGAACATGAAATAAGGTTCAAGAATAGCAAGACGAGTAATCCTCTATTAGGTATTTTAAATTTCGATATCATAATTTAAAATTATGGAACATCTTTAATTAATACGCAAAATGGCGAAGATAAATTGAATAAGCCATTCTTGCCTGCCTATAATTTTAACGCTAATATCAGACGAACAATATAAAAAAAGGGATTCAGATAAATAATCTGAATCCCTTATAAGTAAAATTAAGTAGGTAATACAGGTCGAGACCTGAATTAACCAACTCGTTTATTATTTAACAAGTGGAGGCCAGTCAACACCACCTTCTCTTGTAATAATGCTTGTACCGCCTTCGCCGTAGTCATTATGCCAAGTAAGTGTAAGCTCTGGTCCTGCTACAGATACTGCATCGAAAGTGTAGAGTTCTCCCCACTGACTTGCACCTGTCCAAAACAATGTATTACATAAGTCATTTATGCGAAGGTTACCCTGAGGCCAAGATTGACCTGATTCAGGAGTACCATCACCATAACAACCGTCATATGCTCCAAATGAATAATCGCCATCCTCAACAGAGAATACGCCATTCGCTTCAGCTACCCATACAGTAGTTCCCGCAGTTGCAACGTAGCTTCCACCACACCATCCTGCAGTACCTACATATGTATGTGTACCAGCAAGTGAAGAAGGACAAACCACAGCAAGAGTTACATCAAAGTGACCTTGAAAAGCTGCGCCATGAATAGTTGCAGAAGAGTTTGACCCCTTGTGAACAGCACCGCTAGTCATAATAATAGATCCGTTTATGATAAACTTATCTGCCTGGCTAATATCAGCTTCAGTAAGACCGAGAGCTGCTATCATTTCAGTTGCTTTAATAAGTACATTGTCAACTGACTTATTGCCAACTGCGCTTGTACCAAATTCAGAAGCTGCATAGGTTTTATATTCAATAGGACCTTGTGAGTCAACACCGTTCACATCTTCATAAGTAAGCTCTACCAGGTATGTTGCAACCAGACCACCGGCCTGCTCATCAACAAAGTCGACCGAATACTCATACTGAGAATTCGGTATGTCAAAAAAGTCTACAGCTCTCTCACCTGTTTCACTTACTAAACGAATATAAGCTCCGTGCCCTGCATCGTCAAAAGTAACGATCGGCTTCAGATTTTCGTCCGCACATGATGCGACAACAATTGTCAGCATTATGATCAAGTATTTTTTCATACTTTTTATATTTATTAATTTCATTTTTTATAAATGTTTATGTTCAATTAATATAAACCTGCAGAAACTGCTCCATTGCTATCTTGCCAGAATACAGACACTTTTAAATTATCTTTCTGAGTAACACTTGAGTTACGTGTTTCAGAGTTAGATGGATAAAAGAAAGATAGAGGAAAGTCTCCAGCTTGGTCCAAAGCAGGCATCATATTAGCCGGCATACCGGTTCTCCTGTACATATTGTACGCTTCCAAACCATTACCCCAAGCAGCGATGTAAAATTCCTTGATAAGTACATCTTTAGGATTCGCAGAAGCTCCATACAGTGAATCTGTTAAGAAAAGATAATCAGATTTATCTGTAGCATTCATCCCCCAAAACTCTTTAACATTAAAAGGACCAGGAGTACCGTCTTTATTGGGAACATTAGCTGCCATTTTAGCACTAACAAGACCTTCAAAGCTCTCTACTTTATCCATAGATGCAGCTATACCAGAAGCCATCAAAGCTCTTGCACCAGCAGGGTTAGTATCTACAATTGCTTCAGCTCTCATAAAATCAACATAAGATGATAATATGATCGGCGCAATACCAGCCCCAAGTCCTCCTTTAATGCCTGAAGTCCTGGTATCGGCAAATTCACTATTGTCGAAATCACCACCAAATGGGTAAAGACCATATGACGTACGAATTGGACCATCCGGAGGAATACCTTCACCATTCATGTGATCTCTTCCTGAATAACCATCAGTTGCTGGGATACAGTAAGGCATTCTAGGATCTACAGCTGCAAAGTGAGCTGGCTGGAAATCCTGGTCAGGATACTGTGAGAAGTGACAAGAGTAAGTTGTTACATCCTGTCCTTCTGAATCATCCACCTTTCTGTAGAAGTAATAACGAAGTCTAGGATCTCTTCTTTCTAAACCACCGGCATCAACTTTATCACCAATTAACAACCACATGTAGTAAGTATTAAGGTAATCGCCATCGCCAACTTCATAATGGTTATTATAAAAGCCGTGACGAGAATTAGGATTGTTTCGCTGGTTTCCATAATTGAATTGGAAATCTTTACTTGGATCATCAATATAATCTGTAATAGCATTGAAACTTGCTAAGTCTCCTGTATTTAGGTAGGCTCGCATTTTCATTGTATTAGCAGCTGTAATCCATTTTGCTGCATCTCCTCCATAAAAGTTGTCAAATGCAGGAGCCGGAGCAACAGTTCCAGTCAATAATGTTATAGCTTCATCCAGCATAGTAATTGCTGCAGCATACACATCAGAACCAGAATCAAGTTTAGGGCTAATAATATCTGTTCCCTGTCCTGCTTCAGAATAAATTACTTCTCCGAAAAGATCTACCAGAATCATCAAGGTATAGGCCTTCATTATCATTGCAGAAGCAACATGAATATCAAATCCTTTACCCTCAGAATTTGCTATCAAAGCATCTACATTAGGGAATAAATCATTATAAGCATTACCCCAAAGACCATTAAACGTATTTGGCGTAGTTCCCGAAAGGTATGTAAAGTTTACACTTGTATACATACGCGACATTGCACCAGGGTTAAACTGGGCAGATGTATAAACATCCCGGAAATCCAACTGAATGCTATTATATAAGTCATTCAAACTCGCC
>Ga0164313_10006317_pt1 | contig 10454 bp, 9 predicted proteins | sample GuaBasSedimGuay4_FD_113735 | JGI IMG/M metagenome (GOLD analysis project Ga0164313, IMG submission 113735) | Subseafloor sediment microbial communities from Guaymas Basin, Gulf of California, Mexico - Guay4, Core 4569-4, 0-3 cm | ecosystem: Environmental > Aquatic > Marine > Hydrothermal vents >...
GATGCAGAACTTAAAGCACAGCATATTGTTGAAGATGCAAAGCAAGAACGTGATCTATTAGTGAATGAGGCTCGCGAAGAAGTTAAACGGGCAGAGCAGCGTTTTGAACTGCGTATTCCAGAAATTTATTCTGCTTTCAACGATAAAGCCCAAGAACGGGCACAGGCTCAAATCAGTGAACTGGAAAGACGTTATCAGGAACGACATGAGCTGCTTGTACAAATTGCTGAGCAACATCAGGAGCAGGCCGTTGCAGAAGTTCTAAATTTGCTATTAGATGCGAAGCAGAACTGAGCATGTTACAAATTGCCCACTATGCTTATCTGCAAACTCTGGTGACTATATTCTCAAAACAGTTGCTCGATGATAAGCATTTTTCCTCACTCATCAAACAACCCCTCAGTGAAATATTAACTGGACTCAATCATAGCGGTCTGGAAAATGTTATCAAAGAACTCTATCAGTTTCACCTAAAACCATTGCCTGCCGGTAATATGGATAATTTATTTTTAGGCGTATTTTTAGAAGATGCACAATCTATCATCCGCTCACTTTCCGGTGTTGAACGAGATTTTTTTATCTACTGGATACGTCGTTTTGAACTACAAAATATAAAAACAATTTTACGAGGAAAATCACTATTACGTCCAAAAGAACAGATTAAGGCTGAACTGACACCACTTAATCATTTTTCCATACTGCCCATTGATAAAATGCTCAATACAGACACATTGACAGATATTTTAATACTATTGGAAGAAACTCCTTTTGCCTCAATTGCACGCTATGGTAGTAAAAACTTTGCACAAAAGCGTGATGTATTTACCATTGAAACTGCCATTAATCACCAATATTTTACCGGTCTGAATGAGCAACTTGAGCATTTAAGCAATGATGAACAAGACTTATTGCAGCCTCTATTAGGACGTATTATTGATCAGACTAATCTCATCTGGTTATTACGTTATCGTCTTTTCTATCAGCTATCATCTTCTCATAGCTATTTTTTATTAGTTTCAGGTGGTCTCTATTTAAATTCCAAAGTTCTAATGCAGCTTTCAAAAATAAAAACTCTTGAGCAAATTTATGAGTTAATACCAGATGAAATAAATATTCTGATACAAGGTGCTGAATCTATTTATCAAATAGAGCTTAAGCTGGAAAATGACATTATCAAGCTGGCAGGCAGCCTCTTCAAAGACAAGCAATTTTCTCTGACCCATGCCTTTGCCTATCTGCTATTACGTGAAAAACAATTATCCCAAATTCACGCATTATTAAAGGGTAAATTATTAGACTTGCCTGATAGTGAAATTTCTTTTGCCTCTGCAATAGAAAGTAGAGCCCTCGGCCAATGAATTTTTCGCCGCTGTCACTTTGCAAACATTTTTACTGCAAAGAGGCAGTGGTGACAAATTCATATTTGATAAGAGTAGAAAAAGGAGTTGAAATATGAAATTATTTCATGCAGAAAACATGCAGCATATGTCTTTATTGATGCGTTTTGATGATGCACCTCTGGCCTCAATTAAGCTGGCTGAAGCAAAATTTTTTGATCCTTGCGGTATTAATAGCAATAAAAACCTATTACCTGACCAACAGGGAGCAGCATATCGCAGAATATTTAATCAGTCATTATCTAAGTGGGAAAAAATAAACAATTATCTATCTCTCAGCAATATACCCGAAGTGAACAAAATCATTTCTATCAATAAGCATCAACTAGCAGAAATATCTTTTAGATTAAATGAAGTATGGGATATCTGTGCCGAACATAAAGAAAATAAACGATTATTAGAACTACAACTAACTTCACTGGAAAACTTATTTTCATTACTTTATCAATTTAAAAACATTAATATCGATCTCAGCATACTAAAACAGACCTTTAAATTACTGGATGTCCGACTAGGTGTTATTCCCCTAGCCTATGTCTCACGTTTAAAAGAAGCTCTTGGTATTGAGGAATATTATCTATCTGTTTATTACCAGCATGGAGATAGTGCCCATGTGGTAATTGCCGGTGTGAGAAAAATCAATGAAGATATATTATCATTACTAGATTCTGCTTCATTTCAATGTCTGTATATACCGGAAGAATTTCATGAGCATCCTAAAGCTATCTTATTAAGCCTTAATAATAAAAAACAACGCTTACTGCAGCAAGCTGAAGAACTTGAGCAAAGCTGGCTTATGTTACAGGATCATTATGCAACTGAAATTATTCATTTAGGTGAGTTACTCAGTCTGGCTGAACCCTATGCCATTCTCAGTAAAAAAATGTTGCGTAATGGTCAGCTTATTCAAATTAATGGATGGGTACCAACATCTAAAGTTCCCCTGATTCAAGAAAAGCTGGAACATGATATTGCCAATCCTATAGTGATTGAAACACGTGCTCCCAAAGCTGAAGAATATATAAAAACACCTTCCTACCTATTACGTCCAAAATGGCTACAGCCTTTTTTAAAACTAGTTGCTCACTATGGTACACCCGGCTATCGGGAATTTGATCCCAGTTGGTTTTTCAGCCTAAGCTATATATTGATGTTCGGCATCATGTTTGGTGATATTGGACATGGCGGCTGTATTATTGCTTTATCTTTATTTATCAAAAAACATTGGCCTGAATACTTTAGTTTTTTCTTTTCCATTGGAATTTCATCGATATTTTTCGGCTTTCTCTATGGTAGTATTTTTTCCTATGAACATCTCATCCCCGGCTTATGGCTCTCTCCTATGGAAAATCCTATGCTGATGTTGAAACTGGGCCTGGCTTTAGGTGCCTGTTTTATTATTTTACTCAATATCATCAGTATTTATAATCGCCTGATGAGTTTACAATTTAACGAAGCACTATGGAATGCACAAGGAGTCAGTGGCTTATTACTTTATCTTGCGATACTCTGGAGTATTATTGATCTGAGTCGTGAGCAATTTTCAATACTCAATATATGGGCTTTGATAACTCCCCTAATAATTATCATCATCTATCAATGGATTAAATCTGAGGGCAGTATTGGGGAGCGTTTTCTAGTGAGTTTATTTGAAGCCTATGATGTCATCATTGCCAATTTTAGTAATACGCTGTCCTTTTTACGTGTGGCTGCATTTGCCCTAAATCATAGTGCTTTAGCCATTGCTTTATTAACTCTGGGATCAATTACTGAAGGTACAGGACATTGGGCTATTATCATTGTTGGGAATTTGTTTATCCTGATTATGGAAGGTGCAATTGTCGGGATTCAAGTATTGCGTTTAGAATATTATGAAGGGTTTTCAAGATTCTTTACTGCCAGCGGATATTTATTTAAGCCACTGGAATTATCACCACAAAAATTAAAAATGGTTTCCACTAAATAAGGACAAAAATCATGACTATCACATTATTTATATTATCTATGAGCCTGATAGGAGTCATCATATTAGGCGTATATTTTGAAATAAAACCTTTTAATGCTGAAAAGCCTCCTCCTGCCTGGTTAAAAAAATCCTTAGTCGCTAATTTATTTACCTTTGTACTGGCATTATTCGGCATCTTATTTATGGGTATCCAGGAAGTCATGGCAGAGCCGGCTGAAGTCATGGGCTTAGCCAGTGTGGCTGAATTTTCTATCGGTAAAGGGATGGCTTTTATTGGCGTAGCACTGCCTACCTGTGTTGCAACCTATGCCGCTGGTATGGCCATTGGCCCAATTGGTGCAGCATCTCTGGCCGCTATTTCAGAAAAACCTGAAAACTTTGGACGTAGTTTAATTTATTTAGGCCTGGCTGAAGGTATTGCTATTTATGGTCTGGTTGTTTCAATTTTATTGATGGGTAAAATCTAGTGACTGAAGAGACCCGTATGATTGCTATGGGTACACGTCCACTGATGGAAGGCTTTGCTTTATTGGGTTTTGAAATATGGCCGGATGCTGATACGGAAGATTTAAAAAATCTCTTATCCGAATTGATACAGAACCAGCAAAAAACCTTACTATTACTGGAAACTTATTTATCACGTTCATCCTGTCCATTATTGGCCGATGTTCGTATACATGGCGGACAAATTATTGTCACAGAAGTCCCTGCTATTAATGCCGCACACAACTATCATCCCTTTGTAGAAGATCTAGTGGTTAAGGTATTGGGAAGTCACTCATTAGGAAATGCATCATGAGCTCCTCCTTAAAAGTAGAAGATCTTGAAAAATCATTAATGCAGCGAGCAGATGATCTCGCCAAGGAATATCTGCAACGTGCTCAACGTAGTCATGATCATTTTATTAGTGATGAAAATGAACGCCTGCATTTACGTGAAGAAAAAGAAGTCATGGCGGCTAAAATGCAGGCTGAGAGTTTATATAGAAGCCAGGTACAATCCAGTGAACTTAAGGTACAAAAAAAACTGGATCAACTACGTTGGAAACTCATCAAACAGGTGATTGAACAGGTTAAAGAACAAAGCCTACAGCTAAGTAAAGACAAAGAAAAATATCGGCAGTTATTAATTGATTTTATACGCCATAGTGTTGATTTGATTGATGATAATAATCTAATTATAGAGCTGAACAAACAAGATTATCAATTTTTCATTCCACAGTGGTCAAAAATTCTTGAGCAAGTTGATAGCACTAAAAACATTACATACTCCAAACAATTTCATCACATGAGTGGTGGTATTATGATCTATGATCAAAGCCGCTCTATACGTATTGATAATACCTTTGAGGGAAGGCTGGAGAGGCTGGCTGATAATATTCATCAACTGGTTGCTGAGCATTTCTTTTCCGAGCTCAGTCATGAGAGTGAGAAAATCCATGGCCGGTAAAATAATACAGATTAACGGCCCTTTGGTCAAAGCAGAGCTGAATAAGGCCTGCATTGGTGAACAGGTATGTCTTGGTCAACTCAATCTAATGGGCGAAGTAATTGGCCGGGAAGGAAAAATCGCTATTATTCAGGTTTATGAAGATACAGAATCTCTCGTGCCGGGAGAAACAGTTGAAGCATTAGGACATCCTTTATCAGTAGAATTAGGACCTGGTCTTATCGGGCAGATTTTTGACGGCGTGCAACGTCCTTTACAGAAACTGGTACAATTATCGGGTGATTATATTCCACGTGGTGTGAATGTCTCTGCCTTAGACCACAATAAAAAATGGATATTTGAACCTAACTCAGAGCTAAGCCCTGGAACACTGATCCATGATGGTCAGAGTTTAGGCAGTGTGCCTGAAACAGCATTAATTACACACCAGATTCTAGTCCCGCCACAAACAGAGGGAGAACTATTATGGCTGGCACAAGCTGGCTCATACACATTAGATGAGCCCATTGCTCATATTACAAACCAACAAGGACAGGAACAAGCACTCTATCTTGCGCATCACTGGCCGGTTAGAACACCAAGACCCTACCAAAATCGTGTGGATTCTATTGCTCCACTGATTACCGGACAACGTATTTTTGATACTTTTTTTCCCTTATTAAAGGGTGGTAAGGCATCCATTCCAGGCCCCTTCGGTGCTGGAAAAACAATGGTTCAACAGCAGATTGCACGCTGGTCAGATGCAGATATTGTTATTTATGTCGGCTGTGGTGAACGCGGTAATGAATTGGTTGATGTATTGGAAACTTTCCCTAAAATTATTGACCCTAGAAGTCAGCGCTCTTTGATGGAACGCACTATACTGGTGGCTAATACCTCTAATATGCCGGTAGTAGCCAGAGAAGCCTCCATATATGTGGGCGTCACTCTGGCAGAGTATTATCGCGATCAGGGACTGGATGTGGTGATGGTGGCTGATTCCACCAGTCGCTGGGCAGAAGCCTTACGTGAAGTTTCTGGGAGACTGGGACAAATGCCGGTGGAAGAAGGTTATCCCGCCTATCTGGCTTCCCGACTGGCAGCTTTTTATGAGCGTTCCGGTCGCGTCAATACACTCAGTGGTGAATCAGGCTCTGTCACTATCATCGGTGCTGTATCCCCTCCTGGTGGTGATTTTTCCGAACCCGTCACTGGACATACCAAGGAGATAGTACAAACCTTCTGGGCTCTGTCCAAAGAACTGGCCGATGCTAGGCATTATCCAGCGGTATCCTGGACTGAAAGTTTTTCTGAATATGTCAGCATTACAGCTGACTGGTGGGCTGAAAACATCCATCCTGACTGGCAGATACTTCGTGCTGAAGCCTTAAGTTTATTATCCCAGGCACATGAGCTGACACGTATTGTTAACCTGGTGGGGCCGGAAGCCCTATCAGCAGAACAACGCTGGATTTTAAATAGTGCAGAGCTAATTAAAGAGGGGATCTTACAGCAAAGTGCTTTAGACGAAGTCGATAGTTATTCCTCTCCTGAAAAACAGTTTTTATTATTACAAATCATGCTGCTGATCCACCATCAGGGTGAAGGTTTAATAAAACTGGGAATGCCGGTACAGGAGTTGAATCAATTAGCTTTATTAATCAAAGCCAAACGCTGTAAAAGTACTTATAGTAGTGAGCAAACAGAACATTTAAAAGAATTTATTACTCAAATTAAAGAGGATTTTCAACACTATTATACGCAGTATCAGCAGGAGTAGTTATCCTGGAAAATAATAATGTCTCAGTGAACCCATAATTTTTAAACGAGAAAAAACAGTGAGAGAGCTTGAATACAGACGTGCATCGGGTGCCCATGGTGGCCTTTTATTTATGCAGGGAGTACCTGATGTTGCCTATGGTGATCAGGTTATTATTACTGATCATAAAAATCATAAACGCAATGGTCAGGTGGTACAAACCTCAGATGAACTGATTACCGTTCAGGTTATTGAAGGCACTGATGATCTGGATCTGGAACGCACCTGGGTACGATTCTTACAAAAACCCTTTGAAGTTTCTTTATCAACTGATGTCTTAGGGCGTATTTTTGATGGTCTGGGAAAGCCCCGTGATGAACGCCCTCCCATTGTTTCTTCACTCAAACGCAATGTCAATGGTTCTGCCGTCAACCCTGCTGCACGAGCTTATCCTAGAGAGTTTATTCAAACCGGTGTGACAGCAATTGATGGTCTTAATTCATTAGTTCGAGGTCAGAAGCTGCCCATTTTTTCTGGTTCTGGTTTGCCTCATAATCGGCTTTTAGCACAAATTGTTCGACAGGCCAAATTACTAGGAGAAGACTCCAACTTTGCTATTGTGTTTGCCGCCATGGGTATATCCTATAGTGATGCCTTATTCTTCCAGAAAAACTTTGAATCCAATGGTGTATTAGGCAATGTTGTGATGTTTATTAATCAGGCTGATGATCCAACTTTAGAACGCTTAATTTTACCACGCACAGCACTAACTATAGCTGAATATCTGGCCTTTGATGAGGATAGGCATGTACTGGTTATTCTCACTGATATGACCAATTATGCTGAAGCATTAAGAGAGATTTCAACGGCAAAGGGAGATGTTCCAGCTCGTAAAGGTTATCCCGGTTATTTATATTCTGATCTGGCTGGAATTTATGAAAGAGCAGGACGTATAAAAAACCGCCACGGTTCTATTACTATGATGCCGGTGGTCAGCATGCCCTCTGATGATATTACTCATCCTATTCCAGATTTAACCGGCTACATTACTGAGGGTCAGGTTGTGCTATCCAGGGAATTACATAGTCAGGGTATCTATCCTCCCATTAATATTTCACCATCACTCTCGCGTTTAATGAAAGATGGCGTGGGGAAAAATGATACCCGTGATGATCATATGCGTGTGGCCAATCAATTATATGCAGCTTATGCCAAGGCACTGGAAGTAAGAAACCTGGCATCTATTATTGGAGCCGAAGATTTATCTGATATTGACAATCACTTCTTATCCTTTGCCCGTGATTTTGAGGCACATTATATTAATCAGGATGAGCAGCAGGAACGCTCTATCTTTGAAACTTTGAATATTGCCTGGGATCTTTTATCACACCTGCCAGCTTCAGTTTTGTCCCGTGTTTCAGAAACTGATCTAGCCCGTTATCATCATTGGGATGGCTAGGCAATGAACACATTATTAAACGTCCCTCCTACTAAAAGTACTCTACTGGATCTTAAAAAACAGCTCATCTTATTGGAAGAAGGCTATGAATTATTAGAACGAAAAAAGGAAATTTTAACGCGTCTGGTTTATGAACGATTAAAATTATATCGTCAATTACGCAAGCAGACCAGTGCATCTTTAATAGAGAGCTATCACTGGCTGGGGATTACGCAAATGCGTATGGGTAGCCAGAATTTACGCCAGATCGCCTTACGCTTAAAACCCGCATTACAAATTAAAATTCTACCACGTTCCAACTTGGGTATAGAATATCCTGCTATTAAAGTTAAAAAACTAGCACTAGAACCGGTTGGCTTATTAATCAGTGATGCCAGTCTGGATGAAACTCGAAGTCATATGATTGATGCCGTCAGTCTCTGTGCCAAATTGGGGGAGGCAGAGATTTCACTATTAAGGATGCTGGAAGAACAACGCAAGACTCAAAAACGCGTCAATGCATTAAAATACAATATCATTCCACGTCACCAGGAGACGATTCGTTTTATTGAAGCCTCTCTGGAAGAGGAAGAGCGTAATACTTTATTCCAGATGAAAGTTCTACATGATAAGGCAAAAGCTCAATAATTTATTCCTTTATTATTTTTTAAAAAGCCCAGTTTTTCTGCCGTTTTATGATACCCTGTCTAAAGCATGAACATTGGTAATTTGATTGCGACCTTTAGACTTGGATTCATATAAGGCATCATCCACCAGTTTTAAAATTCTTTCAACTTTAGCTGTTTTTATTAGACTCGAATGATAGAGACCACCACTGATAGTCTTAAGCGTTTTATTATCATCACTTTTAAACACATGTTCCTCAATTGAAGAACGGATTTTTTCTGCTCTATAGACTGTATCTTCTAAAGAAATCCGATTGAGTAAAACCATAAACTCTTCTCCCCCGGCACGATAGACTTTATCTTCCCGACGAATTGCTGCTCTTAAAAGCTTAGCCACTTCAATAAGTACAAAATCACCCATATCATGACCATACTTATCATTGACTTTTTTAAACCAGTCAATATCAAACATGAGTACGGCAAAAGGAGCATGATGCTTACTATGTTGCAGGATAATATCTTCGATGTCCTGCTCCATATTCAAGCGATTTCTAAGACCCGTCAAAGGATCATGATGAGCCATAACTTCCAGTTTTTCATTGGCCTGTTTAAGAAGAAATGCCTCTAACTTAAGTGCCTTTTCTACTAATTCACGCTGTTTGACTTCATCTTGCAAAGGTAAAATAGCAAATTTCTGATAAAAATACCATATACCCATACCTAGAAAAAAAGTGGCTAGGCTACTGACAATAATCAGCTGTTTTAATAGTTCTTCTAATTGTGTATTAATTTCATCTAAATCAGAGATAAGAATAATTTTATAGGACTCATTATTAATGCTGATAATATTTGACATTGCCAGACTTTGGCTTGTTTCAGAAGTTTGAGCCTGATACTGACTGAGGAAAAAACCAGATTCATTTTCCAGACTGAGGCCAATAACAGCCTTACGATCTTCACCCCAACGCCTAAAAAACCACTCAATGAGAGAATAATTTTCACTAATCAGAGATTCCCTGGCCAACTCTGAAAGAAGATTTACCTCTGTTTGTTTGGCACTGGTATATTCTTCAAGCAGTGAGATACGCTGCTGTTGATAAACATAAAAGTTACTGAACACAAGAAAGGAAGAAAACATCAGTAACAGGCCGAGAACCACCCGATATTTGCTTATGATATTCATTATTAATAACTTTGCTGAACTGGTGACTTTGGCGTTATATATTGACGAAGTTGCTCATATTCTTCTATCTGTGCAGGAATAATAGCCGTTGTACCTTTTTTAATACTTTGTAAAATTTTATCAGCATTAGCTTCATGCTTAATGCCATACAATAATTTTTTTATTTGTTCAAGCAAAACTGGATTCATACTCCTGCTGGCAACAAAAATATGCGTTGGAAAATCCTGAGTCCATTGTAATACTTTCAGCCCTTTTGACTGATACTTGTTAAAAACTTCTTGTTTCACGCCCCCGCCATCATATTTTCCCATTAATACAGCAAGTGCCACATTATGGTGATTTTTTAAATGTGAGTGATGCTTAAGATCAGCAATGCTAACTCCGGCATCCTCAAGCATACGTTTTGGTACTTTGGAACTTAAAGTAGATTCAGGATCACCAAAAGCGAAGGTATTATCTTTAAAATCCTGTAGTGATTTAATCTGACTATCCTGACGAATGATAATAGCTCCCCTAAAAGTATCTTTTCCGAAAAAGCTCAGTCTGCCCAGCAAGGGATAATCTCTATTATTCATCGTTAATGTTATAAAGGATGCAGGTCCTATATAGGCAAAGTCATAGAGTCCATGTTCAAGGTTATCAATATGATCCTGATAA
>Ga0164313_10006318_pt1 | contig 10453 bp, 6 predicted proteins | sample GuaBasSedimGuay4_FD_113735 | JGI IMG/M metagenome (GOLD analysis project Ga0164313, IMG submission 113735) | Subseafloor sediment microbial communities from Guaymas Basin, Gulf of California, Mexico - Guay4, Core 4569-4, 0-3 cm | ecosystem: Environmental > Aquatic > Marine > Hydrothermal vents >...
ACAGGTCGCGGCTTCGCTCACCTGAGCGTGATTTGGGTCAGTCTTCTGTCGGGAGTCGGTAGGCCGCGGCGGCCGGCTTCAGCGGGCGGGCATACCAGAACGGGCGGCGCAGACCATTTGTCGGCGGGCGGGTCTTCGCCATCCAGTCGAGGTAGGCCTCGCGTGACTTCGCGGTGTCGACAACTACGTCGCCATACTCGTCACCGGCCTCGGCAGGAGTCACTCGAACCCGTTGGTGCCAGCACTGCATTCCAGAGATCGGATCGGGTTGCACACAGAACGTTGCGTTCTGGTGGACACCCGTGTCTTTCCACCAGATGCGTTGAGTGTCGTCGTCGGCGGACTCGTACGGCTCGTTGCCATGCTCTCGCTTGAGCTTCCAGGTCGTACCTTCGTTGGTGATGCTGGCCTTGCCGGTACCCCAGGAGCGAGCCTTGTCCTCTTCGAGGCGCCAGCGGCCCATGTGATGCGACGCCGCTACGACACCTGGCCGGATGCCTTCGGTACGCCATGACTGGATCACGAAGTGGCCGATCCGAGTGGTAATCCGAACAAGCCCGTTCTCTTCAATCTCGAGCTTCTCGGCGTCCTCAGGGTGCAGCCACAGAGGGTGGCGATGGCTGATCTCGTTGAGCCACTTCGAGTTCGCAGAACGCGTGTGTATGAGTGTCGGGATCCGGAACGTCGGGAGCAGAATCCGCTCGTTGCCTTCCATGTCCATGTCTTCCCAATGAACGTGCGAGGGAATCCACTTCGGTGTTGCGTACTCAGGCCAACCCCACTCGGCGAGCGTTGTCGAGAACAGTTCGAGCTTCTTCGACGGCGTCGGAAAGCCCTCTTTGATCTCGCCATCGATCTCGATGGCCGGTGATCCGTCACCGAGTGGTGCCAGCTTCAGGTCGTCGACATCGTCGAGCTCGCCTGACCACGTGCCGGGAGTACCCGGCTTACGGAACACACCGGAGTCGTCTTTGATGCAATCCTCCACGGCAGCCGGATCAACGTCGCGTTCGTATGGCTCATACGGGTCCGCCGGAACCTCGAATGCAGACCGGTCACGCATGAACTCGAGTGGCTTCTGCCCCGCAGCCTCGGCCGCCTCGGCGAGACCCGGAACGTTCTCCGCAAAAGTCTTTGCGTAATACTCGTCGACCCCGACCGGCTTACCCGGATTCTCCTCGCTTTCGAACCATTTCCGAATGCCCATCGAACCGTCGGGGTCAATACGCCATGAGAGGTCGATCCAGAACTCGTTTTCTTCCCAGACCTCGCCGGGGTTGTAGTCGTAACTACGAGCGTCAGGACCGAGGTCGGCGCTCTTGCCGTCAGTGCCACCCTTGATTTCGGCATAGCGGCGGAAGACCGACTGTCGGAAGCTGATCCACTTCGCGGCGTGCGTCTCGTAGCTCACTATGTCGTGGCGTTCGGCACCTACGCCCATCGGCAGCACGTAGTCAGCGAACCATGAGGTTTCGGACCAAGTAGGTGTCAGCGCGACGTGGCACTCGACCTTTGACTCGTCTTTGAGCGCCTCCATCCAGGTGAAACCATCAGGGTTTGTCCAGATCGGGTTGTAGACGCGAGAGAAGTAGGTGTCGAGCTTGCCACGCCCCTCATTGAGGAAGTGCGGCAGCAAGATCGACATCTCGTGGTAGCTGAGCGGGAACTCCTTTGGCCACTCCAACTCGTTCCATGACGCAATCCCAGGAGCCCCGATTGGAGCGGCAGGCTTGAACTTGTTCATGCCGTTACCGGCGGTGCCGCCCTTGGTGGCGACCGAACCTGTCAACACATTGAGGAAAAAGAGACAGCGCGCAACCTGCCAACCGCCCATGTTCCCGGCACCGGCAGCACGCCAGTTGTGGGAGGCGAACTTGGTGGGGTGCTCACCGATCAGTTCGGCGATCTCGCGGATCGTGTCGGCATCGATACCCGTCTTTTGTTCAGCGGCTTCGGGTGTGTACTCGGCGTACTCGTCGAGCATCGCCCCGCGAACCGATTCCCATTCGACTGGCAGGTCTGGTCGAGTCTGTTCGAGGTATGTATCCCAGTTGGTCCAGCGCTTGACAAACGACTCGTTCCAAGTCTCGGACTCGATCAACAAACGAGCGATCGCCAGGAGCAGGAAAGGCTCAGTGCCAGGCCATGTGGGGAGCCAGAAGTCGGCTTTTGCACCGGTGTTGGAAAGACGGGGGTCGACGCAGATGACCTTCGCTCCGGCGGCCTTCGCCTCCATGATCCGCTGAGCATGCGGATTGAAGTAGTGCCCTGCTTCGAGGTGAGCCGAGATCAGGAAGATGACCTTGGCGTTCGCGAAGTCGGACGACGGACGGTCGTGACCCATCCACGACTGGTAACCGATACGGGCGTTGCTGGAACAGATGTTGGTGTGGCTGTTGTGGCCATCGACGCCCCAGGCTTTTAGGACGCGTTCTGTGTAACCCTCTTCACCGGGGCGGCCGACGTGGTACATGATCTCGTTGTTGCGCTCTTCGGAGATCGCCTTGCGAATCCGCCCACCGATCTCATCGAGCGCCTGGTCCCAGCTGATGCGCTCCCACTCGCCCGAACCACGTTCGCCGACACGCTTCAGCGGATACATGATGCGTTCGGTGTCGTACACCTGATTCAGAGTCGCCGGCCCCTTGGCGCAGTTACGTCCTCTGCTCGCCGGGTGTTCGGGGTTGCCCTCGAACTTGACGATCTCGTCGGTGTCCTTGTCGAAGTAGGCAATCAGCCCACACCCGGCCTCGCAGTTGAAACAGGTCGTCGGTACGAGCGTGTAGTTCTTCTCGACCTTGTCGGGCCACGCTTTCGCGTCGAGTTCGGTCCAGTCGTGCCACTCTTCGAATGGCGGGTACTTGCGAAAGTCAGTCACGAGCAGAGTTCCTAAGAAAGAGGCACGGACTGGCCGGCGCGGACAAAAGAGTCTTCGTAAGCGAACAAGCCGATCAGGGCCAGCAGGCCCGCAACGGCGGGAAGGGCGGGGCTGTCGATGTCAGCCGCGAGCGACACGATGACCGCCGCTGCGGGGAGCAGAAGCCCCACCAACACGCCACCCCACCAGAACTGTTTTGAGTACTTGCCATGGGTCATCGTTTTGATGGCCATCTCGACGTGTCGGCTCCCCTTCGACGTGAGCTCGATCGCGATCAGGGCAGCAGTGGCAGCAACGCCGCCGAGCAGCACCCAACGAATCGCGGTTACTTCAGGTACATCCATGAACAGATCAAGGATTGCGTAGGTTGCGCCTCCGGCAGTGACTGCTTGTGCGAGCAGAACCGGCAGCAGCAACGGCGTCTGCCACAGATCGCGGCCCTCACATTGACCGAAAAGGTAGGCCGTGTATCCGGCGGTTCCTGCAGCGGTCAGGACAGCGGGGATGGCGAGGATCTTGAGCAGGCTCGCCGACTCTGTGAGGCCCCCGATCCACCAGAGGCCGCAGACGATGGTGAACGCCATCAGGATGTAGGCGCCCCTGACCAGCCACGACGACCAGTTTCCCTTGGTGATCAGATAATGGAATCGGGTGGGCTGTTTGAGGTCGACGACGAGCAGGACGCCGGTGATCCCTAGGAACACGCCAGCGATCATGGGTGGGACGATCCCGACAGCAGCTTGGTCGTCGCTGTGGCCCATCAGGACCAGGAGTGCCGCGACCAGCATGACGCCGGCGGCGATCGCCTTGGTTACGAGGTACCCGGAAACCTTCTCTTTCCACCTCATGGGGTGGGCGGTGGTGTACGCAGTCCGCGCCACGACACCGTCTACATCGGTGGGCTTCATGCCGAGAGAGACAGGCAGGGTCGGATGGCTCGGCGTGGTATCGGCCCAGATCATTCCGTCATTGGCTATTGCCGTACGGAGAGGGTCGAGCGATGCCTGATCGGCCCCCCGGTAGAACACCTTTGGTTTTGTGTTCTGTTCGGGCGATCGAACGGCCACGTCGTCGCGAGCAATGATGCGACTTATCTCGGATGCAGGGTCGTCGAGGTCACCGATCTTGATTGCCTGGGTCGGGCAGACGATCTGACAAGACGGTTCGAGGCCCACCTCGAGACGGTGGTTGCACATGTTGCATTTGTGCGCGGTGTTCGTATCGGGGTTGATGTACAGCGCGTCGTACGGACAAGCGTTCATGCACGACTTACACCCGATGCAATTGTCGTCCTGAAAGTCGACGACGCCATTGTCGGCACGGAACAACGCTGAAGTAGGACAGATCGCCATGCAAGGGGCGTCCTCGCACTGGTTGCAACGCATCACGTTGAACTTGCGCGCCACGTCAGGGAACACGCCGGTCTCGATGTACTTCACCCAGGTGCGATTCACGCCGAGCGGAACATTGTGCTCGCTCTTGCAGGCAATAGTGCACGCGTGACACCCGATACAGCTGTCGCTGTCGAGCAAGAAACCAAGACGAGTCACGAAACGCCGACCTTCATGTGTACAGCTTTCCAGGCGTTGTATCCGCCCAACAAGTCAGATACGTCACTGAACCCGGCAGCCTTCATTCGACTGGCCGCAATAGACGATCGGAATCCACCTGCGCAGTAGATGACTGTCGGTTTGCTCGCATCCAGGCTGTCCAGTTGCTCGTTCAGACGGGTGAGGGGGATGACCAAGGCGCCTTCGATCACGCCGTCAGCTGTTTCCCGTGGCTGGCGAATGTCGATGAGTTGCAGATCGTCTCTCTCGCCCATCACCAACTCGAGTCCGGAGACGTCAACCCGCGAACTCCGGCCTACGACGCCGGGATTCGTCTCGAAGGCAATCAATGGCCGCTCGAGATAGCCAACGACATTGTCGAATCCAATCCGTGCAAGTCGGGTCTTCGCTTCGTGAGCCGTCTCGTCGTCGCCAACGAGCACGATCAGCTGCTGCGGATCAACCACTCCGCCGACGAACTCTGCGTATCGGCCAGCGAGACCTACGTTCACCGATCCCTTCAAATGCCCTGCCGCAAAGTCGCTCGGATCACGAGTATCGACCACTGCGGCGCCCGCGTCACGGTGCCCTACAACCTCACTCAAGCTCAGAGCACTTGGTGGGGAATCGTCGAATATCGGGCGGACCTTCCCGTTGAGGGAGGCGTCATAGGAGAAGTAGGCAGGTGGCGCGTTCTGACCACCAGTAACGACCTCGATGAAGTCGACTTTGGTCATGGGAGCGAGCGCATAGTTGTTCACTCGTTGGTCGCCAATTGTTGACCAGGTCTCGTTCGACAAATTCTTGCCACAGGACGATCCGGCACCGTGTCCGGGATATACACGTGTTGAATCGGGAAGGGTCATCAATTGCCCGTGAAGCGAATCGAACAATCTGCCGCCGAGTTCTTTGCTCGTCACCCCTTTGGACGACAGCAGGTCGGGCCGGCCGACATCGCCAACGAACAGCGTGTCGCCAGTGAGCACCGCGTATGCCGCGGCGTCGTCGGCATAGTCGTAGACAACGATGCTGATCGACTCGGGCGTGTGCCCTGGAGTGTGGCGAATCTCCAACACCACGTCGCCGAGGCGAACGAGATCCCCGTCGGCCAACTCGACCGAGTCGAAGTCGACATTTGCCGCGGCGCCGTAGGCGATCGAGGCACCTGTTGCATCGGCCAACTCCAAGTGACCTGACAGGAAGTCAGCATGCAGATGCGTCTCGATGACCAGCTCGATCGTCATCTTGTGCTCGGCCGCAGTCTCCAGGTAGGCGGCGATGTCACGTCTGGGATCGACAACGACGGCGCGCCCGGTCGACTCATCTCCGATGAAATATGAAGCTTGCGACAGACACTCGAGGTAGTGCTGCTCGAAGATCAAAGGGAGTCAGCCCCGACCCTTGAGCATCATGTTCCAGTAGAAGAACGGCAAGCCGTACTTCTTCAGGAACCACATGTCTCGACGGGGCTTCTGGGCATTGATGAACTTCGGGAATGAAGGTGTCGGCTCCATCGAGTAGTCGAATTCGGCCAGCAGCATCTTGTGACGCGACGTGGTTAGCGGGCACGAGGAATAGCCCTCGTACCGCTTGCTCAGGTCACCACCGGCGAGTTGAGCCAACACGTTTGCTGCAACGACCGGGGCCTGTTTGCGGGCTGCCGCTCCCGTCTTCGAGTTCGGCATCGATCCGGCATCGCCGAGCGAAAAGATGTTCGCGTATCGCACGTGCTGGTGGGTGTTCTTGTCGACATCGACGTAGCCCGTCGGCTCGTCAGTGGATAGTGGGCTCGACTTCACCCAGTCAGGAGCCGACTGGTGCGGGACGACGTGCATCATGTCGTAGTCGAGGGTGAATCCGTCGCCGTCTTCCTCCATCGACTTGAAGGTCGCTTTCTTGCCATCGGAGTCGAGGGATTCGAGTTCGGACATGAGGTGCAGATCGATCCCATAGTCGGCGACGACCTCATCGAGTGCATCGGCAAATACCGGGACGCCGAACGTACGCGGTGTGGGCAGCACCAGATGAACGTCGATGTCGTCGAGAACTCCCTCACTGCGCCAGTAATCGCAGGCGAGGTAGGCGATCTTCTGCGGCGCTCCTGCGCACTTGATCGGCCCGGACGGCATCGTGAATACGGCACTGCCCGACTTCGTGTTCTGGATGAACTCCCACGTCTTGGGCGCAAGGTCGTAGGTGTAGTTGGACGAGACACCGTTCTTACCGAGCGTGTCGGAGACGCCAGGGATCTTGTTCCAGTCGAGTTGGATTCCGGGGCACACGATCAGCACGTCGTAGCCGATGGTGTCACCGCCCGCAGTCTCAACCGAGTTGTTGTCGGGGTCGAAGCTGGTCACTGCATCCTTGATCCAGTTCACACCCTTCGGGATCACCGACGCTTCGCTTCGTTGAGTCGTTTCGCGTTTCGCGCATCCGCCCCCTACGAGGGTCCAGAGCGGTTGGTAGTAGTGCTTCTCGGACGGGTCGATGATGGCGATGTCATCGACTTCTTTCCGTAGACGAGCGGAGACAGAAATCCCTGCAGCGCCTCCCCCGACGATGACGACCTTGTGATGAGTGGTTGTAGCCACAATTCCCCTTTGGGTGTTCGTTTGCCCCCGTCCCCCCTATGCGTGACGAGCGACACAACCTGTTGAAAGCAAATGTACGGTCTTTCGGTCTAGCGGTCAAGAACAATCTGAGATTCAGCTACCAGTCGGACGAAGTTCGCTGCGACCGCCGGCGCTCCACTCGGTAACGAATCGATAGCGGTCGCCCCGCATCGTCGTTGTGCGCCACTCGATTACTTTGCCGTCGCGACTGCCGACACGTTCCAGAAAGAAGGCCGCCTCAGACTTACGAAGCCCAAGCCGCGTACGATCAGCTGCGCTTGGAATCACCGGAGTCAGCCGCTCCCAGCCTTGGTTGGGCACCGGCGCACCGATCTTGGCCAACTCTGAGTAGAGCGCCGTGTGGCCCCAATCGACACCGAGCAGGGGGGCCGCGATGCTGAGCTCGAGCCAGGCCCGATCGACTGCCAATGGGTCACCGCCCGCAAAACGGAGTCGCTCCAGCAGGATCAACTCCGTTTCCTCGTTTACCTCAAGATGAAGGGCGGCCACAGAGTCCTTCACGACCTCGAGCCGAATGACCTCGCTCGTCTGCTCCACCCCGGTGGATTCGATCGATTGGAACAGGCTGTAGAGCGTCCCGAGAGACTGTTCGAACTCAGCTCGGTTGACGACCGTGCCCTTCCCGCGCTCGCGTTTCAGAACACCGGTCTTGTTGAGATGCCGTATCGCCTCACGCACAGTGTGACGACTTACTCCGTATGACTGAGTCAGATTGAGATCGGTCGGAAAGCCGTTGTCGAACTCTCGCTCTTCCAGCCTGCGTAGCAAGTCGCTTTCGAGTTGGGCCCACAGCGGCATCGGGCTACCTCGATCAAGCGGCTTCATCGCCATCTCCGGACTCCTATCTCGATATGGCCGATATCAAGATTGAACGTATCACAAACTATGTATGTACGGTCTTTCGGAGGATTGCAAGGATCCGAACGACCAACCCGAGGTCGATACGTCCCTCACCCGACGAGTACGGTGCGCGCATGTCGACCCATGACGTCCTCACCGTCGAAGACCAAGGGCGTGTTCGCGTTCTCACCCTCGACCGACCCGATGCGTTGAACGCATTCAACGACGACTTGTACGACGCCGTGCGCGAGGCACTGGAGGAATCCGCCGAACACTCCGACGTAGCCGTCGTTGTACTGACCGGGAGCGGCCGCGCATTTACCGCTGGGCAGGACCTCGACGAACTCGCCGAACCTCGAAGCCACGACGATGACCAGCCGCATGGTTTCTATCCGTTCATCGAAACAGTCGAGGCCTTTCCAAAGCCGCTGATCGCTGCTGTCAACGGGATTGCGGTGGGTATCGGTCTCACAGTTCTGCCGCACTGCGACATTGTTCTGGTCGCCGATGGCGCACGCCTCCGGGCCCCCTTCGTCAGCTTGGGCGTCACCGCCGAAGCCGGCAGTACCGAACTGCTGCCGGCTGCTATCGGATGGCAAGCAACGGCTCAACTGCTCTACACCGCAGAATGGCTCGACTCCGGACAGGCAGTCGAGTTGGGACTGGCTTTGCGGGCCACCCCTGACGATCGGCTGATGGATGAGGCACTCCGTCTAGCGACCAAGATCGCAACCATGCCGATCCCCTCATTGGTGGGTACCAAAAAGCTATTGCTCGACGCGCGGCTGGCCGCCGTCCGCGAAGCGCGGCGACGGGAGGACCGCACGTTCGGCCTCTTGGTCGGTGGGCCGGCCAACCAGGAGGCGATCGCCGCGTTCCGCGAACGGCGCGATCCAGACTTCACCCAGCTGGGCCCGTAAAGGGCAAGGTCTGCGGGCCCTTCCCAGGCGGCAGGTCGGCGAGGTGTGAGGCTTCCGTGGCCGACCGCTACGGCAATAAGGTGGCCAGATGTCGACTATCGGAAAACGACTGCGAACCGGCGCAATTCTGGCCCGGAGCAACATCAAGAATTTCGAGCGGCCCGACCGATTCCCCAGGGCAATGCTCCAGATGGGGCGGTGGGGAACTTCGCCGGCTGGAATCCTGGCCGCGGCAGCCGCCCGCTACCCGGAGAACACCGCCGTTGTCGACGACGAAGGAAGCATTACTTACGAAGAGCTCTGGTCCCGGACCAACTCGGTCGCCGCCGAACTCACCGATCGAGGAGTCGGCAAAGGTGTCAGCGTCGGGATCCTCTGCCGCAATCATCGTGGCTTTGTCGAGTGGTTCATGGCAGCAGCAGCAACCGGGGCCGACGTGACATTGCTCAACACCGGTTTCGCTGGGCCACAGCTGGCCGACGTCGTCGAACATGAGGACATCTCCGTAGTAATCCACGACGTCGAGTTCGCGGGAATCGTTTCAGGCTGCGGCGCCGAGCAGACGTTCGACGAAGATGCGATGAACTCGTTCGCCACATCGAATCGAACGGTCGAGCCGATCCGAAATGGAGGCAGGGTGGTGATCCTCACATCCGGAACCACCGGAAGGCCCAAGGGCGCCCAACGGCGGGGTGATTCAGCAGCACTCGAGTCGGTGGCAGCCCTGCTCCAAAAACTCCCGTTCAAGATCGGCGACACACAGGTCGTCAGTGCGCCGGCATTCCACGCATGGGGCTTCGGCAACCTACTGCTGGGGCTCGGGCGGTGCAGCACGAACGTGATCAGTCGCCGGTTCGACCCGGCGGCGACATACAAATCGCTGGCCAAGCATGAGGCCGACGTCCTTATCGTCGTGCCCGTCATGCTGGCTCGAATGCTCAATATTCCGAAAGAACAGCAGCTACCGACACCAGCGCTCGAGGTGATCGCTTCGAGCGGGTCCGCAATCGGCAGCGGTCTGGTACTCGATGTCCTCAAGCATTTCGGCCCGGTGCTCTACAACCTGTACGGCTCGACCGAGGTTGCCTTCGCCACGATCGCAACACCAGCCGATCTGGTTCGGGCCCCCTCGACAGCCGGACGCATCGCGTTCGCCGTGACTGTCGAGATCCTTGATGCCGCGGGCAATCCGCTCCCCGATGGTGAAACCGGAAGGGTCTTTGTCGGAGGTTCAATGCGCTTCCAGGGCTACACCAGCGGTGGGACCAAAGAAGAGCAACATGGCCTGCTGTCCTCGGGGGATCTCGGCTACTTCCGCGACGGCCTGCTGTTCGTCGAGGGACGCGAAGACGACATGATCGTGTCGGGCGGCGAGAACGTGTTCCCCCAAGAGGTCGAAGAACTCTTGAACCAGCACCCCGCAATCAACGACGCCGCGGCGGTCGGCGTCGCCGACGAAACGTTCGGGCAGGCGCTGGCGGTGTTCGTCGTGCGCGCGGACGATTTGACGGTGGACGAGGTTCGGACCTACGTCAAAGATCACCTCGCTCGCCACAAGGTTCCGCGGCAGGTGTACTTCGTGGACGAACTCCCGCGTAACCCCACCGGCAAGTTGCTCAGGCGCGAGATGAT
>Ga0164313_10006319_pt1 | contig 10451 bp, 11 predicted proteins | sample GuaBasSedimGuay4_FD_113735 | JGI IMG/M metagenome (GOLD analysis project Ga0164313, IMG submission 113735) | Subseafloor sediment microbial communities from Guaymas Basin, Gulf of California, Mexico - Guay4, Core 4569-4, 0-3 cm | ecosystem: Environmental > Aquatic > Marine > Hydrothermal vents...
ACCCTCATGTGAATCTTTAATCGTCTTATTATAAAATTTTACTTTCCCGTTTTCCGTATCCACAGAATCACTGAGTTTCACATAACCGTCTTCCAGTAAAGCCATCAGTACCGGAAGTTTAAAAGTGGAACCAGGCTCTGAACTTTCACCTATAGCAAAGTTGTATGATTCATGATAGTGCCCCTGTTTATCTCTTTGCAGGTTAACAATGGCCCTCACTTCTCCTGTTGCCACCTCCATCAATACCACAGTACCATGTTGTGCATTATGTTTCAAAAGTTGCCTTAATAAAGCCTGATGGGCCACATCCTGAAGGTTAATATCAATTGTAGTGACAATATCCTCTCCATCATGTGGCTCAATTTCATTTTTGTCATTTACCGGCATCCAGACATTACCTGATAGCCGCTGTTTCACCCTTAAACCCTCCACTCCTTTAAGTTGTTCATTATAAGCCCCTTCTATACCAACAAAAAAATCTGAGTTAGCTTTTGTAGTATATCCAATAGTTCTAGCTGCCAGTTCATTATGGGGCAAAACCCTCCTATTATCCTGAATATAAATAAATCCGCCTTTATATTTCCCCAAACGAAAAATTGGAAGCTTCTTCAGTTCTTTTAATTGTGAATAATTTACTCTTCTTTTTATCAGATGATACCTGTCACCCCGTCTTCTGGCCGCAACGAGTTCAGCCTTATAGGATGAAGCGGATTTATCACCCAAAATCACGGACAAACCTTTTGAAAGCCCATTGATCCCACTACTAAACGCTCCAGGTGTGAGGGCACTGCTTCTCAAATCCATCCTGATATCATAATAAGGTAGTGAAGTAGCCAGTAATCGGTTTTTCGTATCATAAACGTTACCTCTGTTAGGTTGGATTTTAAAATTTTTCAAAGCCAGAGTATGTTGTTTTTTACTCCATTTTTCCCCTTCAACAATTTGCAAAAAAAGGATTCTTCCTATAATGGTCAAAGCCATCAGGAAGAATACAGCATAAACCAAACCCACACGCCAGATTATTTCTTTTTTAAGTGACATATATTATCCGGTCAAAAAGATAAAATTCCTTTTGGAGGCTCCACTGATTCCTTTAAACCTAAATTAAAGTCCTGAACCATTCTTGCAACCTCTGATTGTTTACTTATATCCATTAATTCAGCAGCAATAGTAACCGATTCTGCCCTGAGCTCTTTCAGCTCACTTTGAATAGCTACTGTTTCCCTTACCACTTTTTCAGCATTGTATCGGTTAGAAATATATACCATTGTCAAAAAAGTGAGGAAAACAAGAAACGGGAGCTGTTTAACAACTACTTGCCTCGTTAATAAAGTTCCGTCCAGCAGCTCACGGAACAATCCCTTTTTAATTTCCGACTGTTCCTTTTCCTGATCAATAAATTCAACCCGTTCTTTCATACTAATCATGTATAGGTTTACGTATTGCTATTCTTAATTTGGCACTTCTTGCCCTGGGATTTCTATCTATTTCCTCTTGAGAGGGAACAATTACTTTACGGTTCATTGCTTCAAATGGCACAAGCCTGTTACCATAAATATCCGTTTCCAAAACCGGCTTGAAATCCCCATACTTAATATAGTTTTTAACAAGTCTGTCTTCGAGGGAATGATAGGAAATAACAACTAATCTACCTGACTCACCCAACACTTCCACTGATTGCTTAAGTAATTTCCTCAATGCATCCATCTCCTGGTTGACCTCAATTCTTAAGGCCTGAAAGACTCTTGCTAAATATTTATATTCATTAATTGAAGGTACACATGGTTTTATTACTTCCAGAAAAACCTCAATTGTATCAATGTCCACATCTGCCTTTCCTCGATTGATACACGCAGCTAATTTCCTTGCATTTTTTACCTCACCAAGCTCCCAAAACACCCTTCTTAAATCCTCTACTGAATATTGATTTATCAAATCTGCAGCTGAAAAATCAGCATTCATATTCATCCGCATATCCAGTGGACCTTCCTGCCGATATGAAAACCCTCTTGTTGACTGGTCAAACTGATGTGATGATACACCAAGGTCAGCAATCAGGCCATCCACCTTGCCAAAACCTAAATATTTAAGGTTATTTTTCAGGTAAATGAAATTCTGCCTCACAAATATTAATCGTTTATCAGCATGCACATTAGTCTCAGAATCTGCATCCTGATCAAAAGCGATCAATCGTCCATTTTTGAGTCTCTTTAATATTTCATTTGAATGACCTCCTCCGCCATACGTCACATCAACGTAGGTTCCCTCGGGATTAACAACTAATCCGTCAATACTTTCCTTTAACAGTACAGGGGTATGATATGTACTCATTCCTCGTTATTCTGTAATGGTCCATCCATAATCCTTTCTGCCAGGTCGGCAAATTCATCTTCTCCTGAAGCAATGGCATCATAAGCCTTTTTCGACCAAATTTCAATTTTAGAATCCTGCCCGGCCATAATAATCTCCTTTTCTATCCCTACGACCGAAAGCAGCCTCTTTGGCAAAAGCAAACGATTGCTACTATCAAGTAACAATTCTGCCGTTCCTCTGTAGAAATTTCTTAAGAAAATGTTATGCTCCTTTTTATAAGGATTAATTTTACTCCGGATCAACTTATTCTGATACTCCCATTCCTGCATAGGATATAATACCAGGCAATTTTCAAAAATATCCTTCTTAACTACAAACCTATCCTGAGTTTTTGCCGGTAATTGCTTAATAAAAGCCGAGGGAAGCAAAACCCTGCCCTTATTATCAACCTTGCATGTATAATCCCCAATGAATGCACTCATTACCTGTTCAATTTTAAAAGGTAAAATTATAAAAAAAATCCCACTTTAACCCACTTCTTCCCATATTTCCCCACTTTGTTAATAACTTTTACTTCAAATTGGCAGAATTTGTTTCATTCTAAGCTCATTTTTTTATTAGGTTTTATTTTTTTATTTGATTATCAAACTTTTACTAATTTTGAAAATCATTTCTTAAATTCCTCAAATGAGTGTAAAAATTATAGATCTTGATTCAGTGATCAAAAACAAAAACCCAAAACTTTACCGTTACCTACCCGGCTTTGTTATTTCATACCTGAAAAAGATCTTACATCAGGATCTGTTGAATGGGATACTGGTAAAAGGAGAAGGGCTTGGACCTTTTGAATTCATTGAACATTCATTGAAAATATTAAAAACAAAATATTCTGTAGCTGGCATTGAAAACATACCTTTGGAAAGCCGGTTTATCTTTGCAGCAAATCATCCCCTGGGAGGATTGGATGGTATTATTTTTGCTCTGGAAGTAGGAAAAATCTATCCGGATTTAAAATTTCCGGTTAATGACCTTCTATTAAATGTCCCAAACCTGAAAAAGATTTTTTTGCCTCTAAATAAACACGGGAAACAGGGAAGGGAGGCTGCCAGGCTTCTTGAAGATGCTTATGCCTCTGATTCTCAGATTTTATATTTTCCGGCTGGTCTTTGTTCCAGAAAACAAAAAGGGGAAATACAGGATCTTGACTGGAAAAAAAATTTTGTATCAAAGGCCGTTAAGTATAAAAGAGATATTATTCCTGTTCATTTTAAAGGAGCTAACTCCAGTTTCTTCTACAATCTTGCTAATATCAGAGAATTAAGTGGAATTAAATTTAATATTGAAATGATTTATCTCCCTGACGAGATGACAAAGCAGGAAGGCAAAGAGATTTCACTTACTTTTGGAAAACCTATTTCCTATCAAACTATTATTGACTCGGATTTATCTATACAGGAATGGACAGATAAATTACGCGATATGGTTCATAAAATGTAATGTATTTATGGCTTTACAGAAACTCATTCATTTTAGATTTAATAACCACCTGGATAGAAATTCTGAATTCAGGTTTCAAAAAAATATGATAAGGATGGGATTTTCATTAATTATTTTCCAATTATAATTTATTTTACCTTAAATATTAAAGAAAAAGCCATGGTTCTGTTATTTCTTTGTATTTTTGAAATGCAAACAAAAAAAACATGATTGACCTAATCCCGCCTATTCCAAAAAAAGAACTTGAAGAGGAACTTAAAAAAGCCTTTTTATTAAGAGAAACTAATTATGGCGGGAATATTGTATATGTTACCACCCATAAAGAAACCCCTCTGGTTTTAAAAGAGATAGGAAGATTAAGGGAGTGGACCTTCCGTAATGCCGGAGGAGGTACCGGAAAAGACTGCGACCTGGACTCGTTTGATATTTCTGAGGACCCCTATCAACAACTTTTTGTTTGGAACCCTAAAGAAAAAGAAATTATTGGAGGATACCGTTTCTACTATTGTAGCAAGAAGAAAAATGATTGTTATGATTATTCAAAACTGGCAACTGCAAAACTTTTTAAATTTTCAGAAAAATTTATACACCGATATTTACCACATTTAATGGAACTGGGAAGATCTTTTGTTACACCTACTTATCAATCAGCTTCAGGTGGACGAAAGAGCATGTTTGCCCTTGATAATTTATGGGATGGATTGGGGGCATTGGTTATAAATAATCCTAACATCCGCTTCTTTTTCGGTAAAGTAACGATGTACAGGCATTTCAACAAGGAAGCCCGAAACATGATCCAATACTTTCTACACAAGCATTTTGAAGACCATGAAGATCTGTTAATTCCCTATTCTCCACTACAACTGAATATAAATACAGAGAAGCTAAATACTATTTTTACCGGACAGTCAAGTAAAGAAGATTATAAAATTTTAATCCATGAAGTCCGAAAATTAGGTGAAAATATCCCCCCTTTGATCAATGCATATATGAACCTGTCACCCACTATGAAGACATTTGGGACAGTACTTAACCATCATTTTGGGGGTGTGGAAGAAACCGGGATAATGATCACTTTAAAAGACATGTATGTATCAAAAATAAACCGGCACCTGGCTTCATACCAGGAAGACTACAAACTTCCTTCTGCAGAGTAAACTGTTTAATAAGCCCGCTGGTTTTTCCCTTCAATGAAATTAATGAAAGATAAATTGACTACTTTGTTTCCACCGGGGGTAGGATAATTTCCTGTAAAATACCAGTCACCCAAATTATCAGGGCATGCTTTATGTAAATTTTCAATGGACTGATAAACAATTTCAACATCAGCATTAATTGAAGGCGTAGTTAATAAGACTGAAATTTCCTTTGAAATTTCCACGGGAGTAAAGGGTGCATAAATTTCTTTTACATAATTTACAATTTCCTCTTTTGGTAAATTTTCCTGACTTTTTGATTTCTGATAAACAGAATTAATTAAACTTTCCTGCCCGGTCTTTTTCAATAAGCTAATAGCAGCTTTAAAAGCAATGAAATCTGATAATTTCGCCATATCAATTCCATAACAATCAGGGTATCTTATTTGTGGTGAAGAGGATACAATCACAATTTTTACCGGATCCAGGCGATCTAATATTCTAATTATACTTTTTTTAAGGGTAGTTCCCCTGACAATAGAATCATCAATAATAACAAGGGTATCTAATCCGGGCTGTAAAGTGCCATAGGTAATATCATACACATGGCCTACCAAATCATCCCTGCCCTGATCTGCCGCAATAAATGTCCTTAGCTTTACATCTTTTACTGCAATCTTTTCAATTCTTGGCCTCAAATTAATAATTTCCTCCAGTTCAGATTGGGAATCCGGATCCTTCATATTCCGGATTTTCCTGATCTTTACTTTATTAAGATAATCCTCCATCCCTTTGACCATACCATAAAAAGCTGTTTCTGCAGTATTCGGGATAAAAGAAAAAACGGTATTTTTTAAATCATGATCAACAATTTTCAAAATATCAGGGGTAAGTAAATGACCCAGCATTTTTCTCTCTCCATATATATCAGCATCACTTCCCCTGGAAAAATAGATCCGTTCAAAAGAACATGCTTTCTTCTCCTGAGGGGGACGGACTTCTTCTATACTTATCTGGCCATAGGACTTGGTAATGAGAGCAAAACCCGGCTCTAGTTCCTTGACCTCATCATACTGAACATTCATAGTGGTTTGAATAACGGGTCTTTCAGAAGCAACAACCACTATCTCGTCATCATAATAATAATATGCAGGCCTGATCCCCCATGGGTCCCTCACTATAAAAGAATCTCCATGCCCCAAAACTCCAGCAATTGCATAACCACCATCCCATTTACTACTGGCACGACTCAAAACATTGGAGACACTTATATTCTTTTCAATCAGGGAAGAAATTTCCCTGTTAGTATAACCTTTCTGCTTATACTGGTCAAATAAAAACTGGTTTTCAACATCCAGAAAATGGCCAATATTTTCAAGGACCGTAACCGTATCAGAAAAATCTTTTGGATTTTGCCCGATATCAATCAGGACCTTAAACAATTCATCTACATTAGTCAGGTTAAAATTTCCGGCAAGCACCAGGTTTCTCGATTTCCAGTTATTCTCACGCAAAACAGGGTGAACCAATTCAATGTTATTCCTGCCAAAAGTGCCATATCTTAAATGTCCCAGGTAAAGTTCTCCGGCAAAACGGATATTTGCCTTAGCCCAGGAAGGATCTTCCATAACATCTTTATGAGCCTCAAAGCCAATAGCAATCTCATTATTTATTTTGTTAAATATTTCCTGTATCGGATTTGACTTATTTGACCGCTCACGATGAATATACTTCCGGCCGGGAGGCACATCCAACTTCATACAAACAGCCCCGGCCCCATCCTGCCCACGGTTGTGCTGTTTTTCCATCAGAAGGTATAGTTTCTGTAAACCATACATCCAGGTCCCATACTTTGCTTTATAATACTCAAGAGGTTTTAGCAATCTTACGGATGCTACTCCGCATTCATGTTTAATGGCATCGCTCATCGGGCAAAAATATTTATTCTTTCAGGTCTGTAAAAGTAAAAATTTTTTAAAATATTACTGCTGAAAAAACTCTGAAAATATTTTTTATTTACGGATAAAAATACAAAAACATCAGCCAAAGTAAAAGTAGCCATTAATCTCCGGGCAAAGAAGGTAAATTAATTATTCCCAAAGGAGTAATATATGCTTCCGGGAATTTACGCTTTAATTTGCTAAATAAATCTGCCGCTTCTCTTTTGGTCCTGAAATTACCAACTCTCACTTTATAATAAGGAGTTTCATAAATTATATAGGCAGGATAACCCGGAAAGTCAGATAAGAACCTTGCTTTTGAATCCAGGGCAGACTCCCTGGAATTTCTGCCTGACCCAAAAAAGATTTGGATACGGTAACCGGGCATTGAATTTTCTTTGTATTTCAGTTTTTGATATCTCAGGAGTAGCATATCAATTCTTTCATCCTGTGTAATTTTCAAATTGCCAGGAGAATAATCCTGATTATCTGAAAGATTTTGAGAAGGAAAGGTTTCTGTCCTGGCCTGACTAAAAGCAGGTTGAAATAAAAGAGAAACCATAAAAAGAATAAATACGCGTCTTACCATAACTTATTTAACAAAATCGGGATGAATACTTAAAACCGGTACAGGGGAGTGGTTAACCATATGTTGAGCTGTTGAACTAATAGGCATATTCAGGGGAGCTCCTCTCTGATTACTTACAATTGCAATAAGTCCGGCATCCTGATGCACAGCATAAGTATAGGTAATTTCAGCAATATTATTCCCTTTTAAGTCATCTTTTACCACTTTTATCCCTCTCTTTTCTAAAAAATCTACTGTTTGGGCTACATAATTATTTAAACGTTTCACAATGTCAGGCCTTTCAGTTGTTCTAACGGAAACTACATTTACCTCTGCCTTTAAAACAGCAGCCATTTCAGCTATATACGGGACCTTAATCCTTGTTTCCCTGCGGACATCAATAGGAAGTACAATTTTATTTATTTTCCTTTTCTTGTAACCACTTCTAATGGTTAAAACCGGACAAGGCGCCTTACACACCACTTTATATGCATTACTCCCAACCCAATGTTCTTCAAAACCTGATACACCGTGCGTTCCCATTACTATCAAATTTGCCTGATCCATTTCTGCCTGCTCAGCAATTACAGTATAAATTTTCCCAACTCTAATCAGGTAATCAAAAACTCCCTTCCCCTTATATTTAGGTTTATATTTTTCAACCAATTCATTACAAAAATCATTCACAGTTTTTCCGTATTCCTTATCACCTCCCTTAATAATAAAAGGAGTGTCGTAATTTTTATGCTTTCGCACGTGAATGATCCTGATATTTGCTTTTTCCTTATTTGCAATGCTAATAGCATGTTCAAGTGCATTAATAGAGTCTTTTGAAAAATCAACAGGGACTAAAATATTTCTCATTGTGATGGTTTTAAAAAAATAAAATCATGTAAAAAATTGTAAAAAATAATCAAATAACAATTGTTATACGCAACACACTGATATTCTGTTATGAAAATAACAAATATATTCTTCCTTTTAGTAAATTTTTATTTCCTCTTCTAGCTGAACCGGGATTTTCTTGCTAATTAATAAATATCTAACTTTAATAAAACCATCTACCTCAATACTCAATTTTCTTTGACCAACAATAGAAAGTAGGATCCGGGCGCTATTGGACAAATCATTTATCTCAACTTCTACAGGGAATGTATATATCTGTTCTGATTTTTTCTTAATTACTACTTTCTCAATATTTATCACTTCCCCTGCTGCAAAAGAATTTAGTTTAACCAAAAGCTCAATCTCTTTAACCTTAAAATCTATATTCCCATTATTTGTTATTGGGATATCAACCTCAAGACCTAACTTGCCATTGTCAAAATAATCAAACCGAACTTCTTTTGCTTCACCAATGATCAGCTCTTCATAAGCTGAGCATCCTGATAATAACATAAATCCAAAGAAAATTAAGAAAAATATATTAATCCTTTTCATTTATGATTTTTAATGACACATGCAGATTTATAATTGTGGAGCATATTCAGCTAATCTATAACTCCCCTGAAATTATTCACTTTCAAGAGCGACCATAAGCTCATCCGTCATTTCCAGATTATGATAAACGTTCTGAACATCATCTTCTTCCTCAAAGGCCTCAATCATTTTAAGAAACCTAACTGAAGCTTCCGTTTCAAGAGCCTTAGTGTCATTAGGGATCCTTTGTAGCTCAGCATTTTCAGGTTCAATTCTAAGTTCATCCAGCTTTTTCTGAACACTTCCAAAATCCTCCAATGCAGTGGTTATAATAAAAACTTCATTTTCATCTTCAATATCTTCTGCTCCGGCATCAATAATTTCTAATTCAAATTCATCCGGGTCGATGTCTCCTTTTGGTACTGTAAAAACACCTTTACGGTCAAACAAAAAGCTCAAAGATCCATTTGTACCCAGATTTCCTCCTTTTTTAGAAAATATTGACCGGATAATACTTACCGTCCGGTTATTATTATCAGATAAACAATCAACAAATACAGCAACACCTCCAGGCCCGTAACCCTCAAATGTAACTTCCTGAAAATCATTATCGGAACTGGCTGCCTTATTAATTGCCCTGGTAACATTATCCTTGGGCATATTAGCCCCTTTCGCATTTTGAACTGCCATCCTAAGCCTGGGGTTTGTTTCAATTTCTGCCCCTCCTTCTTTTACAGCTACCTGTATTTCTTTAACTATCCTGGAAAAAAGTTTGGATCTTTTGGCATCTGCAGCACCCTTTTTCCTTTTAATTGTTGACCATTTACTATGACCTGACATAAATTAAAATTTTAATTATTAATTATTGTTAGCTGTAAAGTCATGGAAAATGCAAATTTTTCATCTAATAAAAAACCCGAAACTTTCCATTTACAAAAATATAAAAACAAACCTGGTTTACTTTGAATTACAAAAAAATATTTCCTGGCCAGCTTTTTACAGACAACAAACCTGATATGAAAATGGCTTACCGGAATTTAATAAAATTTTATAACATCCATATGCCGGCTTCTGTTCAACAAAGTGGCAGATTCCTTTCCCCTATATTTTACTTTTATGAGATTAGACTGATCCTCAAATATTTCGGTTAACATTTTGTCGGTAATTTCCATTTTTTCTATCAACTCAACACCGGTAACTTCCAAATAACACCAGGTAACATCAAGGTCAACCTCCTTGCCGAGATAATTAATAATCAGATCCTTACCGTTTAATTTAAGTTTAAAGTTATCCGATATATAATTAACCAGGATAGAATCGCTTTCCAGAAGTTCATGCTGTGTACCCAGCTTTAACAATAAACCACTTTGCACTTCCAATGCATTTTCAAGATCATCGGTAAATATTTTCATAGTGATCTCCAATGAAGCATTCTTATCATTATGATCCAATTGTACCAATGAAACATAAAACTTATGTTCCGAAACTGCCATCAAAATAAAAGCAAGTAGGAATGTCGCTATTTTAAAAAACTTTCTTTGCATCTTCCAAAATTAAGAATAATATCTAACTTGCACC
>Ga0164313_10006320_pt1 | contig 10451 bp, 9 predicted proteins | sample GuaBasSedimGuay4_FD_113735 | JGI IMG/M metagenome (GOLD analysis project Ga0164313, IMG submission 113735) | Subseafloor sediment microbial communities from Guaymas Basin, Gulf of California, Mexico - Guay4, Core 4569-4, 0-3 cm | ecosystem: Environmental > Aquatic > Marine > Hydrothermal vents >...
AATTTTGAATTTTGAATTACATCGCAAATCAAGCTCGTGACAGGGGTTGCCGCTGCGATGGAAATTAAGAATTGAGAATTCAAAATTGAGAATTCATGCGATGTGGAGCCACGGCCCATCCAGGTCCCTGCTCTTGCAGGTTGGGCAGCGTCCCGGTGGGTGGCGGACCCAGTTGTTGACTTCGATTGGTCCGACCCGACACTGCTACACTCTTTAAAACTCAATCCTTGCAAGGAGTTCGGTATGTATGGTCTGCGACGCAGTCGCGTTCTCTTTTTTGCCGTGGTACTTCTTATCAGCACAGCTCTCCTCGGTGCCAATACCACGATCGGGCCCGACACCATCTTTGAAGACGGATTCGAAACCGGGGATGTCAGCGGGTGGACCCTCGCCTTCGACTCATGTGGCGACGATCTGGCAAACGGCACCGAACAGTGCGACGGCACCGATCTCGGGGGATTGACCTGCGCCGCGCTGGGCTTCTCCGGTGGCGGCAATCCCCAATGTACGACCTGCTGCACCGCTGCCACCATCACCTGCGCCGGCGATCACGCCATCGGCTACGAACGCATCGCCCAGACCCTGCACACCGGCGACCTGACACGACTGCGCTGGCACCGGTCGGGGAGGTTCGCGTTGATCCTTACCGACAGCGACACCGTCCTGCGCTACGACGCCGACACTTCCTTGGTGAGCGTCGCAGCCGATCTCGGCGCCACCGCCCTTCCTGCCGACATCGATGCGTCGTGGAATGGTGAGCGATTCTTGATCGTCGGCAGCGATCTCGGTGTCGGCAAGATCTGGCCGGTGGCGGTGGCCACCGGCGATGTGCTGAGCTTCCCGCCGCCGATCACCCTCAGCAGCGGAACGCCGGTCGCGGTGGCTGCCCAACCCCGTGGTGGCCGCGAGTGGGCCATCGCCATTCGGACAGCCGTATCCACAACCAATTACATCGGACTGTGGAATGCCATAGATGGCCTCCACACCGAGGTCGGCTACAACGCCACCGCCGGTGTGTGGGATCTGATGTGGCGGCAGATGACACTCTTTGGCACGGCCGATGAAGTCGTCATCAGCCTCGGTTGGAACGGGGCGGACAGCAAGACCTTCGAGATCGACACTGGCCTCGTGGTGGGCAACGGCTGGCCGCCCTCCCATGGCAATGCCGGCGGCGCAGGGTGGCGTGGTTGCGCGGGGACATACGGGATGTTCACCGGTTGGAGTTCGAACAAGGTCTATGTCTACGATGGTACGTGGGTCCTGACCACCCTCCCCGGAACACCCCTCGCCCCCTGGTCTGTCGGCTGGCGATCCGACGGCACTCGGGCGTTGGTCGTCGGTGACGCCGGCGGTTCTCCACTTCAGGCATCGGTCCGTGACCATCAGGCCGGGATGACCACCACCTACGACGACACAACCTGGGTCGATGCCGCGATCCCGAACTTCGATCAGAGCCCCTGGTTCGGCAACAACTCTCAGTGGCTGTTCGATGTCGACTGGCAACCGCAGTCGGACTGTGACGGGGGCCTCATCGTCGGCACGGACGACGGCACTCCCGGCTTCGGTCTGCTGATCAGGTTCTACGACAGCGGAGACGCGGACTGTCTGCCGTAGAACCCAATCGAGGTGCGGTGGACGCTGGAAGGTAGTTCTTAATTCTCAATTTTGAATTTTAAATTACATCGCAAATCAAGCTCGTGGCGGTGGTTGCCGCTGCGATGGAAATTAAGAATTGAGAATTCAAAATTGAGAATTCATGCGATGTGGAGCCACGGCCCATCGACGTTCCCACTTCTGCACTTCGGGCACCGCCCGGGCGGGTGAAGCGCCTTGCTCGAGAGCTCGAACCCGCAGTCGGCGCAGACAGCGGATCGTACATGGAGGCGTTCGTGGTTGGCTTTCACGGTGCGCTGGATGTGACCGAGATCGTCCTCGAGGGTGCTGACCTTGACGGCGAGCTCGTGGCGAAGATCGTCGAACGACAACTCCTTCTGCCGGAGCCGCTGAACGATCTCCTGCCGACGGGTTCCGGTCACAACCCTGCTTCGATCGGCGGGAGTGCAGTGAAACCCGTGAGCACAGCCCGAAAAAACGGCACTCCGGAAACCGGATTGTAGCTCGAGACGATCCGTGCGAGTGCGAGTGGTCCTTCAGGGTCGGCCTCACGCCGGAGAATCTTGACAACAGCCTGTCGGACTGCGTCCGAGTCAAACCGCGCCATGTCCGAGCCGAGGAGCTCCGCGCTGGCGAGCTTGCCCTCGAACTGGTTTCGCTCCAGGAGTTCGGCTTCGTGTTCAGTGGACAGCGGATTCTCCCGAATTCTGAGGTAGTTTTCACCAATCACGATCAGGTCGTGTGCATCTTTATCTCCAGCTGGTCCACTGCGACGATCCTCCCAGGCGAGCAGTTTCAACACGGCGAGCGCTGAGGGCGTGACAACCCTCACGGAGACGTTGCTCGGCAGCTCGAAAAGCGCGGTTGAATCCGCCACCTCTGCGAACCCCACGAGATTCATGACCGGATTCCCATCCGGAGGCCAGGCGAGAGTCCGGTTCGGTCTTTCGACACCGCCAAAGGGAAGCACATCGATTTCAGTGCCGTTTGGGTGCCTGAATCTGTGCTGAATTCGATCATCGCGGATGAACTTCCGAGCTTCTAGCTCTCGAGAGAGGTTTTCGAAAGTCGGCCAGTCAGCGCACTCAACCGCAAAATCGATGTCCTCGGTCCTGCGGCCGCTGTCGATCTCATGACCAAACTCCAGCCACAGATTGCGCGCCAGTCCCCCAGTTACGTATAACTCGCTCCCAACGTGCGAGGCCGCTTCGTTGACGACTTTGATCGCCTCAGCGAGTCCAGCGAGTGAGGTGTGCCTGGAAAGGTCCATCGATCATCTCCTCGTAGATGCGGTCGGCAGTCTCGCGTGCACGCGGTTCGGCGAGGGCGAGCAGATCACCGTAGACAAGGATTGGTGGAACAGTATCGCCCTTCCTCTCTTCGGGGTCGTATCGCCAGAACCTCTTCCGGAAATCAATTCGGCCTCCCTCGTTCTTACGGAGGTGCTCCTTGACCACAAGACGTGCAGGAATCTCATCGGCGTAGATAGTGAGAGCGCCCGGCTTGAGGTACTTCGTTAACAGGGCCGCCGCCGGTTCGCCACCCCACAATCCTCCGTAGGCTTGGAGATCCGCGTTCCTCCACCAGCTCATGTTCTCTGCCTCAAATCGTCCCATCAGGAGACGAGGTCGAAGATCTCGAACATAAGGCGGCACCCATGCGTCCAGAAGCTCCTTGGGCTTCACGAGTCGCCGTTTGAACCTCCCGAGCCGCAACACATATCCTTCCCTGATGAGGTCGCGCATCACCCACTGGGTGGTTCCGAGTGCAACACCGGCTGTTTCTGCAATCGTCCGATAGTCGGCCTCCGCCAATTCAGGCTGACAAAGGAGCGCAAAAACCAGTTTCAGTCCGCTTGGCTGAAAGGCCCGGCGGCGCTCGCGTTCGACTTCAAGCCGTAGGGTGTCTCTGTTGCCCGTGACCCAAACATACAACCCCTCGTGCCGGAGGTACGCGTTTCCGGCTGCGTCGACGAAGTTCACTTCGCTCTTTCGCAGTCGTTCTGCCAACTTGGGGTTGATGTAATCCGCAACAAGCAGCAAGGGATGGTTGTCACCTCCTGGCCGAGCGAGTTGCGGAACAAGCGGCACCGTCGGGCGCGTCTTGATCTCGGCTAGGTATTCAACGTTACCTCCCGGGTACTTTATCTCCAGGAGGGCGTCAGCACGCCCTGCTCCAATGGGCGGCCCAATACGGAGGACTCTCCACCGTAGTCCCATCTGCTCGATGGCTTTGCCGGCTCGGAGAAGAACCATCTTTTCCCGCTCGTGCATACCGCCTCACCTCAATGTACACTCTACCACAGTGTTCATTAAGAATGAACAATAACGTTGAATGAACAATCCCCAGCAGTACCTGAGTCGGTCAGCCAAAACCGTCCCGAGCACTTCATTTTCGGTTGAAGTTCCTTCAGTGGCGAAGGCGATTCAACCGGGTGGCAACGAACTGGGTCGAGCTTGTTGGTCATGACCCTGGCTCAGTGAGCTCGGACTCGGGACCGCGATCCGCCAACCACTCTCGAATCGGGCGACCATCGACATAGAGGTCTTCGACAACGGCTGCGCCCGCCCGGACCCGAACCGTGACCCACGCGGGCCGCTGACCGCGGCGCCACAGCGATCGATCGACCTCTTTCGCGAGCTCTTCGCGCATGTAGTAGCGCTGGAAGGGGATCGCCAACGACACCAACCGTCGACCGCTCTCGTCGGTGTGTTCGATCCCACATCTCAATCGCAGGTAGTCACCGGCATCAGGCCGTTTGAACGCCGCCAGACCAAAGACCGCAAAGCCCTCATCGTCGGTGGTCAGCGGCACGTAGACCCGTTTGTTGTGGAGGTACGGCAGAGCCTCGGCGATAGGGGCATTGGTTTCGGCGAGGCGGAGGGCTACATAGCGACCACGGAAGGCATCCACCGGATCCACCGGCCGGAGCTTGAATCGATAGACCTCACCCGACCGGAGGGCAATCTCGGACCGGATGATGGCGCCCGCCGCCACCGACAGCTGGATGATCGCGAGGACGACGAAGAGGGCCAAACGGAGGCGCTTCCCGGTCATGGAGAATCCCCTTCCGCCCGTTGGAGCCGTCTCGACATGATGATATTGGCCACCAGGAACCCGATACCGACGGCAATGAAGGCGAGACCCTTGGCGATGAACCCGATCTCGGCGTCGAAGAACCGCACGACCACCAACAATGCGACAACCGTCATTCCCAGGTTGACCGTTCCCAGGTGCTCAGAACGAACCCCCGAGGCGATGGTGCCGATCCCGACCACGAAGAGAATAAGGCTGAAGGCAAGCGCCGCGATCCACCGGAAGCTCGAATCCTCCGACGCCGCCACCAGCGGCCAGACCACCGCCACCACCGGCACCGACAGCATCCACAGCAACTGCAGGGCGTTGCGTTTTCGATCGAGGATGAGCGCCACCACCGCAAGCGCCGCAAGAGGCAACCCGACGGCGAGCACGACATCAAAAAGCGACGCCGCCTCGTGGAACCGCTCGTCATTGTGGATATGGTGCCAACCGATATGCCGCCAAAGCTCGTCAAAGCTCAGGATCAACCAGAGCACCACGCTCCCGGTGACGCCCACAGCTTCGAACGGACGCCGCCAGAGCCCGACCTCGTCACGTCGAAAAGCCGCGCCCGAAGCGATCATCAGGGCAAAGAGCCCGGTGTAGACCAGAATCCAGAGACCCGGCACCCGCCACTCGAGACCGAGGCCCGCCGCGACACAGAGAAAGACCGCGCACGCCCACTGCAGGTTGGCGGCTCGCAGTCCGCGACGGTTCTCCCGAAGAACCGAGACCACGTGGGGAACCACCGCCAGCGCGAGGGGCCAGAGCCAGATGACCTCGAGGCGGTCCGCCTTGGCCGCACCGGCCCACCAGGTCAGTGAGGCGAGATAGATCACCGCCACCGAACTCGAGTTGAGCAGCCAGGGCAGCGGTGCGAGCAGGAGCGACCAGCGCCAGAGGAAGGACTCGAGATCGCCTCCGGTGTGGTAGGTCTGATCGACCAGGGCGATGGCCGCAGCGATGGCGAGCGCGAGCAAGGTCGCCGAGCCCTCGCGCCAGGCGGTGGATTCTCCCCGCCGAACCAGCACCCATCCGGCAAAGACCTGGGAAACCAGCAGCGGCAGGATGGCGATCACGGTTCGCATCGGCCGACCCAGGTGCTCCCAGTTGTGGGCGAGCAACAGGATCACGCCGGAACCAATGAGCAGCGCGCCGAACACAGCGCAGACGATGACGGCCAACCGGCTCCCCGACAATGATGAAGGCTCGGGGTACCGTTTGCGGAGGCGATCGGCAGACTCCTCATCGAGCACCCCGTCGGACACGAGTTCGGGGAGCTCAGCGAGGAGCCAGCGGATCGATCGGTTGCTCATGATCTTCTCTCTTCAGTCTATCAGCAGAACTGACCACCACCCATCGCCCGCGAGACGCAGGCGCTACAACACAACGCGACCCCTTGTAGCGCCGACGTCTCGTCGGCGATGGTGCCGCTATGATGATGATCCTTGGGAGGACTCATGGGTCACAACCTCGATCTCGACGGACTTCAGAGACTGCTATGGGACTTTGCCGGTCAACGCGTCATCACCGTGGCCGGCCGAGCCGGGATCCTCGACGCGCTGGCGGATCGACCGGCGACACCAGACGAGATCGCCGCCGATCTCGGGCTCGATCCCCTTCCGACCGGCAAGATGATCCGCGCCCTCACGGCCCTCGGTCTGGTTGACGCAGATGGCGAGACCTACCGTCTCACGCCCGGTCTTCGACCTTATTTCGGCGCCGATGGCGCAGGCTTCGGACCCTTTCTCGATCATCTGCACTCCATGTACGAGCGCTGGGGCGAAAACCTCGAACCGTGGCTCCGCGGCGAGCCATGGAAGACCTCGCCCCGTACCCCGGAGGAGACGCGGCGATTCGGCGCAGCCATGCGGGCCATGGGCTCGCAGATCGCCCGCCGGGCGGCCGAGGCTCTCGATCTCTCCGGGGTTCGATCCCTGCTCGACGTGGGTGGCGGATGGGGCCAATTCGCTCAAGCCATGTGCACCCTGAAACCCGATCTCCGTGCCACCGTCCTCGACATCCCGCAGGTTGCCGAGGCTGCGCCGACGAGTGTCAGGGACACCGAGTTCGAGGGCCGCATCTCCTGGATCGGTGGCGACTATCTCGAGACCGACTACGGCTCCGGCTATGACCTCGTGCTGATGGCCAACATCATCCACCAGGAGTTGCCGACCGAAGCAGCCGAGATCATCCGCCGCGCCGCCGGCGCCCTGGCACCCGGTGGAAGGGCCGTTGTTGTCGACTTCGCCATCGATGATACGAAACAGGAGCACCTCCTTGGCGCCCTCTTCGCCATCAACATGCGCTCCTTCGGCGACACCTACTCCGAGCCGGAACTACGTGGTTGGATGGAAGACGCGGGGTTGGTCGATATCGAGCGGCAGGATCTGGGGCCGGACCGCTGGATCATCAGCGGCTCACGCCGCTGAGTTCTTAATTTTGAGTTCTTAATTCTGAATTACATCACAAGATTCCCGGAAGATCCTGCGATGTGAATTCAAAATTGAGAATTCAAAATTCAAAATTCGGTCACGACTCTTTTCCCAATCCGGCATTGATGGGCGCTGATCCTTGCGTGACCGCTGACTTCAGTCGGTATCCCCACTCGACGAGCTTGGCTCGACCGTACTCGGGGAGATCCATTTGGAAGGGATGGGTCGCCATGGCCTTGGCGTACTTGTAGAGCCTCAAGCGGCGGAACTTCTGGTAGACCTTATGGAGCTCCTCGCGGCTGACGGTCTCCGACACCAGAATCACGCGCTGCCAGTCGAGCTCGAACGAGATGTTGAGCTGATCCCAGTCCATGTCGTCGGAGACGAGTCCTTTGGCCTTGGCCGCGTGCCATTGCGGAGTCCCGGGCAACGGCGTCAGGACATAGAGATTGACCAGCGAGAGCGGATTGCGTTTGATGAAGTCGTAGGTCTCCATCATCTGCTCGACGGTCTCCTGCGGCTCACCGAGGATGAACGACGCGTGCGGGTGGATCCCGTGGCGGTGGAGGGTGTGGATCGCATTCTCGTTGATGTCGACCTTGAAGGCCTTGCCCTTGAGCCGGGTCAGGACCTCCTGGTTGCCGGATTCGAGCCCCATGGAGATCGAGACGAAGTTCATCTCCTTGAGCATCCGTGCCGTGTCATCAGTGATCCGCGTCGCCGACGAGGCGCATGAGAAGCGGAAGCCCTGTTTAGGCAAACCTTCGCGCATGACCAGCTCGTGGAGTCCCGCCAACCGTTTGGTGTTGGCAATGAAGAGATCGTCGTGGAAGGTGATGTACTTCACCCCATAGTTATCGCGGAGGTGCCTGATCTCCTCCATCATGTACTCGGGCGAGAAGTAGCGGATCGAGGGCCAGAAACGGGTCGAGGCGCAGAAGGAGCAGTTGTAGGGGCAGCCCCGGGATGTCAGCATGTTCGAGTGCGGCCGGACCCTCATCATCGATCGGTCGGCCATGGGCAGCATGTCGAGGTTCTTTTCCTTCTTGCCCACGACCTCGCGCGGACCGGTCTGAACCACTTCGTCGCCGTCCCAGTAGATCAGACCTTCGACCTCGGCGAGTTTGGCCGCCGGCAGTGCGCCGTGCTCCCGGAAAAGCTCCACCAGCTCAACCAACGCGTACTCGCCCTCGCCCATGACTCCCACGTTCATGGCCCGGGTCAGATTGCTCGGTAGCTCGGTGACGTGGTAGCCGCCGATGATGACCGGGATCTGAGCCTCGCGGCCGAGTTCGGCATAGGACTTCGCCAGGTTGAAATTCTGCGATACCGACGAAAGCCCCAGCAGATGCGGTCGCCAGTTCTTGATGGTCTCCGCGACCCGGTCTTCGATCAGCCGCACTTCGACGGCATCGCCGAGTTCCCGGTTGAGGATGGCCACGAGATAGCCGAGCCCCAGCGCTGGGTACCGGTTCTGTGCCTCAACAAACGGGTTGACGGCATTGACGAGCAAAACGCGGGTGGGTTCCATGGGTCTCCTGGGGTCGATCCGGGTCGGGCAATCCTAACGCACTCCCGATTGTAAACGATACGGGATCTCCTTCGGTTCCACTCGCCGAATTCCAGTCATGTCAAAGCCCCGGTCGTAGCTGCAGATCGCCTCGAGGCCATACTCAACGACCACGGCGGTGTGGAGCGCGTCTCGCGCCCCGAGGCCGTCGTTGGAGTCGAGCAGTTCCCGAGTGTGGTCCATGATCTCGACCGACACGGAATAACACGACGGGGAAGATCCGTCGGTACAGGTCGAAAACCACGCGCCCGTCTTTCCAGCAATGGATCGCACGAAAACGGTGGAGGATCTCCTGAAGAACCTCCGCGTCTAGGGCCGCCTCAACGTGACCCTCGGCGACAGCCTCGAGAAACGCAACTGATGGCGCCTTGCAAGGGTGCTCGGTGCCGGCGGCATACATCGGGATATTCGCATCGACCAGGATCACGACAGCAGCTCCTCGGGCGCAGGTACGGACTCGGCCGCCATCTCGTCCGGCGTTCCCACCGGCAGTTCCAGCTCCGCCAGCTCGCCGACCGCCGCCAAACGGTCCTCCGGCGACGACTCGCCGTACTCGGCCTCGCACGCCGAGCGCACGAGATTACCCAGGCTCGTCCCCCGTTGCGCCGCCAGCTGAGTCAACCGCTCCTGGAGGCCCGGCGGAAACAGAATCGTCGTCTTCTTCGAAAGCTCCATATACGCCTCCATATATGGAATATAGAGTCTCAAAGGCGACCCGTTAAGTTTCCTTTTCCTAAGGTTTGAGTGACTCTCTTCTCGCAGCGCTACCACGGAAGTTCGGGCAGGTCCTCCCAGCCGGGAAAGGGATCGAGGATCTGTCGATACCCGGAGCGGGCTCGGTCGACGGGTACGATTCGATGATTGGTCAGGGTCTTCAGACGGGCGAGGAGCTCGTCATGAGAAAGGACGTGAAGTGGTGTCTTCGAGACAGCGGGAACGGGCCACAGGCGGATCACGTTCTCGTTGCCGGAGCCGGCAGCGATCCAGCGCCCGTCGGGAGACATCGCGATGCGCATCACAAAGCTGGCGGAGGGGTGCCCGAGGAGCAGATGAGGTTCTCCACCGCCGGGTGATCCGACCTGGATGGGTCCGGAAGTGCCCCGCATCGCCACGACCGACCCCGAGGCGTCGAGAGCCATCCCGCCAAAGTCGCTGACGAAATCGGGAAGCTGCCGCGAAGTGCCGTCGACCAGATTCAGGATCGAGAAGGTCCTGCGATGAACTTCTTCATCCCAAACACTGCTGCCGCGTAGGATGTGTTGCCGGTCGGCACTGAGGGCAAAGCCGCCGCAGTCTCCGATGACCGAATACTCGAGTGTCGCGAGGTTCCAACGCCGCAGCTTGCCGCCGCTGGAGATGAGAAGGTCTCCTTCCTGTGTGAAGGCGACTCCGGAGATGTTTTTACCGTCGCCGAGGTCGAGCACGGTCACAGCGTCGCCCTCGAGGTCCCACACCCTGACCAGGGCATCCGGAGGGTTCTGGGTTCCCCCACCGGCAGCGACGAATCGACCCTCGGGCCCGACGGCGAGGTTGGTTGCCGGGCCCGAGAATCCCTCCAGGGACCGCGCCGGGCTGCCGTCGAGAAAGAGCACCTTGACCTCTCCGCGGTCGGCTGAGGCGACCACAAAGCGGCCCTTCGGATCAGATTCGAGAACGAGAAACTGCGCCTCGAGGGGATGACCCCAGTCGTGAAGCACCCGCTGACCGTCGCCGACACTCGGGGACATGGGCCACCAGCGGACGGTGCCGTCGCC
>Ga0164313_10006322_pt1 | contig 10450 bp, 10 predicted proteins | sample GuaBasSedimGuay4_FD_113735 | JGI IMG/M metagenome (GOLD analysis project Ga0164313, IMG submission 113735) | Subseafloor sediment microbial communities from Guaymas Basin, Gulf of California, Mexico - Guay4, Core 4569-4, 0-3 cm | ecosystem: Environmental > Aquatic > Marine > Hydrothermal vents...
CGTGGTGCATGGTGGCGAGCATTTCAAGCAGCCGGCGCTGATAAACAGTGATGTTGTCGCGCAAATTCAGCAAATGATCCCGCTCGCCCCCCTCCATAATCCGGCCAATCTCATGGGGATTGAACTTGCCATGCAGGCAGCACCGGATATCCCCCAGGTGGCCGTGTTTGATACTGCCTTTCATCAATCTATTCCTGCGCACGCCTGGCGCTATGCGATCCCTGAAAAGCTTTATTCAGAACATCATGTGCGCCGCTACGGCTTTCACGGGACATCACACCACTATGTTGCCAAGCAGGCTGCCCTGCTGCTTGGCAAACCGCTGGAGTCTCTGAATCTAATCTCACTGCACCTTGGTAACGGGGCAAGTGCTGCTGCGATCCGCCATGGGCGCAGTGTGGATACTTCGATGGGGATGACACCCATGGAAGGCTTGATGATGGGCGCCCGCTGTGGTGACATCGATCCGGCTATCCATTTTTATCTGGGCCGGGAAGCCGGCTTGAGTAACGAACGAATCGAGTCACTGCTCAATAAGGAAAGCGGGTTGAAAGGGATTTGCGGATCCAATGACATGCGCGAAGTACACCGGCTGGCCGAATCAGGAGATGATAGCGCCCGCCTGGCGCTGCTCATGTATTGCTATCGGATCAAGAAATACCTGGGCGCTTATTATGCGGTGCTGGGTCATGTGGATGCCGTCGTATTTACCGGCGGGATTGGTGAGAATGACGCCAGGGTGCGTGCGCAGGCCTGTGACGGCCTGACTGCACTGGGTATTGATATCGACAGCGAAAAGAACGCCGGGCGGAATGAAGCCGCCTTTGCCATTCACCGCGACGCAAGTCCGGTCAGCATCCTGGTCATACCGACCGACGAAGAACTCGAGATTGCACTGGAAACAGTTGATCTCATTTTATCCACAACAGATCAACGTACAGGTGAAAGTGATGAGTAATAAATATTTAATCGTCGGTGGTGTTGCCGGTGGGGCATCAGCCGCGGCCAGGTTACGGAGGCTGGGCGAAGAAGATGAAATTATCATGTTTGAAAAAGGTCCGGATGTATCATTTTCAAACTGTTGCCTGCCTTATCATTTAAGCGGCCAAGTCAAACATGCAGAAGACCTCATATTGATGAACCCTGAAAAGTTCAGGGGCCAATACAATATTGATGCAAGGGTCAATAATGAAGTTTTATCAATTGACCGGGCCAAAAAAGAAGTTGAAGTAAAGGACCTCATTAGCGGCAAAATTTATAAAGAGTCTTACGATAAACTCATCTTGTCACCCGGGGCAAGTCCAATTGTGCCACCCATTCCGGGTATCGAAAAAGTCAATGTTTTTACGATAAGAAATGTGGTGGATATTGATAAATTAAATAAATTCATTAAAAAGGAAAACCCCTCAAGAGTGACCGTTATCGGTGGCGGTTTTATTGGCATTGAAGTGATGGAAAACCTGGTTGAAGCCGGCCATAAAGTATCTTTGGTAGAGGCTCTTCCTCAAGTGCTTAACCAGTTTGATTATGAAATGGTTCAGATTCTTCACAGGGAAATTATGGACAATGGCGTTGAATTGATTGTAGGAGATAAAGTAACTGCATTCGATACGAACAAGGTGATACTGGAATCAGGAAAAGAAATTATTTCGGAAGTCATTGTGATGTCGATAGGCATCAGGCCTGAAACAGGCCTGGCCAGACAAGCGGGTCTTGATCTTGGCAAAACCGGCGCGATGAAAGTAGACCCCAATTTCCTTACCAACGATCCTGATATCTACGCAGTCGGTGATGCAATTGAAGTTTATAACACGTTAACACAAGACAACTTTAAATTATCACTTGCTGGCCCAGCCCTGAAACAGGCGCGTTCAGTTGCAGATCATATACATGGAAAAACAGTCAATAACACTGGCTATATTGGCTCTTCGGTAGTAAAAGTTTTTTCCTTTAATGCGGCAGCCACCGGGTTGAACGAAAAGGCGCTGGCTAATCTTAATATTGATTACGGTTGGGCAGATATCATACCAAAGGACAAAGTCGGAATAATGCCTGATGCGGAAGAACTGGGCTTTAAAGTAATCTTTGAAAAACCAACAGGCAGGGTGCTTGGCGCCCAGGCCATCGGTCGCGGAAACGTCGACAAACGGATCGATGTAATCGCTACAGCTATTAAATTTGGTGCAACCGTTGAAAACCTTCGCGACCTTGAATTATGTTATGCACCTCCATTTGGCACCGGAAAGGATGCCGTCAACTTTTCCGGCTATGTTGCGTCCAATCTTTTACAAGGCGTATTCAAACAGGTTTCAATGAGTAAAGTACGTGAACTGGTTGAAAATGATGCTTATATTCTGGATGTTCGCGAAATGGATGAATATGAACTTGGTCATATAAAAAAAGCGAAAATCATTCCCCTGTCACAACTTCGTGACAGGTATGAAGAAATCCCAAAAGATGTTCCGGTTTATATCCATTGCCGTTCAGGTCAACGCTCATACAATGCTGTACTTACACTGAAAGCGAAAGGATACACTCAGGTATTCAATATTTCCGGTGGATTCATAGGTATCTCTGCCTATGAGTACTTCACCGATAAAACAACTGGCAGAAAGCCTATTGTGACGGAATACGGCCTTAGATAATTATGGATACAGTGTTTGACGTATCCATGTTTGTTTTTATAGCTGGAAGTATGATATCGCTGGGTTTGGGCTTGACAGTCTCGCAAATTATTGCGCCGTTTAAAAATTCAAGAATGGTGATTCTGGCGCTCATTGCCAATTTCGTTTTAGTACCCCTCTTTGCCCTTGGCCTGGTGTCGGTGCTGCCTGTTTCCGAAGGGGTAAGAACAGGGATAATACTGCTGTCCATAGGAGGAGGAGCGCCTTTTATTCCAAGGATCGTGGAAACTGCAAAAGCTCGCGTGGGTGGCGCAATTGGGCTGATGTTATTGCTTTTGATCGTAACGATTATTTTCATGCCTGTAGTGGTGCCCCTGGTATTTCCTGGCGCGTCCGTAAGTTCGTGGAGTATTGCCAATTCCTTGATTTTTACTATGTTGATCCCATTGGTTCTTGCTGTTTTTGTTAAAGCACGTTTTCCAGATATTGCGGTGCGTATTCGGCCTTTTGCTGAAATATTGACAAGTATTTCTATATTAGTGTTGTTTATTGCTGCCGTGTTTTTATATACAAAAATAATTTTTGCTAATGTAAGTGTACTGCCAGTAATCCTATTGTTTTTTCTTGGTGCTATGGCTATTGGTTACTTTACCGGCGGGAAAAACAGGGATGCACGGATCATACTGTCGGTAGGTACCGGACTGCGAAATCCCCCTGTTGCCATGTTAGTGGCCAGTCAGAACTTCCCTGCGGAGCCAATGGCGGCAATGGTGCCCCTGTTGCTTGTAATTATTGGTCTGTTGGTATTGTTTTTTCTGGTGAGAATAATATGAAGAAAAGGTGCAATGTCAGCCTCAATCAGAGGGGCCAAACTCCAAAACCCAGTTATTTGCCTTTTCCAGTTCATCAAAATCAAATTCCTTGATCCTGGCTTTAACAAAATGACCAGCAAGGGTTTCAGCAATATCACCGATAGGTGAATCAGTAACAAAAGCTATGCAAGTCACTTTCTGGTGATGCGCTTTGACAAACTTGAGATGCTGTACAAGCGCCGCAAAGGAATCCCAGCCCGGAAAAGATTTTGTATGGATTATGATTCCATTTAACTTTCCGGTTTTCGCAATAAAGGGGTCAATAACCGCGGTTGCAGACTCGAAATCACTCTTGGTCAATGCACCATTTGGCTCCAGAACTGCAACCCCGGTTTCCTGATTTAACTTAACTTTCAGCATGTAATTGCTCCTGTGTCTGGCGGATATTTTCCCTGATGTAATCTACAGCTCTATGATTTCCATCTTGTGGTTTATGTTGGGCTGGTCCGGCGAAGGGCCCTCGGCCCTGATAAAACAGCTCCCCTTTAAACCATGGTCTTTAACGTAGCGACGGGCACGGACGGCCCAGTCTTCTGGCTGGCCTTCCTCCAGGATCGGAAACACCCCATAGGAAAACATCAGATCACGACATGTTTTGCGTGAATTGCTTACTGCAATAATCCAGACCGGCAGGCGGAAGCGGGTCAGGCTTCTGGCCATATAACCACTGGAGGTGGGAGCAAGAACACCCGCCGGAGAAGCAACACTGGCAAATATCCTCTCAATACTGACCGCCAGCAGGTCAACGATGGTGGGTGAATAGTCCTTTACCTGGGGTTTCAGTACAAATTCAAAATGGTTGTTTGACCGGTGCAGTTCAGTAACCGCAGCAATTTTTGCCAGCATCTGCACTGCCTCCAGCGGGTATTCTCCCATGGCCGATTCTTCGGAAAGCATGACACAGTCAGTACCGTCCAGGATGGCATTGGCCACATCAGTAGCCTCGGCGCGGGTGGGCCGGCGATTCCGGGTCATGGACTCAAGCATCTGGGTTGCGGTGATTACCGGTTTGCCGAAGAAGTTGGCCCGGGCGGTAATGGACTTTTGGGCCACAGCAATATTCTCGATGGGGATTTCAACGCCAAGATCCCCTCTCGCTACCATGATCCCATCTGTGACTTCAAGGATCTCATCGATGTTTTCCCGGACACTTGCCCGTTCTATCTTGGCAATAATAAAGGGATCAAAACCCATTTCTGTAGCTGCTGCACGAACATCCTCCACATCCCGGGCTGTGTTGACAAAAGACTGGCCAATCGCATCCACGCCGTTTTCCAGGGCAAACTGCATGCATTCACGATCCCTGGCAGTAAACGCGCTGACCCCAAGATCAATTCCTGGAATATTCAAACCCTTTCTGGAACGGAGTTGGCCGCCGACCATAACAATACAGTGGATATCTTCTCCCTCAACGTGCTCAACCTGCAGTTCTATGAGGCCATCGTTGAGAAAAAGGCTGTCCCCTTTTTTGACCACACTGGGCAGATCCTTCATGGTCATGGAAACACGTTCCACCGTCCCGATGATATCTTCTGCGGTCAGCGTGAAGTGTGCGTTCCGCTCAAGCGTGACGAACTCCTCTGCCAGGTCACCGATACGCATCTTGGGTCCGGGTAAATCGGCCAGGATGGCGATCCGGTTGCCGGTCTTTTTTGAGGCTGCCCTGATTTTTTTTATCACATCGCCATGGCTTGCAAAATCACCATGAGAAAAATTGAGCCGGGCCACATTCATTCCGGCTTCGATCATTTTCTCGATCATTTCAGGGGAATCAGAGGCAGGGCCGATGGTACAGACCAGTTTTGTTTTATGTTTGGGCAGTTTTTTCATATAAGCAATGGTGTTTGGATCCCTGACTCATTCACAGTTCCGTTGTGCGCTATGGAATAATTACATTCATACTATACGTTAAACGTATTAAATACATGCAGACAATTCATTAGACAATAATATATTAGGATAATATAATATAAAGCACGATCTTCATTTCGGCATTACCATTTGGTGTTAAGAGGAAATTTCGGTGTGGTACAGTAACTTTTCTTTGTTTTTATTGGTTTTTATTCTTCTTAGTTTTTTTTACGCGGTAATAGCGCTGTGTGATATCCCCTATCAAATCGCGAAAAAAAGAAACCACCCTCAACGCGATGCCATTCATGTCGCTGGCTGGGTCAGTCTGCTAACCCTGCATCTTATATGGCCATTTTTATGGATCTGGGCAACCCTGTATCGACCCGATAGTGGGTGGGGGTTCCAACAGACAGAAGGTTCAGAAAACAAAACCCATCAGACACTGGGACAGCAATTAGCTCAACTGCAAAGCCGTTTTGACAAACTTGAGCAAACACTTGCCGAAACTACATCAGCTGAACCTGAGAAACATGAAACTCAGAACATTGAAGGAGGTGTCTGATGGGTTGGTTGCTTATGCTGGTATACAACGCCTTCTGTATGATTATATTCAGGGTTTTTAAGATTCCACTGACCAAGTGGACCTTGTCTACTGCCATCCTGGGTGGTTTTTTTATCATTGGCACATTATTGGCCTTGATGAACTACAACCATCCATACTCAGCAGTGAGCCGTGAATATTTTGAGACCACTCCAATAATTCCAGCGGTAAAAGGAAGAGTCATTTCAGTTGATGTCAAACCCAATACCCCGTTAAAAGCCGGTGATGTCTTATTCAGGATTGACCCGGTACCTTTTGAGAGCGAAGTGGATTCGTTGACCGCACAATTGAAGTCATTAAGGATTGACCTGGGTAGAGCAACTGAATTACTGAAGAGAAAGGTTGGAAGCCAAAGGGATGTGGATATATACCAGGGAAAAACAGACGATGTTGCGGCAAGGTTAAGAGGCGCGCAGTATGATCTGGAGCAAACTGTAGTCAGGGCCGAAACCGATGGCCAAATCACGCAGCTAATGATTCATCCGGGTCTTTATGTAGTTTCTACACCATTAAGGCCCGCCATGGTGTTTATTCAGTCCGACTCTGTCACTCATGTTGCCTGGTTCAGGCAAAACAATTTGATCAGATTAAAACCAGGCAGTGAAGCTGAAGTTGCCTTTGATGGTATACCAGGGGTGGTCTTTTCAGCTGAAGTAATCGATTACATTCATGTTTTGGCCGAGGGTGAGTTACAGGCCAAGGGCAATTTATATGACATGTCGCCAAATCTGAAAGCTGGGAGAATCCCGGTAAAGATAAAAATCACCGATCCGAGATTTGCAGAATATGCAGACACTATTCCCGGTGGAGCCTTTGGACAAGCAGCGGTTTATTCAGAACATGGTCTCCAGGTTGCTTTTCTCAGGAGGATTCTGATTCGTATGTCGTCCTGGATGAACTACCTGTTTCCATTCCGTTGATCTTACAGCAAATAATGGACCTGCCATTCATTTGATTTGACTGATTATTTCCGGTCCCAGCGACTCGATCATAGAAGCTTCCAAAATGGACTGTTCCTCATCTATTTCAGCCAAAATCTCAATGAAAGCCCGTGCGGCAGGGGATAAAGAAAGTCCTTTTCTTATGGCGATGTCATATAGACTTTGCAGTTCTGGAAAGCGAAAAGGCAAGGCTACAAAAAGCCCAGCTTCCAATTCTGATGCCAATGTACCGTACGTCCCCAGTCCCAGGGAATCACTATGAGTTACTGTGGCTTTCATCGTTCCCAGATCATTGCAGGAAATTTTTTGCAGTTTCCAGACTGATGTACCCGGATCTCCGTCTGGAAAAAACAATCCGTCGAGTAAATCCGATAGCCGCTTTGGCAGGGTGGTGAAAATCAGGGGAAATCGTGACAAATCACTGATGGTCAAGCTATCCCGTTCGAGCAAGGGATGATCATGCCTGCAAAAAAAGAAACCAGGATGACGATCAAGCCGGATCAATTCGAATTCCCGGGTCGTATCCAATTGACTGGCTACCATCAGCACAAAATCAAAGTCTTCCTGCATTAGCCGGCCGGAAAATTTACTCCAGTCATCCACGCTGATGTCGATATTAATACCGGGATGGCGCTTGCCAAACCGGCCGATGGCAGGAGCCAGTAGCGCAACGGCGGGATATGGTCCGGAACCGATACTCAGAGATCCTTCCAAAAGCCCTTGGTGCCGTTCAATTTCCTCCTGCAGGGCCCCTGAAGACGCAATGATGATACGGGCATGTTTGAGCATGATATCGCCTGCCTGAGTGGGCAGGATCGTTCTTGAGCCACGATCAAACAGACGCTCTCCAACCGTCTTTTCCAGTAATTGGATGCTGCGGCTCAAAGTAGGCTGGCTTATATGGAGCTCTTTTGCAGCCCGGGCAAAATTCCGGTGTTTGGCCAGCATCAGTGCGTTGCGGAGTAATCGTATCTCAATCATACGTTAAGCGTATCAGATTCATACAGATAATTCATTGGACACAAGGTACTCTCAAGATTAAATTGGCCTGTTCGGATAACTCAAGTGCTTATTTGGAAAATCTGCGCCTTGGTCTTTAACAGGATGGAAAGAATCAGATGACGCTATGGATTGTATATTTAGTGGTCGCTCTTATTGCGTTGGTGCGCGGGGCTGGCATGTTTGTTACAGGTGCAAAACAAGTTGGCGCATCGCTTGGAATGAGCAAGTTTGCGATTGGTGTATTGATTGTCGGATTTGGTACTTCACTCCCGGAGTTTGCATCTTCTGTGGCGGCTGCCCTGGATGGATCGACAGAAATTGTCATCGCGAACGCCGTGGGTTCAAACATCACGAATATTCTTCTAATTGTCGGATTGTTGGCGGTAATTGGAGGCGGCGTGGTTATCAAACGTGATCTTCTGAAGACCGAGTTGCCGGTGTTCTTTATTTCCACAACGCTTTTTGTTGCAGTCGTGTTTGATGGTTCTGTTGATCGAATTGAAGCGGTGCTATTGCTGGGCACTTTTGCTGCTTATGTATGGTATCTGTTCCATGAGGGACGCAGCGAAGATCCGGTTGAATCGAAAGAGAAAATTGATAGACCCAGTCTGGAAGCTAAAGCGTTTGTCTATATTTTAATTGGGGTCACCGCAGTCCTTGTGGGAGCCCACTATACGGTTGCGATGGTGGTGAATATTGCCACGGCACTTTCAGTTCCGCTTGGCCTCGTATCCATTGGCGCTATTGCACTGGGTACCTCGCTTCCTGAACTTTTTGTCTCAATGAAGTCGATAAAAGATGGAGAGGCCGAGTTGGCCATCGGAAATATTTTTGGCTCAAATGCATTCAATATGCTGATCGTTGTCAGTGTCCCCGCACTTATTACGCCTCTGTTGGCTGACGAAGTTGTGATGGACCTTGGTTTGAAGGTATTGATGGCCGCTTCTGCAATATTCTTTGTAACAGGATTGGCAAAGCAAGTGATGCGTTGGGAGGGACTGATGATGCTTTTGTTTTTCTCGTTCTTTATCGCGAAGCTTGCGAGTTTCTTTTAGGCAGGGAATATGAAAATAAGGTGAATACAATGCAATCATCCATACGTTTTGTCAGCGCTTTGATAACAGCCGCAGTTCTACTGGGCGGCTGTGTTAATTCCGGCAAGCTTTCAGAGGCCGGGGTCGAAATGGCGCAGACCCCGGTAAGCCAAAACCCCAGTGGCAAAACCTACCCGGGCAAGTTCATTTGGCATGATCTGATGACGCCGGATATCCTTTCGGCCGGAAAGTTTTACGAGGAGTTGTTTGGTTGGCAGATTGATTACGAGGGACACTACGCGGTAGTGCGCAATGGCGGCAAACCGATTGCGGGAATCCTGCAGGTGGAGCCAGCAGATGGCCGTGACGAGCAAGGTGTCTGGCTACCTTCGGTATCTGTGGCCGATGTGGATGCGGCAGCCAGCCTGGTAAAGGCCGGCGGCGGAATGATATTAAAAGGCCCGCTTGATATGGAACAACGCGGCCGGGTGGTGCTGATCAGTGATCCGCAACGGGCGGACCTGGTGCTGCTCAGTGCGAAGGGTGGGGATCCAGCCGACGCCGAGGCGGCGATTGGTGACTGGCTGTGGGATGAGATTTGGACTGATGATCCGGAAAGCACCGAGGAGTTCTATGCCTCCGTGCTTGGATATGACGAGATGGTTTCAGGAGACGAATATGATGTCTTCATGCACAAGGGAATATGGCGCGCAGGCATCCGTCATGTTCGGAGTGATGACGACTACATGCTCTGGGTGCCGGTTGTCCGGGTTGCTGATCCCGAGGCAACTGTACAGCGCGTAACAGAACTAGGCGGTATCGTGTGGATAGCGCCTGATGAGGCGCCGAGTAACGGCGATAACGCATTGATTGCTGATACCACCGGTGCATTATTGTTGATACAGCGATGGCCTGGGCAGGCCTCCGAAGAGGGGCTTTGATCATGAAGCAGTTTAACCGGTCATTCATGATTCTTTTGACACTTTCCGGCATTCTGCTTCTGGCGGCTTGCAGCACTACCTATGACCCGGGTTACAGCTCATACAGCTCAACTAATTACGGCGTTTATGGCGGATATGGCTATCCCTACTATGGGCACGGCCATTACTACCATGGCCCTAACCGCCCCAACTATCCCAATCGTCCCGGCAATCCGAATCGTCCCGGCAAGCCGGACCGGCCAAGCACTCAGCCTGTGTCCAGGTCATCGTCACACATGGGCCATCCCTCCAGCATGCGAATGGGTGGCGCCACTAGAATGCCCAGAGGGCGTAGACGCTAGGTGGGCTATAATTTTGAACCTGGATGAAAGAACCACAACACATGAGAGGTCGTTATGCTGGATTATATAGCTTTAGGGCTACTGATTTTTGTCGCAATTACAATGTTTTATGGAATCATCGCAATCCATGATATCCCCTATGAAATAGCAAAACACCGCAACCACCCGCAACAGGACGCCCTCCATGTCGCCGGCTGGATCAGCCTGTTCACCTTGCACGTGCTGTGGCCATTTTTATGGATC